>JADMIO010806438.1_pt1 | contig 76749 bp, 61 predicted proteins | sample 8958161 | NCBI WGS metagenome assembly JADMIO01 (sample SAMN16585339, study PRJNA669376) | soil metagenome | isolation source: Crop rotation soil | place: USA: Cullars Rotation, Alabama | collected 2011
GCCGCGACTTCAAGTCACGTGAATTCCAAGCTTCGGATCCCACTGTGCTGGAAAGTCCTTTAGCAAAGTTGACATCCAATGGTTTGGACCACAAAAAATCGAGCATTTTGCACTGAATAGTGCAGATAATCAACCGATTATCAGCATCCAATCGATAGCATCGGAAGCCTCTCTATTCAGTTTGATAATGCATGGATTCAAAGGAAGTAGACTCCTAATGGATGGGTTGAATGCGAACATAAAACCAAATCTTGCCAATGAAAACACCAATTTGGAACAAGCTTTAGGTCTAAGTCTTTTTCCTGAAAATGCTTTTAGTTCCGGAAACATTCACATCCTGGATAGTAAAGCATCTCTTCAACTATCCAAAAGCCTATTAAATGTGAAAGCTAATGGAAAAACTCAGTACGGCGATCAATCTGGAAATTTCGTTATCGATTTTCACGAAGATATAGATTCGCAGAAAATCTCAGCAGAACTTCGGCATTTTCCTGTAGCTTTGTTTGATGCGGTTATTGCTTCGCAGAAATCGTCATTAAGAGGATTAGCGACAAGTTTCTTAGGAGAAACTCTTGATTTAAACATTGTTGAATCCAGAACGAACGGTATCGATTTTAGTATGAATGTCGTTGCTCCAAGGTTAAGGGCAAAACTAGAAGGAAAATATGATAGCGATAAAATTATCATGACATCGCCGGCAAGTTTTCAAGTCACTCTCTCCCCTGAATTAATTGCACATTTTGTGAAGCCTGAGCAAAATCAATGGCAATTGGCTGAAAAAGCGCAGTTTGATGTTTTGTTAAATCGTCTGATAATTCCGGTGGGTTTCCTTAGAAAAGGGATCGACTCTGATGAGTTGGATAAATTAGATATTCAGTTTCAGCTAGGTATCCCCAAACTCTCAATCGTAAATATTAAGCAGTCTGATTTGAACACCCTAGTCGACAATATGTTTTTGGAGATTAAGTCGGGCCCCCAATTAAACCAATTTTCACTGAATATCTCTGGTAAGTTAACCACAGTAACCGACATGGTGGAGCTACAAGCTTTTTCGATTTTTCCGAAACCTACACAAATAGGTTTATTGCCTCAGGCTTTGGCTTCTCCTGCAGTTATTAATGTTAGTTGCAAAGATTTCCCTACACTTGCCTTTGACATGATTTTGGGGACAAAGCCTCTTCTGACGGATGCTATAGGTAAAGAGGTTTCATTTCAAATCGCAACAAATGAAGATTCAAAAGCTATTAAACTCTCTTTACAATCAGCTAAAGTTGAGATGAATGATATGGAACTTTCTTTTGATAAAAAAATTAAATTAGATAAAAATTTTTTGGATCAAGGGCTCTCAGGAAATCTTAGAATTAAGGATATAAACTTTAAGACAGTAACCCCGACTTTTTCATTATCAAAACTCCAAGTGCCTTGGAAGGTAAAAAAAGGATTACAAGATGTTTCATTTTCATTCAACGGAGAAGCTAAAGGGGCTAATCAGCGAACTCCTGGAAAAATTCAAGGTCAAGCTAACTTGACCAATTTGAAATCTGAGCAACCTAGTGTTAGTTTGCAATGTCATTGTGAAAAAGTGCCTTCGAAAATATTTGAGTTGTTGACATCGAGACCAGAAATCTCCCATTTATTTGGCAATGAAGTTGATTTAGACGCTGATGGACAATTAACTCGAGAAAACGGCAAACTGCGAGGTGAAATCATTGGAAACAAAGGTAAAATCAAATTGCGTTCTGTTTTAAAGTCAGGTGTTTTAGAGCTCGAGGAGCCATTAACAGCTTCTTTTGAGGCAACGCCCGAATTAGGAAGTGAGGTTCTAGGCAAGGCTATGCCCCTATTTAAGGATCTTATTCAGTCTGATAACCCAATTTCTATTGTTATAGAACCTGCCGGTTTTGCAGTTCCCCTCTTTACGCCTTCTCTCAATAATATTGCTATTGGCAAGGCTGTAATTAAAACTGGAAAGATGAGTTTTTCCAACAGTGGAGAGTTACGGAAGATGTTGGGATTGCTTAACACCGATTCGCAAGGTAATGAAGTTTCGATTTGGGCAACGCCGATTTACTTATCGATGAATGAAGGATTGCTAAAGGTTTCCCGTGTGGACATGCTTTTGACTGATCGATTTCCAATCGCAGTTTGGGGCAATGTCGATTTTGCTGGTGATAATTTAGATTTTATCATTGGAATTACTGGCCAAGCTTTGAGTTATGCTTTTAGGATTCCAGAAATCGATCAAAAGACGATCTTGCAAATCCCTCTAAAAGGAAGAATTAGAAATGCAAAAATCGACCAGGTTAAGGCGGCATCTAGAATGGCGGCGATTCTTGCAAAATATAAAGCGGGTGCAGAGGGTTTGATGCTTGGAACAGTTTTAGATATCGCGAACGGAAAGCAGCATGAGGCTCCAGATCCGACCACATGGCCTTTGCCTTGGGAAGGGCAGTTGAAGCAGAATGTCGATTCGAATAAAGAAGAAAAGCCTAAGATCAATAAAGAAGAAAAATTGAAAAAGAATAAAGAAAAAAAAGAAAAGAGTACTAGTAAAGAGATCGAGAAGCGTGCTAGCAAGCTATTGAATAAAATATTTTCGTGATTGGGCTTTCGAGGATGTGAAAATAAAATTAAGGAATAAAGAAGAGGAAGAAGACATATCTGTCAATTACTGCTTCTTTTGGATTTCCATTCGCACATCTTCGTAGAAGCGGTAGCGGTTTGCGAAAGCAGTGGCTATTTCCTGTACGCTTTTCTGTATTTGGGAAGACACATCATCTTTTGAAGCAATAATCAAATTTTGGCTTTCCCAGGTAACAGCTTGCATAGCTGTTTGTTCGTCAAGCCGAACCCTTTGCAGTTCTACTTGTTCGAAAAGACGCCCTTCACAATAAGCTACATATCCTTTGTCTAAAGGGTACACCATAATGAGCATATGAAAAAATGGTAGAGGGGGCTTTCCTTCTTCAACATTTGATTCGGGTGTGAGACGCGCTTTAGTGAAAATTTCGTCAATAGCAGACTTAATTTGTGCTTCATTTATTGGCAAGACAACATTTTGTGGTTTGAAAAATTCGACGACAACTTCTATATGGCTTGTTAAATTATACAAGTGGTCGCTCCCAATCCATTTTCCATCTCGATTTGCTATCATTCCTGGATTTGGATAAAAGCGCCCTTCACCGCTTAAACTCGAGGTTTGCTGCAGAGTGGGAGAATTTTGGGCAAAACAAGTTGTGGATAGTACCATGATGGGGCATACAATCTGTAAGAATGAAAAACGTAATCCTGTCATAGAAATCTCCTCACATCCCTTGATTTGGTTTTACTTGCTGTTCAGAGTTTGGTCTCACTGTTGTGTTAGACTTTCCTTCAGCATTCAGCTCGAATGAATTAACAAAAAACAAAAATTCATCACGCGTATAGTTTGTTGGTTTTAAGATCCTTGATAAGACATATAACGTATTGTCAGTAATGAAAGATTTAGCATCGATAGTTAGTTCTCCACTGCTTAAGGAAAAGTCTAACGCTGGATTTCCTTTATATTCCCCTTCTTCCATTCCCAACAGTTTGTTATTAGGATTTGAGGCGATCATATCGTTCATCATTTCTTTTAACAAATCACCTCCGTGATCGATCGGCTCTTTAAAGCTCACCAAAGTAATCATAAAAATTGTGCCGTCGTCTTTTTGAGAGACGTACATCTCATACTTCTTTTTCTCATTTGATTGAGGGTCATCTACATTTTCTGTTGCATGTTGAGGAAGAGATGGAAATAGAACTTTAAATTTTCCTGATGGCGCAGCAAATTCATGCCATGTCTGGAAGTTGAATTCCGCGATATTCGTGGGTTGTTTTTGGCTGATGGGCAAGATCTTATAGGAATCTTTAAGATAGCGGAAGCCAATTAGTCCAGCGAAGATCACAATCACGGCTACAATGAGAGTGGTAGTTTTAGACATGGCCGCGTCCTTTAATAAAAATTTTGTTAATTTCTTTATATAAGCCATTTGCGATTTTAGCAAGAAAAAGATCGTTTAACTAAGCAAGCTTTCTTGTGGCGATTTTTGAATCCCTTTCGGGGTCGACTGGCTTTCAAGGTATAATGTCATCGTTACGATGTCGGTTACATCCTTTGGACCAAAAAATTGGATAGGGCCAGGATATCGATAATCATCTTCAAGTACCCATGACTGTCGTAAATTTTGAAAATAGGAAAATGTTGGTCCTTTGAGATCAACGAGAGCTTTTTTAATCACGGGCTTTTTTATTCCAAGACGCTCTTCGATATGGATCATCGAGGTAAGTGGTACTCCGGCAATTCGCCAATTGTCCACTGATTGGATAAGATTATTCACACAAGACATATAGCCTGTACATCCCCGATCAATCAGTAGTGCTGCAACATATCCTAGAGCATAGCAGTATTGACAATCAAAGTTAGTAGGGAAACTAGCTCTGCCTTCATATCCACAGAATAGGGGCTGAGGGCTGAATTTGCCCTTATATAACCCTGCATCAGCTCTTTTTCTCAATTCGGATTCTACTGTAGAGATAAGTAGTCTTTCAGTCTCAATTTGTGAAACGCGTACATTCCCATGTGGATCGCGATCTAGTAACATCTGAACTTGAATTTCTTTTGGTATTAATTTGAAGCATTTCTTTGCATCTATACTCAAAACTTCGGGAACACTAACATCACACATTGCATTTGATTGTACGGGAGGAAATGCATTTAGTTCTTTTATGAGTTTATTCATTTCTGGGATAAATTCAATGATCCCTTCTGGAACTAGAATAACCCCATAGTCTTTTCCATGTCTTGCCCTCGAACACACTAAATCTGTAATTTGCTCCGTAATCCCCTGCAAGGTGAGTTTATGCGCTGCAATTTCTTCGCCGATTAAGGTCATATTTGGTTGGGTTTGCAGGGCGCATTCGAGTGCAATGTGAGATGCAGAACGTCCCATTAACTTTACAAAAAAATAATATTTTTTTTGGGAAAGGCAATCTCGTAAGATGTTTCCGATTGTTTCTGAATACACTTTTGTAGCCGTGTCGAAGCCGAAAGATGTTTCGATAAATCGGTTTTTTAAATCTCCATCTATCGTTTTTGGTACCCCCACCACTTTTGTTTCAATATTTTGAGCTATAAAATAGTCAGCTAATAAAGCGGCATTTGTATTTGAATCATCTCCACCTACAATGACAAGACCGTCTAGATTGAGTGTTTTCATGGTATTTGCAGCTGCTTGAAACTGTTCAGAAGTTTCAATTTTTGTTCTCCCCGAACCAATTAAATCAAAGCCGCCTTGATTGAAAAACTCTTCGACTTGCTTTGATTGCAGCTCGATGAAGTTGTTTTTAATAATTCCACTTGGCCCATTTAAAAATCCAAATAATTTGCTTTGTTTATGGAGCTTCTGCAGCGCCTCGAAAAGTCCTGCAATTACGTTATGTCCTCCGGGGGCAGGTCCTCCTGATAATACAACACCTACCCGAAGAGGTTTGTGAACTACGTTTTTTGCATTTTTAAACCGGACTACTGGCTGCTTAGTAAGATTTCTAAAGATTTCGTGAATACGTCTGTCCTCTTCCCCACTTTCGTTTAGATCTTGTTCGAGATCAAGCGAGACTAAATCTTGAAGTATATGAGGTAGTTTTAGTGGATAGTTTTGTCTATAATTTTGCATGAAAGTCCGCGATGTCATTCTAATGTCTCCGAAAACCATTTGCATGTTTCTGCAAGTGCTTTTGATTTTTCTTCTGGGTGTGTGAAGTCATGGTCGCTGTATTTGAGTCTGATAAATTTAGTTGGTGCTTTGCTTTCTCTCCGCTTATCTTCATAGTGGATAGCATGATCGATGCCCACAACAGGATCATTTTGTCCATGGATGTGAAGCATGGGAACTTCCTGAATCAAATCTAGAGGCTTTTCGAGATTCATAGAAAAAAGCTCTTTATAAAAATTCATGCTTGGAAGCTGACCATCTATTCTCATCAATTCATGTCGTTGATTTTCGTCTAGTTGTTGTGTTTCAACGAGTTCCCACTTTTCTTCCCATTGTACTGCATTAAATACCGGTGCCCACAAAGCAATACTTTTAATTTTCTTGAATCTTGATGCGGCTAGAACTGCTATAGAACCGCCAAATGATCTTCCAAAAAGACCTATTTTATTAGGCATGATGAATGGTTGATGACTGATAAATTCTAATGCAACTAAAGCATCATTAACCTCTCCTTCCAGGGACATCTCATGGAAAGCACCTTCACTTTCACCTGATCCTCTGAAATCAAAACGAAATGATGCGATTCCAGCTTTAGATAATAACTCGGCAAGAAGGACGTACATCCGATGTTTGCCGATCTTATGCCCAGCAAGGCCATGGCAAAATACTACAGCAGGAAATTTCCCGTTGCCTTTAGGGCGGTGAATCATCCCAAAAATTTTTGACCCTTGGCTAAGAAGTTCTACAGGGATTCGAAGTTCATAATTTTGTTCCATATATTAGGTTGTAGCACTAGGATTTGTTTCGCGCAAGACTAAGACAATGTAAGACACATATACCCAAGATAAAAAATGTCTGCCCTGTGTGTCTTGTAGTCTTGAATTTTATATCGGAAAGCTTGTTTTGACCATGTCTAGGATTACAGGTTGGTCTCTCAACTATTTACATGATTCGGGTATTGAAGAGAACCCTAAGTAAGCACCTAGCATTGCTCCGGATTTATTATTCTATACAAGCGTTTTTCTCAAATATTTTAGAATAAGATAAAAGTCGAATAGCTCCTATAAAACAAAGAAATCCGCTGAAAAATATTACAGTAGGAGCTCCTAAAGACACGGCTAAAAAACTCCCTAAGGCTGGAATGCAACAGCCACGCAACCCACCTGCAAGCACGTTTACGCTTGTAAAGACTGAACTGTCATTATCCTTAGAGAACATTGGCCCAGACATGTTCCAAAGTAGTTCATTGCCGGATTGCATAACTCCATAACAAATATAGCCAATATAAAGCCAAGCGATATTCCCATTGGCTAGAACTAGGCAAAATGGAAATAGGCAACCTAAAGCTGCAATGATGCTATTGAGCTTAAAGAGATCCATTTGATTAAATAAACGGGGCCAAATAGGTGAGGTGGCGGCAAAACCGAGGCCTTTGCATAACGTTAAAGCAATTGCGAGTTCAGTGTAAGATAATTGCAAGGTATCAACAAAGAAAAAGAGTAGTGCTGGTTGAATGATCATTAAACCACATCCAACGATCATTGAACCTATTTGAAATTTTCTAAAATCCTCTTTTTCGGATAAGACATTCCAAGCGCTTTTCCAGGGTTTAATAAGTTGGTAGAGTTGATTCGAAGAACTTGACGGAGTTTTAATTTTATCTTGCTGAGGACCCGGTGGAATTAAGATACGGAACTGAAAAAACAGAGAGATAAGAGCTAACCCCGCGGTAGCTGGAAATACCCATCTCCAGGCTTGATAGTAACCGTCGAGAGTCCAACCTAGAGCAAAAGGGAGAAGTCCTCCTCCCATGTACCCGAAAGCTTGACTATAAGAAAATACGCGCTCTCGCGTTTTGTTTGGAATGTTTATCTTTAGCAATTCCATCCAAGCAGGGACAATTCCTACTGCTAGCATCATGTAAAGGCCGAAGGCAAAAATAAAATACCAAGGGTTGTCAACAAACGGAAAGAAAAAAAAGGGTAAATAACCGAGAATGCGTGCGGAAGTTATGTTGCTTAGGAGGCGGTCGCGTCTTTGATTAACTGCCGAACTCCAATAAAGAGAAAATAAGGATACGATCGGTTTTAATGCGATCATGATAGAGATTTGAAAGGGAGAGGCGTGCAAATCTTTGTAAAGAATTATCTGCAGCATATTGTAGATAGCCCAAAAAGGAGTATCCAACACACGAGTTGCTACATAAGCTGCGCGTGTGCGCTGCAGATATATTAAAGGATTTTGCACGATGTTCTCTTTAGCTCTCCTATTGATTGAGCGGTAATGTAAGGGCTGGGATTACGACGCATCCTACTTGTAGTGTCATCAATTGTGATACCATGCTGAATGTGGATTTGGATTCTAGATCTCTGTCATCGATATAGAATTCACATCCTCGATAACCAACGCTGATTCTGCGATTGCAGCATTGGTTTGTTGTGCAGCATGCAGATTGCACTGTGATAATGCCTTCTAAGACTTCATCCCAATTAAATCCATTGCCCTGATCGTCAGTAGTGACAGTGACTACCCCTCTATATTCATCTTCATAAGGAACTTTGACGGCTTGTGATAAGAAATACAACAAGCTGATAGGAGATCTTGTTTGGATCATAACTTCATCTGGAGCGCGCTCTTCTCCATGATAAGGTGCAAATCTTAGGCGTAAAGTGCCTGGTTCGACATCTAACAATTTCCATATTCTATCTAGTTGCTCTCGTGTTGCAACTTTAGGATCAATTTCGAAAACTATTTCCCTTCTTCCGGTTTCTTGATTTTTTACAACGACAACTCCAATACCATCTCTTTTTTCGATTTCATGAAAAATATTCATTAATTCGCGGAATTCTTTGTATTCGGGCACTGTTGAGGGAGTAGGACCAGAAGCTGTTGGAGCATTGTTTAAATCATTTAATCTTTGGACACAGCAACGGAGAATTCTATCAATGGACCAACCAGAGGAGTTCAGTAAAAGGATATTTTCAAAAGTTATTGGGGCCATGAATTCTCTAACATATGCTTCGCCTCTTGAAGGTGTAAACGTTATGGTTGGCTTTTCGGATAGATCTAAGCCTAGAGAAAGAATGTCACTCGCATCTTCAAATTCAGCTGAGATTGATTTCTTGAATTCATAATTTGCCGAAATGATACCAACTTGCAGAAATGCGGGCGTATCGCGATAGCGCATTCTGACGATATTGAGTAAGAGCTGAGCATCATTACTGCTTTGAACAGCATGGTTATATTGCAAACAGTCTGATCTTAAGTTTTGTGGTCCGATTTTAAGATTGCAACTCGTCAGCAGAGATGTGCTGAGCATGAGAGTGAGAGATTTTTTCATATTATATTCCATTTTGAAGTTCGTTTGAATTATGATGAAGTAAACAGAATCCTAAATATCCGAAAATTCAGGATTTGATCACATCAAGTGAAAAATGTAACCTGAAACAGAAAAAAAGCGCAATTGAAATATCATTATATTATGTATTTTAAGGATGTATTAGGGACTAGGGAATTAAAACTAATTTCCCTATTGTATTTCCGGATTCAAGCGCACGATGAGCGTCTGATACTCTATCGAGGGCATACGTGGTAATTGAGGGAAGAGAAATTTGTTTATTGTCTGCCCAATATAGAAGTTGAAGCATAGCCTTGTTAAGAACATCTTTTTTATCAAACAAATAACTGAGGTTAAAAGCCATAATACTTTTATTTTCATTTGTCATAGTTAAAGGATTAAATTTAGGGATGGTCAAATAATCCCATGCAGCTTTTATCCAGTTTACTTTGCCTCTGCTTTTTGACAACATAGTGTGAAAGCCATAGACGATCAATTTTCCCCCTTTGTCAAGGTGGTTATAGCTTTGCTTCAACGTTTCAGGTCCGTTGGCATCTAATATAATATCGAAACCAGTGGGAAATGATTTTTTAAGCTCTTTCCATAAATCGCAAGAAGACTTATCGATAACTATCTCGGCTCCCAGTTGTTTTACAGCATTGACTTTTGTTTCGTTACCCACTACGCCTGCTACACGGCATCCCGAAAGATTTGCTAATTGGATTAAAGCAGAACCTACTCCCCCTGCTGCTGAGTGGACGAGGATGCGATCACCTTCGTGTGAGTGTGCCAATTCGAGCAGACCATAATAGGCTGTAAGAAAAATAGTAGGAAAACTTGCACCCTCGGAATAGGTGAAAGAGTTTGGTAATGGGAATACTTGATCTGCGGGAATGATTAAATGAGAGGTATAGCCTCCAAAAAGAGTGATTCCAAGCACCTTTTGGCCAACAGAGACGTTGTTTACATTTTTTCCTGTTGCTATGACTATTCCCGATACTTCAAAACCAGGAGTGATTGGCCATCCAACAAATTCATTTGCTGACCTATAAACACCCATTCGAATGCAACAATCAGCGAAATTAACACCGCACGCACGGCATTCTATAAGAACTTCATTGTCTTGAAGCTTAGGAATTAAAAAATCGGTTACTAACAATTTGTCATAGCTGCCCGGACTGTAGATGGTGATTTTTTTTCCGTACATTTCCATAAAACCATAGTATATGTTGTTAAAATACGATTGCAATAAAAATAAATATAGTTGATTTTAATTTTTTAATATTTTAGAATTTAGATTTTAATAAAATAAATGTGTTTTATGAATGAAATAAATTATAATCATACAATTGATATTAGGAATTCTATTAAAGAAGAATTCAAGCAGCCTGAAGATACTACAAAAATGTTTATGAATCGGACGCATAGTATTGCTAATATGAGTGGTTTAGACATTTCTACGATAAACGCGATGGATTTGTCTTCGTTTAGAAATAGCAGCTTCCCGAATAGCTACTATTGGCTTCTTGCGGTTCCGATCATTGGATGGATAGCATTAGCCTGTATCAAAATTTATTATGTAATAACAAATGCTAAAGCCGAACAAATATTGAAAGATAGCGAGTTTTCAGAGAAGGGCTCGACAGAAGATAAAATAAAAATTTTGAGAAGTGCAGTTCGAGAAAGCGGACCTCTCGCATGGCAATATCAACTTGAATTAGTGAGATTGCAATTATTAAATGGAGAGAATCAAGAAGCAGATACTACTTTAAGAGAAATTGACAAAACCAGAGGGTCTCCATCACAGTCAGGATGGTATAATGTTAAAGGTAAGGGATTAGTTACTTTTGAGGTTGCTCCTGGAGAATGTTGGGCAGATGGTAAAAATGTAATTAAAATTACTCACCATACAGCTGAAGAAGCTTATATCCACGCAAGCGTACATGCTGCAAATAATCGATTAGCCGCTGCTTATGATTCTTATAACCAAGCAATATATTACGATGATTCACTCAAAGAAAAAATTAGACCTTTGCAAGTTGCTTTGGTCAAGAAAATGCAGAAAAGTGAAGACACTTTAACGACGAGAGCATTAGAAATTATTGAGGCAGAAATAAAGTTTACTGCAAGGCAGAAACAAGCTCGGGAAGGGATCGTCGGGCGCTTGTGACACACTGATTTAATTCGTAATAAATTCCAAGAGAGGGTCAGACTCAGCCCTTTACTAATAGTTGTGTATAAAGAAGTTTCACAATAGCAAGAGAAGCTGAAGAGACTGAAAGTAAACCTCAACCGGATGATTTGCGTTTATATAACAAAAACTAGCAGCAAATCATCCTGATCATGGTTGTTGTCAGACTCGAAAGCCGACAATGCCATCCGTCACACTAAAGAGCAATATTGTTTAATAAGTTGTTGTATATATGCAGCTTGATTTAATGTAGAGGAGTCTCGATTGGCTGAAACTACCGAGCTATCCGTAGGAGCGATGTATGATAAGGTTTGTGGATCGAAAGACTTACTTGAAACTTCCCGCGCAAGTGATGGGATGTTTTGAGATATCGTTGAGGCAGTTGCTGAATTAGTTGTATTCGAGGTTGAAGATCCAATTGCATCCAATCCAGCTTCATTGATCAAAGTTAGAGGTGTAGGGATTGAAGTAGTAAGATCATTTGAAGAATCCGAAATTGTTTGAGATTCTGCTTTAGTTGCTGCAACAGTTGTAGTCAAAGTTGATGCGATTTGAGACAAAGATGAATAACGCATATCAAGAAATTTTGTTAGAAGATCTTTTAAATCCAAGATGGATACATTCGTGAAACAATTATAATTTTTTACCGGACCATTTTTGATGTTTTGCACAGAATTATAAAGTTTTTCATATTCTTTAAAATTTTCATGATTCACATCTAATCGAGAAGGATGAGGTAGAAACATCAAAACATTGTACAAATCAGCTCGGCTTAATAATTCGAAATTCTGTTCTCTAACAAAAGTTGCAGTATTTAGATTAAACCAGTTTGCCGCATATCCTGAAAAATCGATTAAGAAGACTTTGGTATGCTTTAAATCAACCATCACGTGACTTGGTTTACAATTAGGATGGGTGACTTTTGAATTATAAATAAAAATTAATTCATCAATGTACGAAATACCTAATTTAACTGCTTGAAAAAGATCTCCTGAATCTCTTTGCCATTCATAGTCTAGTAGCCTTATACCGTCGATAAGTTCCATTGCCATATATGTTTTTCCGTTATCGATGAATATACCTTTGAATCTATGGAGATTTGTTTGTCCAACCACTTCTTGATGTTTGTTAACATCTTTAGAAATATCGGGATTGATTGATTTAAAAGCCAAAAATTCGTGCGTTTTTAAATTTTGCCCTAAAAAAATGTCACTTTGTCCACGGTGTCGTAAATTACTAGATGTATCAATTATAAACGTACTTCCATCCAATTTTATATAATGATAAGAATTATTTAGATTTGGAGGATAAACAAAATTATTGTTACATAGTATCTGCTTCGAAGTTTCAGAAATTTTTTTCCATAAATACTGACAAAAATGGTTTTCTGTTGAGGAATCATGAGTAATTCGAGTATTAAAATTATTTTGTGGTAATGAAGATGTTTTTTGAATTTCTGTTGACATAATTAACCTTTTGTTTTTAACATATTTTATAATTATAGTATTATTAAGTCAATAATTAAATATTAAGAAGAACCAGAGCTCTCATCCTGAAAAAGAGTTTGGGTGAGGCTAGGTGGTGGCATATTGCGTGTTTAGATTATTAAATTTATGTATAAAACTTTATAGTTTTTATTGAAAATAATATTATTGGAGGTTTTATGTTTGGTAATGTATGTGGAGTAGTTAACCGTCGTGAAATTATTAAAACATTATCCAATCCTCAAAATCTATATGACGGATTGATTGCTGGATTACATTTTATGCCAACAAAGTCTGTTGCTGTTGCTGGAGCTGCGATTCCGAGCGGTGCGGCATTGATCGATTGTTGTGCTTATCTCTTCGGGATTTTCATGGGCAGCAACAGAGGCTCTGCATCAGATTGCAACGCAATTATGGAAAAAGAGGTTGGAGAAAGTTAAAACTGATTTAGATGCTTACGATAAGAGTCCTGAATGTATAGAAGCCAAACGTAAGATGGAAGAATTAAATAAAAAATTTTTAGATGACTTGTTGGCAGGATCCAGGATTTATGGAAAAAGTCGGCCTTAAGAGTCTTACAGTAAACTCGACAGGATGATTTCCGTGCTAGTTTTAGTTATATAAGCGCAAAAATTTTTCGACATATTAATAAAATAATATGGCTAAAAATTTTTGCGCATAATTAAAACTAGCAGCAAATCATGGTCATTGTTTACTGTCAGACTCTAATAATCCAAAATCTTAATAAATTTCAGAGTTTCTGTCAGACTCGAAAACCTGAAACCCCTAGGCTTATCAACTTTAAAATGTACAAACAACTAAATTAGGAACTTCTGAAAATCCGATAGACCTGTGAATCTAGCGGCAGCCGGATTTGAACCGACGACAGACGGATTATGATTCCGCTGCTCTACCAACTGAGCTATGCCGCCATTTTGAAATACAAATAGCGGGGGAAGGATTCGAACCTCCGACCTTTGGGTTATGAGCCCAACGAGCTGACCCCTGCTCCACCCCGCGTCAAATTAGTAGCACCACAATACCAAAGGGAGTGAATTTATCACAAGGATAAAAATGGATAAATCTCGTGAAAAGTTCTTTTTGCCGCTCCTGTTAGCTCCTTAGCCATGTTTGAACCGCAGTTTCCAATCGATTTTCTTTTTGCTGCATTTTCAAGTAGCTCTATTAAAGTATCAGCAAATTTTTCTGGAGGAACTCTAAGGCCTGCATTATATTGTAGCATTAGTGTCAGCATTTCGGGCTGCGAATGCAGGTGCGGCCCAAATACAACAGGGACACCGTACCAAGCAGGTTCCATGATATTGTGTCCGCCCACTTTTGAGGTATAGGTACCGCCAACAAAAGCAAGGTCGGCTAATTGATAGCATTGTCGAAGTAAGCCCATTTGATCCATTAAGATCACTCTAGCAGGCTGTTGAGATGCTGCTAAGGTGCTATATTTTGTGTAGGAGATGTTATTTTTTTCTAGAAGTTTGGCTACATCATTAAATCTTTCGGGGTGTCGTGGCACTAGAAGCAGACCCAATCTTGGCATCGTTTTCCATGCCTTGTGCATGAAGTCGACTAACATTTGTTCTTCTGGGTCATGTGTAGATCCAGCTACAAGTAATAAATCGCCTTCTTCAAGACGGAATTTTTTCTTCCAGTCGGATAGTTCTGTCTCCGTTAGGCGCGGATAATGACCATCCATTTTTATGTTGCCAGTCACCTCAATTTTGCTTTCAGAAACGCCTAATTGCAAGAATCTCTCTTTATAGTGGGTGCTTTGAAGGCAAAAGCGGTCGACAAAGCCAAAGAGTTTTTTTGCAAAAAATGGGATTTTTAGGAAGCTCTGCAGCGATTTTTCTGATAGTTTTCCATTCACGACTATGATGGAAGCCCCGACTTTTTTTGAACAATTTAGGAAGTTGTACCAATAGTCGCCTTCGCATAGGATCACAACATCTGGTTTTACACGATTAACAATTGGTCTGATGATCCACCAAAGATCGTATGGTAAATAAACATGGTAATCGGCTTCAGGTGCGCTGCGAATGCCTTCTTGATGGCCTGTCTCTGTGGCAGTAGATAAAACAATGATTGCATTTTTAGCTTCGTTTTTTATTTGCTTTACTAAAGGGGCTATAGCTTTTGTCTCTCCCATGGAAACGGCATGAATCCATATCAATTGCTTCTCCCCTTTTTTGATGTCGGGGAAGCCAAAGCCTAGGCGAGAAAGAAAACTTTGACGGTATTTTTCATGTACAACCATTTTATATGCAATGATCGCTAAATAAAAGAATCCAAGGCACATTAAGACGCAATTGTAAAGAAGGCTCACGAGCATTGTAATCTCCTATTTTTCAAATCTTATATCATATCAAAACTGATAAATTAATAACATAATTGTATCATGATTCTGTGTGGGCCGTATTTTTACAAAAGTCCTGTTAAAGAAAAGCTTCACCTTCTAAGATGGATGAAAGTTTTGCTTAGTGAATAAATATTTTACTGAGGATATATGAGAACACAAATTGTGGACTACTACTGTGGAAGCAATAATCACAAAGGTTATCTTGCTTACATGGAAAACGGCTTAGATATTAAACCAGGTATATTGATTGCGCATGCTTGGCGAGGACAGGACGATTTTGCTCGCAAAAAAGCAGAAGATTTAGCCCGTTTAGGTTATGTGGCCTTTGCTGCTGATCTTTATGGCAATGGTATATCAGTGGTTAACAATGAGGAAGCTGCGAAATTAATGATGCCTCTGTTTGCAGATAGGCAAGCTCTTAGAGATCGCATTGTTGCTGCTTTCCAAACATTGGTTAAGACGCCTGGAGTGGATAAAAATCGGATAGGAGCGATTGGGTTTTGTTTTGGAGGGTTAACTGTATTGGAATTATCTAGAAGTGGGCAAGACCTTAAAGGAGTCGTTTCCTTTCATGGTTTGCTTGGAGAGAAGCTTGAAGACGTTACAGCCAAAACGGCAAAGAATGCGGAAATTAGAAAAGGCGCGGTGTTGATTTTGCATGGGTATAAAGATCCTCTTGTGAGTCAGAGTGATATCAATAATATGCAAAAAGAGCTGTCGGATGCTAAACTTGACTGGCAGATGCATATTTATGGTGAAGCTATTCACGCTTTTACGAACCCTGCGGCTTGCGATCCAGAAATGGGATTTCTGTATGATGCGAAAGCTGATAAAAGATCTTGGTTATCAATGTGCAATTTTTTTAAGGAAGTGTTTTCATGAAATTTAGTGGGTGGTTTGTTGTGTTGTATGGAATACTAGTTTCCATAGGTGGTATTATAGGCTTTGTTACAAAAGGCAGTATGGGGTCATTGGTAATGGGTTCTCTTTGCGGGATTTTGTTGTTGATTTCTGGATGGGGTATTCTACAGTCAAAACGATTAGCTTTCGTAGCAGCTCTAGTAATATCAGGTTTTCTCGCAGCTTTTTTTGGTTATAGATACTACTTAACAGGTAATTTAATGCCCGGTGGAGGAATGGGTGTATTAAGTGCGCTTGTATTTCTACTTTTATTGACGACCAAAAAATCAAAAATTTTGTCTAAACAACGTTAGGGCTCTTTCTATTATCTAGGTTGCGCGCCCGTAGCTCAATGGATAGAGCGTTGGCCTCCGGAGCCAAAGGTTTCAGGTTCGACCCCTGACGGGCGCGATTTACTATCCAAGAATTTGATTTTTGCCATATAAATAGCAGTTTTTGTTTCATGCGAAGAATAATATGCCATCCACATCACGCCTTTATCATAAACTAAACCAGGATAGCTTGTGTCGTCTCCTCCGCTTGGAACAAATAGAGCAGGGATTAAATCTTCAAGTGTCATTTCGCAAAGGGCCGTTCGCCCAAAATAACCGTAAGGATTGATTTCGATAAGTCGTCCAGCCGCCCACATCTTTCCTTCAGGAAAAATTAGGAAATTAGGTCCTCCTAAATGGCAACGGGCTTGCTTCCAGTTCCAAGAATGATAGGGGTATGCACTGATCCCAATCCAATCTTGATTACTTAATCTTTGTTCTCGTCTTACAAGAGCAATCATTCTATTTTGCTCATCAAAACGGATAGTAGATTCATTTGGTTTCCCTGGCACAATCCAGGTAGTAATCAGAGAATAATCGATCCCGTTCTGGCTTGAAAAGAGTTTTATTTTCCACTCACCTTTAGGTTTGCTTTCGTCTACGGCGCTATAAGAAGCTCCATAAGCAATGTCTTGATGCCAAGTGACTCGCCAAAGCCATTCTCTTTCCTGTAAGATTGGAGTTAGCGTACCCCAATTATGTCCGTTGTCAGAGAATGTTACTCTAGGCTGTCTGGTGAGATATTTTTTTTCATGATAAATAGAACCACCAAGAAGCAGCATGAGCTGTCCATTAGGTGTAATGGATAGCTTAGGATCTCGAAGATCAACCCCATCTTCAGCAATTAAAGCAGATGAAACCCAAGTTTCTCCATCGTTACTTTTGAGAATACGAATGACGCCATTTGTGCCGTAGACATGGGCGTCAGATTCACGAAAACAACAGAAGAAGAAACCTTTATATTGAATTAGATCACATAAGGCATTATGTTTTGCATAATCCCAAATTTTATAAACACTCTCTAATATTGGAGTGTCATCCATTTGTATGGATAGGTGTTCTTTCTACTTCTAGTTCTATGTGAGCAGGAATACTTATTGCATGTCTGCCGGGAAATTTGGAATTAAAATCAATTACAAATTCAAGACCCGGTTCAACAGAAAATTGTCGACCGCAATCTAAACAACGGTGATTTTGTTTGCCGTGTCTTGTGAACCCATTTCTTTTATATGCTTTAGAATAACAATCAGGACATGCTGTTGTCATTTGCCATTACCTCTTATTTTGAATTTGAACTTGTCACAAAAATCTATACATGAAGCATGCACTATCTGCCAAGTCTTTATTTTTATTTACATTCAAAAAATATTTTTTTGAGGGAAAAATCTTGAGGGGCGAGGTTTACTGTCAGACTCTTCGAGTATGTAAAAATTTTTATTTTCACATCCTCTTCAGCCCTCTGAGTAAGGGTGGGCCTGTTCCCGGGGCGGTGGTAATAATTTATTTTAAGTTGATGACATTGGGCGCGCGCTTGTGCCTAGACGCTTTTGCCGCGTTCGCGGCTTTATATAATTTGACGTTACTGAGAGAATCAAAATACAAGACCAAGGATTTTTTGGTCATATGTATCTTGAGTGTCTTGTGTGTCTTGGTCTTGTATTTTAATTCTCTCAGTGTTTATTTCTTATTTGAGAGGATACTTTAATTCAAATAACTCGAGCTTTTGCTCTCGATGCCTCAGAGTATTTATTTGCTTTTCGAATTCGCCTTTGATTTTAACAGAAATTCCGTCATCTTTATTAAGATATTCTTTCTTTTTGGCGTTAAATTTATCTACCGCAACACTAAATTCAATAGATAAGCGTTCATTGTCAATGTTTTCTCTATCAAGAAGTGCTTGTTCAAGTTTTTTCTTAGAAGCTTCAAGGATTTCTTTCTTATCGTCTTTATAAGATGCTTTCAATTTTTGTTTGTCTTTATTATAGGCATCTCTAACCTTCTGAATTTCATCCGCAGATTTTTTCTTTAATTCTTTGATATCTTCATCACATTGATCCTGGGCTAATTTTATTCTGTGGTTGGCATCTGCAATTATGTTCCCTTGTTCTGCAGGATTTGGCTCTTTCGCCACATCTGCATCTCGCTTGTCTGCTGTTTGCTTTTTCATATCATCAAACATTTGAGTCAAATTGCGGGTCTCTTCAACCTCAGCGTCCTCAAGAGTTTTGATTTCATTATTAAGCTTTGTTGTTAGTTCGTCGATTTTTTCTTTTTGTTTATTCTTTAAATCTTCAAGTTCTGAAGGTTTTTTGGCTGATTTAATGAGTTCATTTTGTTCTTTTCTAATGTTGTCATATTCAGCTACAAGAGGAACTATAATGTCCTTCTCAATATCGGAACAAAGGTAGTTGCCATGTCCATCATCTCTGAAAAGATGAAGGTGGATTGTAGATACAATATCAAGAGCTGAAAGTTTTTTTGATTTTCCTATTTTGATGTAATCAGAGTCTTCATCTCTGATTGTAGCTCTATCAAAGATCTTGTTCTGAAAGTCTCCTTGTTGGGATTTTACCTCCAGTGTTTTTAAAACTTCATGTGCATTTATCAAGCCTACCAGCTCTTTTCCATGTGCATCATAATCTTTTTGGGCAGCATCAACCTTCTCTTTTGCAATCAATAATCTCGGTTTCCTTTTTTCTTCTTTAGTTGCCTCTGGATCACCACTATTATATTTTTCTTTGGTTTGCTGCGCCGAATGGATATCATTTCGGAAATTTGCAGCAGTTTCAAAAAGATTACTTGAGCTAATCCTTCCTAAAAAGATATTTGAAAACCACTTTAGGATAGAAGTCCATATTCCAACGATTGTATCAGCAACTTTTTCTAAAAAAGATCTTGTATCAGGTGCATCGGGAGCATCAGCTTCTTCCAACTTAGTTTTAATGGTGTCAATAATAGCATTTTCAAGGGTTCCCGGTTTTTTATGTTTAAAGTCATCCAAGTTGGATTGCTTGACGATTTCGAATGCATTAACGCAGATTTTACGCTGGTCTTGATCAAGTTTTTTCATCTTTGTTTGTGTTACTTTTTTGTCATCAACAAAAAAGCGAGAAATTGTTAATGCTTGATCTATGCTTAAAGACATACTAGCCCCCGAAAAAATCTGATTATATGAAAATTTAAACATATAGTTTAACCAATATCAATTATTAAGTCAAGACGCTTATTAACTTATTAAAATTTTTGAAGAAACGATTTTCAAAAACGGATCAATTCAAATATGGTGATAGCATACTGTTTTAAGGCGTAGTTATGACAAGTAAGAACATAAAATCTGTCATGCATCTTATGCATGAAGAGCGACAATTTCAACCACCTCATCTTTTTTCAGAGGAAAGTAATCTTGGGGACTTTGCCGAATATCAAAGTATGTACGCTAGATCACTAAAGGAACCGGAGGCGTTCTGGATGGACATGGCAGAAACGCTGTTATGGGAAAAAGAACCTACACAAGCTCTTCGTTTCAAATGGAATACGAAAGGGAAACAAATAGAACATACTTGGTTTGAAGATGGAATGATTAATGTCAGTGCTAATTGTCTTGATAGACACATCTCTCTAAAGCCTGCCATCATCTGGCAGGGAGACAAAGATGAAGATCTGGTTGTTATTTCCTATAAAGAATTACATAGGCTGGTATGTCGATTTGCAAACGTCCTAAAATCGCGCGGGGTAAAGCGCGGGGACAGAGTATGTATTTATATGCCGATGGTGCCAGAACTTGCGATTGCGATGTTAGCTTGTGCGCGTATAGGGGCCATCCATTCAGTGGTGTTTGGAGGATTCAGTGCAGAATCGCTAAGCCATCGCATCAACGATAGCTGTTGCAAATTATTAATTACAGCTAATCAAGGTGTTCGTGGAGGCAAAATTATTCCATTAAAAGATATCGTAGATGAGGCTCTTATTGAGTGTGAAACAATTGAAAAGGTCATTGTTGTTCGGAGAACAGGTTCACACTGTAATATGTTTGAAGGGAAGGATGTATGGTGGGAAGATGAAATGCAGAGAGTTAACGATGAATGTCCTCCTGCTGTCATGAAAGCTGAGGACCCATTATTTATCCTTTATACCTCAGGTTCTACAGGTAAGCCAAAGGGGATCGTGCATACTCAAGCGGGTTATCTCTTGCATGTCTCTTTGACACACAAATATATTTTCGACTCAAAAGCTGATGATGTTTATTGGTGCACTGCGGATATCGGCTGGGTTACTGGTCATAGCTATATGGTTTATGGACCTTTAGCTAATGGTGCAACTACTCTGATGTTTGAAGGTACACCAACATATCCGGATGCAGGAAGGTTCTGGCAAGTCATTGAAAAACATCGAGTAACGGTATTTTATACCGCCCCTACTGTAATACGTGCATTGATAAGGGAAGGAGAGCACTACCCCAACCTCTATAATCTGGAATCGCTCAGACTTTTGGGAACTGTTGGCGAGCCGATCAATCCCGAAGCGTGGATGTGGTATTATAATGTAATAGGCAAAACTAAATGTCCGATTGTCGATACATGGTGGCAAACGGAAACGGGTGGGATTTTAATAGCTCCTATTCCGGGTTGTCACCCCATAAAACCTGGAAGTGCTTCTAAGCCATTCTTTGGTGTAGATCCAATAATTTTGCGCGATGATGGTACTTCTTGCAATATTAATGAGGGGGGAAGCTTGTGCATCAAGAAGCCATGGCCTGGTATGATGCGTACGATGTGGGGAGATCACGATCGCTTTATAGAGACCTATTTTACCAAATTTCCTGATTTTTATTTCTCGGGTGACGGATGTAGAGTCGATCCTGATGGGGATTACTGGTTGTTAGGACGAATTGACGATGTCGTCAATGTATCAGGTCATAGAATTGGCACGGCAGAAGTAGAAAGTGCCTTGGCAAGTCATGATGCCGTTGCCGAAGCTGCTGTTGTCCCCTTTCCCCATCCAATTAAGGGGCAAGGATTGTATGCTTTTGTAAGTTTAGTGGAGGGAAAGGACTGTGGTTCGGAATTTGTAAAGGACTTGGAATTGCATGTGAGGAAAGAAATCGGAGCTATAGCTGTTCCTGACAAGATTCAATTCGCTAGGGCTCTTCCTAAAACACGTTCGGGGAAAATCATGAGGCGCATATTAAAGAAGATTGCGGCAAAGGATACGGATAATTTAGGGGATGTAAGCACGCTGGCAGATCCACAAATTATTGAAGATCTCATTAAAGATGTTGGATAATGCTGAAAGACTTATTCAATATAAAGTAAGAGGCTTTTGAGATATTCTGTTTCAGGATGAAAAATGTTGATGGGGTGATCCGCAGCCAATCTGTGACGTCCGATAATTTTCACAACCCTTTTAGCATCAGAAGCTGCTTGAAAAATGACTTGTTGAAAAAGAATGTTGTCAATATGGCCAGAACATGAACAAGTGAGCAAGATTGAACCTTGAGGCATTTTTTTGATTGCCAATCGATTGATTTCTTTGTAACCACGGCAGGCATCAAAGATATCTTTTTTTCCTTTAGCGAATGCTGGTGGATCTAAAATCACAACTTCGTAGTCTAAATCTTGATTTTTAAGAAATTGAAAAACATCGGATTGGATATTTCGATGCTTTGTGTGATCTAAGCTGTTGGCATTAATATTGCGGCTGACGAACGACAAGGCCTTGTCAGAAGTATCAACAGAATCTACAGAAGTTGCTCCCCCTGCCATTGCGTAGATAGAGAAACCTCCTGTGTATGCGAAACAATTTAACACTTTTTTTCCTAGAGACAAGGCTTTTACTTGGTCTCTCATTTCCCTTTGATCCAAAAAAAATCCTGTTTTCTGGCCAAATTTTACTGAAACGATGAACTTTAGTCCGTTCTCGAGAACTTCAATTTCATCTATGTCATCGCCATGGATAAGTCCTTCTCGCGCTTCTAATCCCTCTTCTTTTCGTGAACCATGGACGGACTTCTCGTAGATTGTTGTTGGGCTCAAAAGATCTCGAAGTGTATCGATCACCAAAGGGCGCAGATTTTCCATCCCGAGCGTTAGAAATTGGATCACTAAAGTGCTGTTGTATTTGTCTACTACGAGCCCAGGTAGAGCGTCTCCCTCTCCATTTATGACTCTATAAGCATTGGTTTGTTTTTCATCAAAATAAGATGTTCTCATTTTAATAGCATTGATCAAGTTGCTTCTGATTGCATCAAGAGGATCGTTGTCATCGAAATTTATCATTCTAGCTGTGATGCTAACATCGGGATGGACATAAGCATGACCTAAAAATTCTCCGTTGTGGCTTTGGACTCCAAAAATCTTACCTTTGCATTTTTCAGGGAGCTTAGCAATGGCTCCAGAAAAAATCCAATGATGCCGATGCTTTATCGGTTTTTCTTTTCCGGGTTTTAAAACGAGATATTGTGTGTGCATAAAGCAAAGAATATATAGACTTTTTAAATATAAAACAACACTAGAGGAAGATAATGGTTGATCTAAAAAAAATTAAACGTGTTTTTAGAGGAAAACGGTTTGACGTGGGAGTTATAGATGTTAAGGGGAAGCATGGTGATCTTATAAGTAGGGAAATGGTGATCCATCCAGGTGCTGTAGTGATCCTTCCGATTATAGATAAAGAATCCATCATCATGATCAAAAATGAACGCTTTGCAGTTGGTAAAACCTTATGGGAGCTTCCTGCAGGGACTTTAGAACCGGGTGAACCTCCTGAAGAAACCGCAAAAAGGGAACTTATCGAAGAGACAGGGTATCAATGCGCAATTCTAAACCCTCTTTTGAATTTTTATACGACTCCCGGATTTTGCAATGAAATGATGTATTCATATGTCGCAAGTGAGCTGAGTTTCGTTGGTCAAGCTTTGGAAGAATCTGAAAAAATCGAAACAGTGAAAGTCAAATGGAAGGAGGCTTTGGACATGATTAGCAAAGGAGACATTTGCGATGGAAAAACTATCACCACGTTGCTTCTCTTTCAATCGTTCTATCGCTGAAAGAGGCCAATAAGCTCTGCTTCACCCAAAATATGACCTTCCATAGCTTTTTCCAATTCTTGTTTTGTGGCACCTGCTTTAAGCGTGAGTTTAGTGTCCAAAGCATATACCTTGAAAAAATATCGATGAGGTTTACCTGGTGGTGGGCACGGGCCTTTATATCCCAATGTTCCAAAACTATTCTTTCCTGAGAGTGGTATGTTTTCTCCTTCATTAATCCAGGTAGTTTTTGAGGAAAGGTTCCAAGCAACCCAATGAACAAAAATGCCTGATGGGGCATCCGGATCATCCACAATGATTGCGAAGGAATTGGTTTTGTCTGGTGAGTTTTTAATCAATATAGGGGGTGACTTGTCGGCCCCCTGACACGAATATACTTCAGGAATAAATTCATTTGATTTGAATGCTGAGCTTTCTATTTCCATAACCCTCTCCTTAGCTGCTTGTAATGTAGAAATTATGAGAATTAAACAAATAATGGGTATTTTAAATACCTTCGTGCTCCACATTTTCAACTTTTTGGCCTCTCTTTAAAAAATTGCTTAAGTCTTTAAGTTTTTTTGTAAAATCGATGAATGCAGGATTCGCAAATAAGGCGCTTTGAATAGCTCCTACTTTCTCCTGGGCATCTTTAGTTTGAAACAAGAAATTCTGAATAGCCGACTGAACGCTTGCAAGTTTTTTTGGGTCCTTGATACTAGAACGTAGCTCTTCAAAATTTAATGCTTGAAGCTCGCGATATCCTGCCATCATTGTAGGGACAAATTTCTGTAATGAAGTTTGAAGATTTTTGGGGTCGGCGGTTGCCTCATTAGAGAGATTTTTTATTTGTTGGCTCGAGTTATTGAGAATTTCTGTTAATTTATCAACATCTAAGCGCATAGCTTACTCCTCTATAAGTTTGTTTAGCCTCTTTTACATAATTTATTATATAAGTGCAATTAAACAGTTCTTGAATTAAATTCCTCTAGTTGACATAATTGCTATCTTAACAAAGGCAGTGTCAGACTCTTCAGCCCTCTGAATCAAAGGGGATATTCCCAGAGCGTCAGCCCAATGTCGTCAAATTAAGGGTTTTGGCACAGGTAAAACACAAATTCGTGAACGTTTGCATTTTGCGTTTTCCGAACTTTTTCCTTGTCAGAGCGGAAAACGCAGACGCAAACGTTCACAATTGATTGAACTCTTAATTTGACGACATTGGACGCCAGCCCTGGGAATAGAATCCCCTTTGATTCAGAAGGCTGAAGAGTCTGACACACTACTTCACTTACGTATGTTTATAGAAGGATACAGCGAAGATGGGTACATTAAAATTTGAACATTCAGGGGAAGAAATCGAAATTCCTGAGGGATCTCCAATAGCGGAGGCATGTGAAGAAGCAGGGGTTCCATTTGCTTGCACTGAAGGGGTTTGCGGCACATGTGTGATAGAGGTTAAGGAAGGAATGGAATACCTTAATCCACCGACACAAGAAGAAGAAGATTTTCTTGGAGAGGGCACATGCAAAGAACGTTTAGCTTGCCAATGCAAAATACAGCAAGGATCAGTAAAAATTTCATTTTAATCAAAAGGGGGATGTTATGACAACCAAACAAACTAAAGTGAGAATAAACCGTCAAATGACGATTGAAGAAATATTATCCCTTTTTCCTCACAAAGCTCATAAATTATCGCAAGAAATCACTAATGCAGGATTGCATTGTGTGGGATGCCATGCTGCAACCTGGGAAACACTTGAAGCGGGTATGTATGGTCATGGGATGTCTGACGAGCAGATCAATAGATTAGTAGACCGTCTTAACGCATTGTTAGATGAGCAAGAATCTGATTTAACAACTATTACAATCACAAAAAAAGCAGCACAAAAGTACCTGCAAATTCTTGAAGAAGAAGGAAAGCAAGGATGGGGTCTTAGGTTTGCCGAAAAAATGGCTGGTTGCAATGGTTTTGAGTACGTTTTAGACTATTCTGAAAAAGCCCTCCCTACAGACAAAACATTCACTTCACAGGGAATTGAAATCCATATCGACAATGTTTTAGTTTCAAAACTTGTAGGTTCAGAAATCGACTTTGTGGATGGTTTGCGTGGTTCTGGATTTAAAGTAACGAATCCAAATGTTCGCTCTGCCTGTGGTTGCGGAAGTTCACACGGATATTAACTACGCCTTGAAGATAGCGGTCCCAATTCTAAGAATAGTGGCGCCTTCTTCTATTGCAATTTTATAATCGTGGGTCATTCCCATTGAAAGATGAATGATATCAGAGGCTTGGGCTGAAAGGGATACAAACTGATCTCTCAAAAGCCTAAGCCTACGGAAGCAATTCCTTATTTGACTTTTATCTTCTGTGAGAGGAGCAATAGTCATTAATCCTTTGATTTTTATTCCCCGAAGTTCAAGTAATCCTAAGAGTGCATCACGCCATTCATCCCCTGCTAAACCATGTTTAGTCTGTTCCCCCGAGGTATTTATCTGAAGCAAAACAGGTGTTTGCGTTTGTGAAAGTAGACTGTCGTTGGATATTTTGTTGGCAAGATCTATGGAATCAACAGAATGGATTAACGAAAATTTCCCAATAGCTTTGGTAATTTTGTTTTTTTGCAAAGTTCCGATAAAATGCCAAAAAATATCAGCAGGTAATGAATTGAATTTTTCTAGAGCTTCTTGAATACGGTTTTCTCCGAAATTACGACACCCCTCATGGTATACATATTCGATGTTAGAGATAGTTTGCCCTTTGGAGACAGCAACTAGTGTGATCTCGTTTGGATTTCTGCCATTAGCGAGAGCGATCTCTTCAACAGATTTTATTATCTTAGTGTAGTTCATTGGCAATCTAAAACGGTGATATACCTCTAGGGGGACCTAATATTTCCCTTAGCAGCATAGCATCCTTTAATGTGGTGTTTTTAAGTAATTCATGTGGCAGTTTGTAAGGATGCTTTTGTATACGAAAAGCTTTTTTATGTTCCATCTCCATAGCAGATGGTTTTGTTTTCATCACCTTGGGCTTTTCAGGATGGAAAACCTGTTCTTGCTCTGTTTGATCATGAACTTTAGATTTTTTCTTAGCGCTTTTTTGAATTGTTTTAGGAGCATTTTCGATAGGCAATTCCTCAAGATTTAAGGACTTGAGTATTTCCTTGATTGCAGGATCTTGCTCTTCTGTTTCTAAAGATGGATCCTGAGAACCTTCTTTACGTTTTTTCGCATCTTTCAACTGTCTTGAGAATAGCATAAAAAATGCAAGCATTGTGATGATAAAACCTAGAATTTCATTGAAATCCATAAACTAGCTTCCTTTGTGACTTCCGCCTTCAGGCTTAGCTATTGAAGATCGCATGTCGGTATCAGCCTGGATATTTTGGAATCGATAATAATCCATAATTCCTAACTGACCTTTCTTAAATGCTTCTGCTATTGCGAGGGGTACTTCTGCCTTTGCTTCAACTAATTTTGCTTCCATCTCTTGTTGTAGAGCCACTGCCATTGCTCTTCTCTTTTCTGCTTCGGCTTGGAATACTCTCATGGTTGCTTCGGCTGTTTCGGCGTTAAGTCGCGCTCCGATATTCTCGCCAGGTTTCATCTCCACAATATCTATCGATAATATCAAAAATGCAGTAGATGAATCTAACCCTTTTTCGAGAACTCTTTTTGATATTTTCTCAGGCGATTCTAGAACTTGCAAATGGGTTTCAGATCCGCCTATTGCACTAACTATGCCTTCACCTACTCTAGCAATAATTGTTTCTTCTGTTGCTCCTCCCACAAGTTGCGCAATATTGGTACGAACTGTTACCCGAGTCCGAACGAGGACCTGGATTCCATTTTTTGCAACACCCGCCATAAAGCCACCATGACCTGGGCAGTCGATGACTTTAGGGTTGACAGATGTTTCGATAGCATCTCTGAGATTGCGACCTGCCAAATCGATAGCAGTTGCTCTTCTCCAGTCTAGAGGAATGTTGGCTTTGTCAGCAGCAATCATTGCCCGAACAACTTCTTCAACATGTCCACCAGCAAGGTAATGAGTTTCAAGGTCAGAAACCGAAATATCTTTTAAGCCAGCTTTATAAGAAGTAATTCTAGCGGTTACAATGATTCTTGGTGGAATTTTTCGTAAGCTCATTCCGATAATATTTAACGGAGCAATGGGTGTTCCGGAAACGAGGGCCTGAAACCATAAGCTAATGAACTTTCCAAGAATTGCCGCAACGATTAGCAGAGCGATCGCCAAAATGACGAGCATTACATATACTTCAAGGCTTATTTCAGCCAATAAAATTCCATTGATCATGATTTATCCTTTAGTGAATCATTTCGGTATACTGTTAAACTTTCCCCTTCTCCACCTACCACTAAGACCGATTCGCCTTTCGTGATATAGCCGCTTAAAGAAATCGCCGGTTCTTTGAGTCCTTCTACAAGAATGTATCCTCCTGGCTTAAGATCTGCGATCACTACGCCTTCTTTTCCAATAAGAGTCTTATTATATGTCGAGGCAGTAAACCCCTCTTGGTTATTTTCAGAATATAAACTTGAACGAGATTTTGTGGCTTTAACTTTCCAAATTGCAAACCTACAAACACATACTACAGCAATTCCAGAGAAAATAATATAACCAACATTTGCAAGAAGGGATTGGTATTGTGTGGCAAACACGGCCACGCTAGAAAGGACCAAACCTACACCTAGGGTTCCTAGTATCAAGCCAGCAAAATAAAACTCTAGAAAGATGAGTACACAACCCACTCCCAGTAAGAATAAAGGTAACATTTTATCCCCTATCTACAACTATATCATTCCCATCAACTCTAATCACGACAACAGGTGTTCCTCTCTCGAGGTAATCTCCGTTTGAGATGGCATCAAAAATTACTTCGTCTATCATGATTTTTCCCGCGGGTCTTAGAGTTGCAAAAACTACCCCTTTACTGCCTGGACTCGGTAGCAGGTGTGGATCAGTTCCTGCTATATAACCTTTCGAAGCATCTTGTTCATTTCCAACTAACATCAATCTTCGAAAGATCGAAAATCTCGGCATAAAAAATCTAGCCAAGAAAGCAATCGCAAACGCGGCAGCGATGATTGTTCCTGATAGCCAGGCTAATCGGTTCATAAATACTTCTCCGGCAGCATTGAATGTTTTTGTATCGAATTCGAAATTGACTGATTCAATTCCAGGAAGCATCATGCCGAAAAGTCCCATTAAAAACAGAAGGGCTCCTACCACCAAAAGAATACCATGGGTGTGCATGAAAACTAATTCAACAGCAATGAAAAGCAATCCGGCGATTAACAAAACAAACTCGAGTACATTTGCAATCTCCAGGGCAAAACTAGATAGGATAATCAGAAACAGACAAATAACTGCAAGCGATCCCGGCAAACCAAAGCCAGGAGTGCTCATCTCCATGTAGATCCCCAAGACCAGGCCTAAAAGTAGTAACGAGGATACGAGAGGGCTCGATAATAGGACAAGAAACTTTGTTTTTAAATCCATTGAATATCGATCAACAATTGCGTTAGGTATACTTTTAAAAAATGGTTGTTCAAAAAGTAGCATTTTCTTTGCAGGCCATTCCCCTTTTGAAAGCTCTAAATCTGTTATTGGCTCTAATTTGGCAGGTGGAAGCATCATGTCAGCAACACCATATTTCATTAACTCTTCTGAGTTTAACGTAAGTAATTTACCTTTTGGACTTATCACTTCGTCTCTATCATTTCCTGTCGTTATGATCTGAGAATCAGAGTCTAGCTTCATGATTTTGCCATTTCGTAACACCAATATCACATCTTTATCGACCATGGCTTCTGCAATTGCAGGATTGCGATCGAAAAAAGCGGCTTTATTTGCAAAATCAGCCCTCAGGGCTGAGTTGACTTTTTCAGAGGCTGTTACAGACTGTCCTGACTCTCCTATAAGAACAGGTTCAGCTGCTCCCATGCTAGCATCTTTTACAACAGTTATATATCTACACGAATAAGCAAGCATTGCGCCGGCCGATATTGCCCAATTATTGATGAACGCAACAACGGGAATATTTTCTTGGGTGTCGAAGTTTTTTAAGGCATCGGAGATTTTTTCTGCTGCATACACTTCTCCCCCAGGAGTGTTAAGCTCCAGGATTATAAAGAGAGGTCGAATCTTTTTGTAATATTCTAAGGCATTTTTAACATATATCCATGTGGCTTGAGATATTGAGCTTTCTTTATTATTGATCTCTATCAAACCAATCAAATTGCTTCCGGATGCCTTGACTGCGAGGTGTTTATTGAGACTTTCCTCTAACCTTTCTTGGGATTCGGCTCTAATAAAAGAAGGTGGCAGAGCAATAAAGAACAGAATGTAAAAAAAAGCTGCGCGCATATAAAAATCTATCTCATTGCTTAATGAAAACAAATTAACAGAGATCATGATTAACAGCAAATTTGTTTTTTAATTTCTCATTATCACCACTATATGTAATTAAATTTTAAATATTTTTTTAAATTATTTGTGGTGTATAATGAAATCAACCAAATTAGTATACTGACATTACATGAAGGAGATAAGATGAGCACAGCAAATCTTGGGCCTACCGATAACAGTTTTAAACACATGAATAAAACTGAAAAATCTCCTAAAATTAAGGATAAAGGTAAAGAAAAGCCTCACGAAAAAAAAACTAAGAGAGTTTCTCACAGGATATCTTCGTCTGATAATCAAGAAAACCAACCATCTTCTCCGTCAACTACTTCATCAAAAATGAAAAAAACTGAAAAAAGAGCCAATCTTTTTAAGCCTTTAATATCAAAAGAACATCCAAAAACGATTGAATTAGGAGCCTCTTTTGGAAAAGTGGAAATCCCTGCCTTCGAAGAACACATCATCCATCAGGATGAGATGCGGGAATTTTTAAGCGATCTACGGAATGATATTAATGAAACAAGACAAGGGCTCTGGGATCTTGAAAGGCAAGCCAAACTAAAAGCTTCAAATTCCTCCAAAAACACCGAATTCGTGATCACAGAATTTTATAGCGGACATCAAAAAGAACTCAAAGAATTTAGAGATAAAATAACTGATAGCATTTCAAAAATACAAGCATTAGCGGAGAAGATCCCAATAGATCAAATTCCTACAATTCTAAAAAGTAAAAATATGGGAATATCTGTTGATACTGTTGAACATTATAAAGAGCCCGCCGTAAGTGACGAGAATGTGGAATTTTTTGATCAGACCTTTGCAACAATTCAACATATTGTAAATCAAACATCAGGAGCGTTAGCACTATATAATAGATTGACAGACAAGAAAGTGTTGAAAGAGTTTTTAAGAATAAATAACAGAAAAGAACAGTTAGCAACCGAAATTAAAGAGACCGTTCAAGATTTAAGTGAGCGTGGATATAAAAAAGCTGATATAAAGAAAGATAAACATTTAAGAACACTAATTTCAGAGCAAATATCGTTAGATAACTTACAAATTGAAGGATCATTAACTGCACAATATGAATTCACTGCAGATATTGGTCTTTACGAAAATTTCGATGTAAAGAGTGAAGTGGATAAAACCTTGAAATCACCAGACGTAAAAAAATTTTATACATTAGCAGATGCCTTTGAAGACAAGATTGATGATAAAATTAACTCATTTTTTCCTGACTGAATTCATTTTACTTTAAAAATTTTAAGATTAAATCTCTAGTTTTTGTCAGATGCTCAAATGAGTGTACGCTAGACACAAACCAGGCTTCATGTTGCGATGGTGGGATATATACTCCATTTTCATACATATATTTGAAGAACGAGGAAAATTCTCTTTGATTTGTATTTTTGGCATTGTCTTGATTTTCAACGGTTTTTTGACCTAAAAACAAAGTGAACATTGAGCCAACCTGTTGAATGCTGGCATTTATCTGTTTCGATAGAATTTTTTCTCTAACAGGAACGGTTATGACGTCAGTTTTTTCCTTGAGCATATCGTAAAATTTTGGTTTTTGGCACATTTGTAGTGCTTGCAATCCAGCCTCCATTGCCAAAGGATTACCAGCTAATGTTCCTGCTTGATAAACAGGGCCGATGGGCGCAAGAGTGTCCATAATCTCTTTTTTGCCTCCGACTGCTGCAGCTGGGAAGCCTCCGGCGACAACTTTGCCTAGGCAAGTCAGATCTGGAGAGGTATTATAAAGGGACTGAGCTCCACCCAAAGCAACCCTAAAACCTGTAATGACCTCATCAAAAATAAGTAGGGCCTTTTGTTTTGCTGTCTCTTCGCGCAACATTCTTATAAAATCTGGATGGGCGGGAACAACTCCCATATTACCAGCTATGGGTTCTAAGATCACTGCAGCTACTTGATGTGTCCTTAGAAATTGTCTAGCTACGTCTAAATTGTTATAAGGTAAGGATACCATATCTTCTACTACGGAGTCGGGAATCCCTTTAGAGGATGATGTTGAGGAAAGATTCGCGACACCTGATCCAGCACGCACAAGGAAGAAATCCGCATGTCCGTGATAATTTCCGTTGAATTTTACTATGGTTGACCTATTGGTATATCCTCTGGCGATACGAGCTGCGGTCATCGTGGCTTCAGTCCCTGAACACACGAACCGAATTTTATCTATTGAATCGACGAGTTCGACGACTTTAGTAGCAAGTTTTTCTTCAATTTCAGTGGTTATTCCGAATGATGTTCCGTAACTCATCCGTTTTTGTACTGCATTTAGGATATCTGGATGAGCATGTCCGTGGATTAAAGCGCCCCAAGATCCGCAATAATCTATGAAGCAATTGCCATCGATATCATAGATGCAATCTTTTTCACCACGTTCAACCACCATGGGATTCATATCCACTTCTTTAAATGCTCTTACTGGCGAATTAACACCTCCAGGTATTACCTGGGAAAGTTTATGGTAAATTGTGTCTGTTTTGGTTCTGATGTGCATGCGTCCCCCAAAGGTAGTGTGGACTTTTGCGGATGTGAAAAATGAAAAAAAAAGATTTTCACCACTGGGGCACAGAGGTCAGTGGTGAAAATCTTTATTTTTATTTTTCACATCCTCGAAAGCCTGATACTGATTTTTCAGCGATATTATAACAGCATCTTGTAATCTGCAATAATCTTTTTAATATCCAAAAGATGAAAAGATATGGAGACATGTCTGCAGAACTTTAATTATTTGACGATATGTAGTTTGTTTTTTACAATGACGCAAGAATATCTCTGATCCCAGAAACGGAGATCCATGAATCCTGAAAGGTCTGCATGTTAAACAAAACGATCGATGCATTTGCTGCTGCCGGCGATTACTTTAAGATGATTGTCATGGTATTTTGGCTTTGCATTAAACGCCCTCCATCTTTTGATCTAATCCGCAACCAAATGTATGAGATTGGCGTGCTATCTCTGCCTGTAGTAGCTATCACAGGATTCTCAACTGGCATGGTGCTTGCTGCACAGTCATTTTTTCAGCTTTCTGATAAGGGATTAGCTAGTGCCACAGGCTTAATGGTTGCGAAAGCAATGTTGGTAGAATTGGGACCCGTATTAACTGCGTTCATGGTTACAGGGAGAGTCGGAGCTGCAATGTGCGCGGAACTTGGGACTATGAAAGTCACAGAGCAGATTGACGCCTTGCGGTCGATGGCAGTCCATCCTCTTCGTTATCTCGTAGCGCCGCGTTTTATTGCTGGAACATTTATGCTTCCTATTCTTTCGATATTTAGCAGCATCATGGGTATTGCGGGAGGATATATGATAGCTGTAGGCTATTACAAGATGCCCCACAACTCATTTATGGATCCTCTGCCAATTCATATTACGAATTTCGACTTTTTTAGCGGCGTTTTTAAATCTATTGTATTTGGCATTATCATTGTCACGATTTCATGCTACAGAGGGATGACTACAAAAGGTGGAGCTGCTGGAGTGGGTCGCGCAACTACTAATAGTGTGGTGATATGCTATTCAGTTATATTAATAGGCAATTTCCTATTAACCATGATCTTGAATGAATCTCACGATTATCTGGTAGATTTTTTTGAGAGGTTGCTCTGATGCCAATGATCGAAGCGCGTGATCTCTGGAAAAGCTATGGCAAGCTGCAGGTTTTGAAAGGTCTGAATATTCAAATCGAGGCCGGAGAAACAGTTGTTATCTTGGGCAGGTCAGGTGTTGGAAAGAGTGTTTTACTTCGCCAAATCATTGGGATAGAGCAACCCGATAAAGGTTACGTTGAAGTCGACGGCAAAAATATTTCAGTAATGTCCCAGCGTGAAAGAGAAAAAGAGACGAAACATATTGGAATGCTTTTCCAAAGTGCGGCGCTCTTCGACTCTATGGATATTGGAGAAAATACGGCATTTTTTCTACGGCAACATCATCCAGAACTATCTGAAAAAGAAATCCAACAGCGGGTCGCTAAAGCTTTGGAAATGGTCAATTTAGCTGGAGTGCAGGAAAAAATGCCTTCAGATTTGTCTGGTGGGATGAGAAAGCGCGCTGGCCTTGCAAGGCTTATCGTTTATAGGCCTAAGATCATTCTTTATGATGAGCCTACAACAGGCTTAGATCCGATTACTGCTATGCAGATTAACGATCTTATTAATCAAACCAAAGCGGAGCTTCATGCCACAAGCATTGTAGTTACCCATGATATACGCTCAGCACTTGAAGTGGGCGATCGGTTGGCATTTCATCATGAAGGGAAGATATTACATATTGCTCCAAAGGTGGAATTTATGAAAATTGATGATCCGATATTGATTTCTTTTTTCAAAAATGCCACCGTAACAGAAAGACTACTGAATCATTCTAAAGGAGAACTCCATCATGAATGATCGCATGAAAAACGCGATGATAGGCATTTTTGTATTAAGCGCATTCGTTATAGTAATATATATTTTTCTCTTCTTGCATCCCTCTCTTGGTGATGAAGGTGAAAAAGTTAGAGTTTTGTTTACAGATATTGACAAAATTAATGTTGGAACTCGCGTTACTTTTGCCGGAAAAGCTGTTGGTGAAGTCATTAAGATTATCGAACTTGACGACGTCCGCACAGGCAGAACCGAACACAATGGAGATATCTATGTATATGAGCTGGTTTTAGGAATTGACAGCTCTATTAAAATATACAACACAGATGTAATATCCGCTCGCACTTCGGGTTTGCTTGGGGAAAAATCTATTTCAATCGACCCTCAACCTTTAAAGCCTGGACAGAAATTAGAAGTTGTAACCGGTAAAATTCTTTATGCAGAAAATGTCGGTAGCGTTGAAGAGACTTTCAAAGAATTTAAACAAGTTGCAGACAAATTTGATGTCGCTCTCGATTCATTTACAGATACACTGCACGAAATACGGGAAAAGAAAATTTGGGATAATGTCGCTAACGTAGTTGAGAATTTGAGTGAAGTCACTTCTAAGTTGAATGATAATTGGCCAGATATTGATGAATCAATATCTAACATTGCAGCTTCCTCTGCAAACGTTCGCGAAGTCACTGATAATGTGCGGGAAGGTAAAGGAACTTTAGGAGGGATACTTACTAAGGATGATCTTTACCTTAAAACGAGTTCCTTGCTTAGCAAAGGGGAAGTTGCTATGGATGATATCAACCATTATGGCGTATTATTTCATTTAGATAAGGGGTGGCAAAGAGTCAGGGCTCGTAGGATGAATTTGATGCATAAGCTTTCTTCCCCGCAAGAGTTTAGAAATTTCTTCAATGATGAAGTTGATATGGTATCCACTTCATTGGCACGTGTTTCCATGATCCTAGATCAATCGTGCGAATACCCAGTTAATGCCCATATCATGGAAAATGGGCAATTCAAAAAAGTTTTCGCTGAGCTGCTGAGGCGTGTAAAAGACTTGGAGGATTCCCTAGAGATGTATAATACTCAATTGAACGACTATGAAGTCAAAAAAACCGAATTAACTGGCAATTGTTGTTATTGATGGAACATTTACCTTACGCACAAATAGATAAAGGTACGTTTATGATCGCATCGCCCGATGTAGAGTCGGGCATTTTTTTTCGAGGCGTTGTCTTGATTTGCGAACACAATCCAAATGGTTCCTTTGGGCTTGTAATCAATAAAAGTTTGGATGTGGAGCTTCCCGAAGAAATTATAAATATCCATAACTTAGCAAACCCGAAAGTGGGGATAAGAGCGGGCGGCCCGGTACAAACTAACCAAATGATGCTCTTGCATAGCTCAGCAACGATTCCGCAACAAACACTCCAAATCTGCGATGGTGTTTATTTGGGAGGAGACTTGCAGTTTCTTCAAGATGTCATTTCTAACGATCAAGGACCCTCTGTACTTCTTTGCTTTGGCTATGCCGGATGGGGTGCAGGTCAATTAGAACGAGAGTTTCTTGATGGCGGATGGTATCTTCACCCTGCATCTTCCAGAATGATATTTGAGGTTGCACCAGAAAAACTATGGCAAACGCTCTTAAGGGAAATGGGGGGCAAATATTCAACATTATCAATGATTCCTGAAGATCTTTCATGGAATTAAAAATCTATCCCTAATAACAAGAGGAGGGTTCTAGTATGCATCAAAGTCCAAATCCTAATTTTATGAAGAGGGCTATAGAGCTTAGTGCAAAGGCTGGCATTGTTGATAAGACCGGAGGTGTATTTGGGGCTGTCGTTGTCAAGGATGGCAAAATCATTGCAGAAGGTTATAACCGTGTCATCAAAGATAATGATCCAACATGTCATGCGGAAATTGATGCATTGCGGAATGCAGGGAAAAAATTAGGTACCCCTCATTTGGACGGTTGCGTCCTATACACAAGTGCATTTTGTTGCCCTATGTGCCTATGCGCAGCTTATTGGGCTCAAATTAAGCAAATTTATTACGGCGCACACATCGAAGATGCAAAAAAATATGGCGATTTTAAAGATGTCGATTTTTACCAAGAAATTCGCAAAGATGATCACCAACGAAGTATGAAATGTACAGAATTCATGCGCCCTGAGGCTGTGGAGATATGGAAACAATTCTCGCTAATACCTGATAGAGCTCGATACTAGACCTCTTCGGTTCAACAGAACCCAAACATCGACAGAACCTTAAATTCACAAAAGGTCCATAGTTGGATGGATGCAATAACAACTATAACGAAAATCCGCTTAGGCGAGCCTGTAAGACCAGGTTTTTCAGACTGGCAAGCGGATTTTCATTCTGAAATTGTCAAATTTAAAGGATTTGTCAGCCTTGAAATAATCGCTCCTAAAGACCCTGAATCTCTTGAATGGACAATTATTCAAGAATTTGATAACCAAGTCCACTACGATGCATGGCTCGATTCAAATGCGCATAAAAAGCTAGATGAGTGCTTAAAAACTCAGTTTTTGAATTCTGGACATTTAATAGAATCAAAAGGGTCTCAAAAAACTTGGGGTGTTACAGAAATATTCGTTACAAAAGTTAGTCCTAATAAAACTAATGACTACCGCTCCTGGATAGGCAAAATCCATAAAGCAGAAGCAAACTTCCCTGGCTTTCGCGGTTTGTTAGTGAAATCCCCTACACCAGGACAAGGCGAGCACTGGATTACGCTGCTGCATTTCGACTCTCAAAATAATCTTGATAAATGGTTGAATTCTAAAGAACGGCAATCTGTCTTAAAGGAAGCCAGGCCCTTGATTAAATCTCTTGAAAGTCATCGAATTATTTCCCCTTTTGCTGGATGGTTTGCTACAGCTTCAGTCGATGGTATGGCCCCTCCAGTATGGAAACAAACTTGTTTGATTCTTCTAGTGCTTTTTCCAATTGTGATGTTGGAAATGATATTTCTCTGGCCACTAACGCGTAGTTTAAATCCATCGGTTGGAACATTTATTGGGAATGCAATTAGTGTTACGCTTGTCTCATGGCCAATGATGCCCATAGCGATTTATTTTTTGCGTTGGTGGATTTCACCATTAGCTTCAATGCGAGCAACTATCAAAGGTACTGCTGTCGTCATGTGCATGTATTTAATTGAGATTATTTTATTTGCAATTATTTTTTATTAAGTGGGTTGAGTTCTTTGTTTTATATCCGCAAATAACTCCAATGAAATTAAATCGCTATAAGCTCCGACAATTCCCAAACCTATTAGGCCTAAAATTATAGTAATAGGAGCAAATAAGATTATTAGCGCAATAGCAGTTATGATAGTTACCGAAGCTAAAGGTGGTACCGATATCACAAATTTTTTTTCAATCCCGTTCCAGGTAATGTTAATATTGCATAGAGATTCGAAGCATTGTTTAGCAATTTCTACTGCTGCGTCCCTTGCGTTAGTGGATTCAATATGAGGCAATGAAAGTTCACCATTTATTATTCTATTTATAAGGTTTACCATATAACACCTCTTTGATTTTAAGAATAATTAAATAAAAGTAATACTAAAATATTTATTTTAATTTTTGATTAAGAAAAATTAAAAATTGCATTAGTTGAATTGAAATGGGTTACCAAAGTCTCGAATGCGGTCAAAGGATGTCGGCACGGGGTTCAGTATGATTGCCTCCACCTAAATACAATTATTATCACAGATTACGCATAACACATAGAAAAAAAATCAACAGAGTGAGCGTATAATTAAGCTTACCCGAAAAGTTTTTATGAAAAAGGATATGAAGAAAAAAAGAAGCGGATAATTTTGAATGCGCGTGAACTCTAAGTTTGACATTTGGATCCATCTCAGTTGCAGATAAAGAATTTAGGAAGTTGTACTTAAAAATAAATCCTCAAAATTTAGCAGAAGAGTCTGACAGTAAACCTCGACCCCATTTTTATTTTCAATCAAAAGAGGATGCGTCAGGGCATCTGCCAGGGAATAGACCACTCTCAAGAACCTGATTGTATCGCGATGGATTAAATGAATCACTTTAAACGGAGGGCTGAAAACCTAGAGGAGAACGAACCCAGGCAGAGAAAGCCTGGGGTCCCACAACTTGTTAACGTTTGGAGAATTGGAATCTCTTACGAGCACCTGCGCGGCCGTATTTCTTCCTTTCTTTCTTTCTAGGATCTCTGGTCAAGAATCCTTTTTCTTTGAATTCATGCTGCAAAGTTTGATCTTCTTGGACAAGAGCTCGTGAAATGCCTAGTCTTGTTGCGATGACTTGTCCTTCGATCCCGCCACCTTTAACACGGATAACCATGTCATAGCTTTGGTTTCCGCCGTATTTTGCGAAAGGAGCTAAGATTGTTTGTTGTTGTATCGATAGTGGGAAATATTGATCAAATTTTTTCCCATTGATATCGATGTTGCCGTTGCCTGGTCTTAATCGAATCGATGCAACAGCAGTTTTTCTTCTTCCGGTTGTAACTGTTTCTTTCACTTGATCTTCCTCTTATTCTTTAGATGTTGGTCATGATAGGTGTTTGCGCGCTATGGTTATGCTCTGTACCTGCAAATACACGCAAACGCTTTAGTTGAGCTCTTCCCAGTCTTGTGTGGGGCATCATCCCTTTCACAGCATGTTCTACCATATATGTTGGCTTGCGCTGTTTCATGGTATTATAAGGAATCTCGCGAAGACCTCCCATGTACCCGGTGTAGTATCGATAAAGCTTTTGAGCTCCTTTATTGCCGGTTACACGAATTTTCTCAGCATTGATAATAATCACACCATCGCCGCCATCAACGTGAGGAGTGAAAGTGGGTTTGTGTTTTCCTCTTAGAATTTTTGTAATCTCTGCAGCGAATCTGCCAAGAGTTTTTCCTTCTGCATCGAGGATGAACCACTCGCGTTGGATTTCCTCATTTTTTAACATGAAGGTATCGTCTTTATTTTTTCGATTTTTGTGCATCATAGTTATTCCAAAGTGTCAATATTGTTTAAAGGACAAATCATACACACCCTCTCATTTTTTGCCAAACATTTTGTTTCAGGACGTTGATTCTATTGTAAAATAGGCTGTATTTATATTATACTTCGACAATTCAAAACAACAACATGACACCAACCCAGAAAAGCTTATGAAACAACCAAAAACTTTTTTTGTTCGCACCTATGGATGCCAGATGAATGAACTGGATTCCGAAATAATGATTGGTCTGTTAAAAAATCGCGGATTAACGCAAACCGAAGATGAGAATGATGCAGATCTTATGATATTCAACACATGCTCTATACGAGATCTTGCTGAAAGAAAAGTAATGGGAAAGCTGGGTAAATTAGGCCGTTCTAAACATAAAAATACCATCATTGGCGTGACGGGATGCATGGCAAATGCCAAAAAAGATTCTCTTTTCCGTAAGCTTCCCCATATTGACTTTGTGCTTGGCACCAATAATATTCACGATTTAGACAATGTCCTCGATGAGGTTCTTTCAACAGGCAAACAATCCATCCGTACCGATGAAAAATTCGAATTTGAACTTGATTATTTAAGTGCTCACAGAGAAAGCAATGTTAAGGCATATGTCTCGATTATTAGAGGATGCGATAAGTTCTGCACTTATTGCGTAGTCCCTTATACAAGAGGGCCTGAGGTATCTCGTTCTCCGGAACATATATTAGAAGAATGCAAACAATTAGCAGACAAGGGCTACAAAGAGATCACTTTATTAGGCCAGAATGTTAATAGTTACGGTAAAGATAAGCCTGAATGGCAATGCCTTTTCCACGACCTGCTGTATAAAATTGATGGGATTTCAGGAATAGAAAGAGTGAGGTTCATGACAAGCCATCCGGTGGATATCACAAAAGAACTCATGGAAGCGATCCGTGACCTAAAGTCGTTGTGTGAGTTTGTGCATTTCCCTCTGCAAGCGGGGTCGGATCGTATTCTAAAAAAGATGCATCGGATCTACAATGTTGCCCAATATCGAGAAAAAGTGCAAATGTTACGGGAGATCGTTCCAAATGTATCTTTAGGTACCGACATCATTGTAGGATTTCCTACAGAAACGGAAGAAGAATTCATGATGACCTATGAGGCGATGAAGGAGATCGAGTATTCTGTTGCCTTCATTTTTGCTTATAGCCCTCGGAAAGGTACCCCTGCAATGCGCTGGAACGACGATATTCCTGAAGAGGTTAAGCTTGACAGATTGCAAAGGCTCATGACTCTTCAGAATGAAATTGGTGCGAAACAGCTCCAAGCTTTTCTAGGACAAAGCGTAGAGGTTTTAGTGGAAAGGCGGAATTCTAAAGATGACACCAATTTTAAAGGGCGGACTAAATGTTGGAAGAAAGTGATTTTTCCCGGAAATGACGAACTCATAGGAACTCTTCAGAATGTGGAAATTCATAGCTATAGTCATCAAACTCTGTTGGGCACCCTAAAACAATAGGGCTTTTTTGCAAATACTTCGCTAAAAGTCGAAATCTTGAAAATTGATATTATAATCATCCGTCCTTGGATATTTGTTATTCGAAGAGCCTTCAATTTCCTGCTCATCACGATTATGACGTTTTCCTAAACCTTGGAAACCATATTCATTCGTATCATCAAAATTAATGGGTAGGTCTTGATAAAATAGGCTTTCAATTAGCCCACTCTCTTCAATAGCTCCGGGGCTCAAACTAGAGGATGTTTCTGATGTACCACTAGAGTATACAGATGATGGTAATCTTTCTTCGGCCATTTGATTTGCATAAGCAATAGGTTGATGTGCTACTTGGTGAACATTAGATTCCTCTATTACACCATTTTCAACATCATTATTGGATCCCCTAGGAGCAGATGATCCATTATATGGATGTGAGTTGGTAGTAATGGTTGTTGTTGACGATGTATTATTAATACCATTTTTATCTCGTGACGGAGGAGATATCAATTTAAGAAGAAAATTTTCAAACAGCCCGAATTCCTCAGGATAATAGATGTTAAACATGTAAATGCCAAATTTATCATAATGTTGTTTAAGCTGGGGGTATTTTGATGATGCTAACAGATCTATATCTTCTAAAATTAAATTGAGTAAGTTTATTAGATACGCATCAGAATTTTGTTCTATATTGATATTTGCAATCAGCACTTTTAGGCCTGATAACAAATTCTGCGTTCCTTTCAATTTCGTGGTCCTATGCCATTTATCTTCTTTACGACCGTCTTTCAATATTAAGGTTATTTCCAGAATACCGAAGTAAATTTGCAGTAGTTCAAGACATTTCTTGTAACGAGGAGCATCTTCAAAAGAACTTTTAGACAATAGTTGACCGAGCCTATTTTTTCTCTTAGCGACTATATCTATAGTTGTTTCAAAGTTCTCTCGCGTTGGCTTTTCTGCTCTAATAAGATTTCTAGCTTCCACTATCACCATCCAGCTGTTATCGAGACAGGTTATTCTTTGAGGGTTGGTTTTTACATTACTACCTTTTAAAGCCGCATCGATAACATCTTGAAATTTCTTTTTATTTAAAGGCGCTGCTCCGAAATTCGCATTTTCATTAGGGTTTAAATTTGGTACAACTCGTGAACGGCTCGTTAACTGTTGGATGAGTGGTATTTTGCCAGATCCTATCGTTGTTATAGTGGTAGAGGATATCTCGCTGTATTGTTGATGTATTTGTGAGGATGGTTCAATATTAAGCTCAGCGTTGCATTCAATTGGTGATGGATATTGAACGTTTGAGTCTCTCGGAGTTATAAACACATGTTGATTGTCTGTCGAGTTAATCTCGCGATGAGAAAGATATTTTATAAGTACGTTGTCTAGAGATTCGATCTTGTTTGGATTGTATATGTTAAACATGTTGAGACCACTTTGAACATATTTACTTTGAAGGCCCGCACATTTATTGGAGGCTAAAAGAGTGACATCTTCCAACAATAGTATAAGATTGATTAGTACTTGGGTTTTTTGAGGGGAATTTACAGAAACTTCATGAATTAAAGTTTGTAGATCTTGCTGTAGTGCCGGCATGGTCGGCAAAATCATGGCAATTTTAGAACCAGCATCTCGTGTCACATGTTTTAAGATGAGAGAGATTTGCAGGATTGTAATATAAACCCGCAACAATTTGAGACAGCGAACATAAAGCTGCAATTGTTCATTGGCTTCACTATAAATATCTGAATTTAGATGTACGCTAATACTACTGATTTCATCTAAAGTTGCATCAATTTCATAAAGATTAAAACTCGTTTCATGTAAAAGTATTTTAGATTTGTCAATTATACCTAGGATTTTTTGTAACATATTTATTTTGTCAGAAAATAAAATATTAAATCCATTAAAACAAAGATTTGAAATTTCAGATATTTTATTGTGTTCTACCTGGGAGAAATTAATATTATCCAAACCAATAAAATTCAATGGGGAATTCGTACGTAAAGTCTCTGCAGAATTCTGTTGTAGTGCCGGCGATGGCATTATTTCCGGTATTGTACTATTGTTGGATAGAATTGCGCTTTTTTTTCTTATTTTTTCTGTCTGCCGCAACATGGTCTGTTGAGGATTTGCAGAAGGGTTTATCAGAGTAGTATTGTTGTTTGATATTAAAGGAAGTTCAAGCAAGGTGATAAGAAAATCCTCATAGGCACCAAAGTTAGTTGGACAAAGAATATTAAATATATTGATTCCAAATTGATGATAACTTTGTTTAAGTTTAAAACAATCTGTTATCGATAAAAAATTTACATCTTCTAATAACAGTTTAAATAATTTATTGTCTTGCAAATCAATTTCCTGAAATATTATCATTAAATCTTGCTGTAATATTTTCATAGAATCCAAGATTGTCTCGATGCGTTCATGGCGGTCGTTAACATCTTTAAGACAAATAACTATCTCCAAGATAGAAAAGTAAATCTGAAACAACCTTAAACAGCGCAAATTTAAATGCAATTCAACGTTACTTCCTCGATGTATAGTTTGATATATACTTTGTTGTATATAATTCCTCATTGCTCGAATTTTATCTAAAGATGTATCAGTCATCAAATCTTGATGATTGCGTGAACAGATGAGTTTTTTTGCTTCATTAATTAATTGGCAACATTCCTCTAGTTTTTTCTTTCTTTGTGAATATGGAGAATATATTTCCTTAAATGAAGCTTTTATGATTTCAGCAATTTTTTCTGGGTTTATCTGCGCAAAAGTTGAGTTGCTTTCAATATTCAAATTCGATGGGATACGATTTCCACTAGATAATTGTTCTATTAATCGGAGGCGTTTTGGGGGTAATAATGCTGCAATCTGCGATGGCTCCGTCGTCAAAACTTTCTTTACGCGTTTTTTATTAATGTTTGATTGACTCTGTTTGGTAGTCTCTGTGGTGCTAGTTTGAGTTCTTTGTGACGTTGTGGATCCATGGTTCGGATCAATTAAGATATTGCTACCTATTAAATCTGCATTGACAAGACTATTAGGTTGAGCTTGCAATGACTGATTATTAGAATTCATTGACGATAGATTGAATGGTGCTGACTGTTGATAATAAGAAGGTCTAGTGTAAATTGGGTTTAGCGGTTGAATATGTGTTTGATTTTTTTCATCAACCACATCCTCTAATATTTCTTCGGTAGCACGCAGTGATCTTTTTCCTGGAGCTTGATAAACTGAAGATGATGTATCGGTGCTGGCGGAGTGTTCGGGATCTACCAAATATGAAACAACTGGCGTTCGTCTTTGCGTTTCTTCTTCAATCTGAAAATGGGTATCATTACGGTCTTCTTGTCCTTGCTGCACAAATGATGGGTCTAGAGTTTCGATTTGCGGAAGCTGTTCATCGCTAAATAGCGACGATCTTATCGGCATTGAGCTTCCAATATTACTAAACATAAACTATCTCCAGAAATAATATAGTATTAGAATCAGAATAAAAATCTGTTGTTAATTAATAGTATAAAAAAAACAGAATTCTGAATTATATAATTAGATACAATTTAGGACAACAGAAAACAGATTAAAGATAATTAAAAAAATTGTTGCACATTTGAACGTTGGGTAGATCTAAATTAATAGCTTTTTGACTAAAATCTATAGCTTAAAAAAAGTTACGGCGAAACAGGCTCTTTGTTCCATGTAGCCTCGGAGGTCGGTTATCCTTCAATCTTAGAAATCATATAAATTAAAAATACAAAGAAATAGCCCCCTAAATAAGGAGGCTACATAATTGAAAACTTTCGGCTGGAAGATTATCTTTCGTCTTGAACGATAACTCCGCAAGCAATTTTTTTGCCAGCATTGCCAGTAGGTTGAGATTTTAGATCGTCGGGATCTGCATGGACTAAAACAGATTTTCCTATTATCGATTGTTCGCCTGTTAATGAAATAATAGAATCAACTCTATTGTAGTGAGCGATGCCATCAGCATTTGCATCAAGATTACCGAGATCACCTACATGTCTTTCGTCAATTGGACTATCGGGTCCTCCATGCGGTTTGTTTGTGGGATTGTAATGTCCGCCAGCATTTGCAATACCAGGTCCTCCACAATCACCATGTTCATGGATATGAAATCCATGCAAACCCGGTGTTAAACCAGCTACATCAGCAACAATTCTTACTCCTCCTTCAGTTTCAATAAAACTGACAACGCCTACTACTTCGCTGCCTTCTGCTGGATTAATAATAGCGTAGGCTTTCACGGCTTTTGGCGCCATTTGTTCATGATCTCCTTTCAATAGAGATTCTTCATCCGCCGTCAACATTGCGACATGATCTTTGTCTTTCTTCTTATCTTTATCTGAAGAATGGCAACTTGCTAATAGAATGCAAATCGCTGTCGTTTGTAATAGATTGGTCACTATCTTCTTAATTTCCATTTTCTCCTCCATTTGGATGAATAAAGACATTAAATCATTTTTTCAAATTCTGTCTCATCTAAAATCGGAATGCCCAGTTTTTTTGCTTTGTCAAGCTTAGAACCAGCCGAATCTCCTGCGAGTACGTAATGGGTTGATTTGCTGACCATACTTGCGACCTTTCCTCCACGTTCCTTAATAAGAGCGGCTGCCGTATCGCGCGTATATTTTTCTAGGGTTCCTGTTAAAACGAATGTTTTGCCGTCAAACTGATGTCCTGCAAAGTGTGTAACTGATGTCTTTTGTGGATCAACGCCGTATTCTAATAGGCGGCGAATCTCCTCTTGATTTTCTGGGTTGGCAAAATGATCAGCGATTGATTCAGCAATTTTAATACCAATTCCATCGATCTGCATTAATGCATCAATATTCATTTTAGATAGAGTTTCGATATCCCCACTTTTTTTGGCGAGAAGTTCTGCAGTTTCAACGCCGACATGAGGAATTCCAAGTGCTTTAATAAACTTTGGCAATGGAACTTTTTTTGATTGTTCTATGCTCATCAGCAATCTCTGAACAGACTTATCTTTAAATCCTTCAAGCTGGTAGAGATGATCGGCATTCAGTTTATAGATATCCGAAGGCCTTGATACAAATTTTTTGTCCATTAACTGCTCAATGATTTTAATCCCTAGATTTTCAATATCCATGCTATCTTTTGCAGCAAAATAAACAATTTTGAGAAGTTGTTGGCCAGGACATTCCAATTTGTTCGGGCATTTCACAGCCACTTCTCCTTCAACATTTACGAGATTAGTGCCGCATTCAGGGCATGCATCGGGCATAGTCCAAGATGTTGAATTATTCTGGCGTTTTGAGGCATCTACTACGACTACTTTGGGGATGACATCCCCTCCTTTTTCGATTGTGACAACATCGCCAATTCTGATGTCTTTACGTTGGACTTCATCCTTATTATGCAATGTAGCCCGTGTTATTGTGCTCCCTGCAAGAAATACCGGTTCTAGTTCTGCTACAGGTGTGCACACTCCTGTTCGACCAACCTGCACAGTTATATCTAGTATTTTGGTTGTGGCTTGTTCTGCAGCAAATTTATATGCGACCGCCCAACGAGGGTTCTTTCCAGTCGCTCCCAAGCGGGAGTGTTCTCGAATATCATCAATTTTGATGACAATTCCATCGATCTGATAATCAAGAGAATGTCTTGACTCTTTTACTTTTGCAGCAAACTGAAATATCTCTTCTACAGTATGGCATTTGGCCCTAAATTCAACGACAGGCAAACCTAGCTTCTTCAAAAATAGATGGCTTTCGTATTGGCTCAATATGCGATTACCAGACATCTCAGCAATTGCGTAAAAAACAATTGATAGATTTCGTTTGGCTGTTTCTTTTGGATCGAGCAATTTTAATGCTCCAGCAGCCGCGTTGCGAGGATTTGCCAGAAGAACTTCCCCCTCCTTTTCCTTTTGAGCGTTTAATATTTGAAAAGAGGAGATCGGCATAAACACTTCTCCACGCACTTCTAATAGTTGTGGAATATCGCCATAAAGTTTTAACGGGAGTGAAGGGATAGTCTTCATATTTGCCGTAACATCATCGCCTTTTTTACCATCACCTCTAGTAACCCCTTGAATAAAGATCCCATTTTCATAAATTGCAGAAACCGCTATGCCATCCATTTTCAATTCACAGCAATAATCCACGTGAGCTTTGCCGCATAATTTGTGGGCTCGAGTAATAAAATCCTCAACTTCTTCTTGGCTATACGTGTTTGTAAGGGATAACATCGGCACCTTATGCTCTACAGATTTGAATCCTCTAGTTAGAGCTTCTCCTACGCGTTGAGTAGGTGAATGGGGTGAGATCCATTCTGGGTGTTGTTGTTCGGTATGCTCTAAATGTTTATAGAGTTTATCGAACTCTTCGTCGCTAATTTTAGGGGCGTGATCAACATAATAAAATCGGTTATGATCCCAAATTTCTTTGCATAATTTTTCATATTCATCTTTTCGCATATTAAATCCATCTAAGAACAAAGACACGAATTTAGCATTTGTTCAGAAAAAAAACCAGGAGGCTTCTTCTATCTACCTTGGGATTATCCGCATATTCGTATTCGAGGTTGCAAGCTATTATGTATTCAGTTTTTTTTAATAAAGGTAAAAACATGAAATTTATTGCATACATATTGATATTAACTTTTTTGCTAATCTCGCATAACCGTTTAACAGCAACTGAAGACTAATTAGTTTTTCAAGAAATTACCGAAATACCGGAAGAATTAGTTATTGTTTACTCACCAAATGGCTATTCTTGGAATCAAGGAATGGGCAGAACGATGGATTTCTTACTTATAAGGGATGGTCTTCTTATAGATAAATTTGTAGCTTTCACTTTATATAGTAGTATTTGAAATGATGGAAGTGCAGCTCCTTGGCTCCTCAAAGTAGCCGAGCACTTATTTTTGAAAATTGTCGAGAAAAACGATAGAATCGCGCTCAACTCTTAAAGGACAGCTAACTTCTACTATTTTTCCTCTATCCTTATTCCCCTGCCTTATTCGATACTTTTTAAGATCGGAATGGAAATCAAAGAGAATTTCTTGTTCTTTGGATGATACGAAAATCATCCTTCGAATTGTCTTTTTTGACCATTCGATAGACAGCTTACCTCTGCCTCCCAGTTCAACATTCAATAACCGTCCACAGTGAAATTGTATTGGAAGCGCCTTAAGAATGCTAATTCTACCCTCATCTTGGGATACAAATAGATTTTGAATTGCTTTACTCCCTTCCGTAAGTAACTCTAAAGCAGAACCTTTAAATTCTGCATTGATGGAAGAAACATAAAACCCTTGGTGTTGCGAGTCGATTAGTCTTGGATATAATCCTCCTTCAAAACCTGCTTGGAAAAGATTAGCGAATGATCGATACAGTTGTTCTCTTTGTTTAGTCTCAATCTCTTCTTGGCATTTTTTTAAGAGATCTAAAGTTCCCCCACGTCCAGAGTTAGATGTAAGAGGCGTGATTTGTCCCAGTCTATGCCATATCGGAAGTATAGCTGCTAAATTGAGGTTCCTCCTTAAAAGTAACCAGTCTTGGGCTGAATGGCTTCCAAGAGAAAGTCTGCTTGGCGTTTTAGTCTGATAATTTATTTGAGTCTTTTTATTGAACTGAGTTTGAGGAGAACGCTCAATCGTCATCACAAATCCCTTACCCTGCTCTGATCCTTCAATACGATATCGGAAATACCCTTCAGAATAATGTCCCCAAACAAAAATGCAACCACGTTCTAAATCCTGTTGTACAGTGAAATCTTTGACCGGTCCTGTTAATTCAAACTTCTGTTCTTGAAGCAATAAAGGAACGGCTTTGTCTAAATCATATAAGCGCAAGAGTGTTGGGAATATCTCGAGACCTAAATACGTGCCGGGTAAAACAAATTTATCTCCAGGAACATGCGAATATGGGCGTAACCTTTCTGCAATATTGATCTGCACAATTTACCTTTTAACGTTGTTTGATGAATGTTGTGGAAGAATGACATTTCCAATCAGTCCTCTGGGAGTATTTTTGATCAACTCGACTTCAACCAATTGATTTTGTTCCACCTCGTTGCTATAAATCATTACTGGCAAAAAATTTTCGGTATGCCCAAACATGACTCCTTGTTCCTCATCATCGCCGTTTTCGACTAACACAATCATGCGTCGTGAAACAAAACCATCTCTTAACTGTGATGACATCTGTTCATTAAGCCTCATTACTTCTTGCTTTCTCATTTTAATGACTTCTTGCGGGACTTTATTAGGATAAAGTGCTGCACGTGTCCGAGGTCTAGCGCTATATGGGAACATATGAACTTTGGCAAACTTTGTTTCCCTCATAATTTCCAGTGTGTCAGCGAAATCGTTATCTGTTTCGCCAGGGAATCCAACGATTATGTCGGTAGTAAATGTAAAGTCAGGATCTTCTGAACGCAGACGGTTGATAGTCTGCATGAAGATTTGTCGAGTGTATTTCCGATTCATTTTTTTCAAGATAAAATTAGATCCTGACTGCAGTACAACATGCATCGAATGGCATGTATGCTTTCCATTTATGATCGCATCCATAAGATCATCATCAACTTCGTCGGGATCGATAGAGGAAACACGAAGCCTATGTAAACCTGCAACAGAATCAACTTGACGAACGAGATCAGAGAGTCGATCTGGAGTTTGACCTTCAGGTCTATTGCCATCGAAATCGCCGATATTGATTCCAGTTAAAACTATTTCCTTGTACCCATTGGCTACTAAAGTTTCGACTTCTTTAAGGACATCATCGATTGAGCGAGATTTAGATCTGCCTCTTACATAGGGTATGGTGCAATAGGTACAATAGGAGTTACATCCATCTTGGACTTTGACAAAGGCGCGTGTGTGTGCTTCGAAGTGCTTGATTGCAAATTCAGGAACTTCCAAATCAGGATAAAGAATTGATACTAAGTTCTCTTTATCTTTATTGCGTATGAGGTCTGTAACACCTTCAATAGCGAGAATAGCTTGTTGTTGGTTTTCTGCTGAACATCCCGTGACAACAATTCTGCTATTAGGATTAAGTTTTGCAAGCTGGCGAATCTCATGCCTGCTGGAGCTATCGGCAGATTCGGTGACAGTGCAAGTATTCACAATGCATAGATCTGCGACTTCGTCATCTCCTGCTGGATCCATACCTAAAGCAATTAGTTGATCGCGATAGGCTTGTGACTCATACTGGTTGGTTCGGCAACCCAACGTTACGATTTTAAATTTTTTACCTTGTGTGTCTTGATGCATGGAGAGATTTTACCATTTCTACATCTACGATGCAAGTAAGGATCTGGTTTTCTACTTCGAACGTTTTTGCTTGCGAGTTTACATCGCAGTAACCTATGATGACTGACTTTCTAGATTGGTATTTTGGTATGCATGCAATAATTAGATATTTTACAACGTTCATATTTTTCAACATTCTTTTTTGCCCTTTTCTAAGCGCAGACGAAGGAAAATATTCCAACCTCATAGTTGAGAAACTTGATATAGTGATCGCGAACCAACCTCCAGAATCATCGCGCCACCTCATCCAGACAATCGGCGCGCGATTAAAAACAAAGCAAGGGGGCCTGTTCTCTCAAACAGATTTTGATAGTGACCTAAAACTATTAATACAGGATTACGATCGAGTTGAACCTCATGTTGATATCCACGAAGGTAAGGTTCTTATTCAGTTGAAAATCTGGCAAAATCCACGAATTCGGCGGATTATCTGGGAGGGCGTTGAAAAAGTTAAACTGTCGTCATTGAAAAAAGAGCTCAATATTCAAGAAGGGTCATTATATAATACAATTTCATTTAACAAGCAGTTCAATAAAATAAAAGCCTATTATGTTAAAGATGGATTTTTTGAAACCCAAGCGTCTTATGAAATTACATATGATGATATCACCAATGAAATCGATATCGTAATCAAAGTTTGCGAAGGCCGCGCAGGAAAAATCCAGAACATCGTTTTCTGCAACTTTACCAATGAAGAACGATGCGATATTTCTGAAATGATGGCTACGAAAAAGTACAATTTTTTCATGAGCTGGCTAACTAATGAGGGTATCTATAATGAAGAAGCTATACAGCATGATCGATTCATCATCTTAAACTATTTCCATAATAAAGGGTTTGCCGACGCAAAAATCGATTTTAACGTAGAGGAAACATGCGATTGCAATAAAATTATCCTCACCATATCTGTCGATAGGGGCGAATGCTATACTATTGGTGAAATTTCATTAGAGGGAAATTGCATATTTTCTCGAGAAGATCTCCTCAATCTTATGGAAATCTGTCCTGGCGATCCTTTTTCTCCCGAAGAGCTTCACAACACCTGCGGATATCTAATGGACTACTATGGGAAATTTGGTTACATAGAATCGACTGTCATTTTTGAACCTAGCCTTATCCCCGGAGAAAGAGTATTCAACATCAAAATTTTGGTAAATGAAGGGGAAGAATACTGTGTCGGTCTTATCAAAGTCTTGGGGAATTGTACCACGCAAACGAATGTGATCCTGCATGAAACGCTACTGGTGCCTGGCGAAGTCTTCAATATTGAAAAACTAAAGAAAACTGAAGCTCGGCTGCTTAACATTGGTTACTTTAGCAATGTAAACGTATATGCTGTTAAAACTGCAGATGATTGTGTCCTCTCTGGCAATTATAGAGACATCCATATTGAAGTTGAAGAGACAAACACTGGAAATCTAGGTGCATTTTTTGGCTTTAGTACTACAGAAAATATGTTTGGAGGTATTAATATCACCGAACGAAACTTTAACTATAAAGGCTTTAGACGTCTCTTCCAAGATGGTTATCAAGCATTAAGAGGTGGAGGTGAGTATGCCCACATTACCCTATCTCTAGGAACAAAAAGCCGTACTTACGGACTTTCTTGGACAAAACCTTATTTTATGGATACCCCTTGGAGCGTCGGTTTTGACTTAGAGCGTTCCAATACTGGCTACATCTCAGATGATGTAGATATCAAAAGCACTAGTTTAACATTTCACGCGACTTACTTATGCAATGCTTTTATGAAAGTAGGCCCACACCTTCGTTTCCGCTATAGTGATATCGACGTGTCTGATGATGCTTCTGTAAAAATGAAAAGTGAAGCTGATAATGCAGGACTCATCGTTGCCGTGGGTATGTCTTGGCTATACAATTCAACTAATCACCCTCTTTGCCCCACGAAAGGTATTAGATCCGCTATTGAAGCAGAAGTGGCGGGTTTTGGTGGTGAACAGTGTTTCTTTTCGGTAGCTTATTTGAACAGCTATTTCTATAACCTTTGGGACTTTGGCGTGTTGAAGCTGCGTGGAGATTTTAGATTCATCCAACCAATGCGGGGTTCTTCTGCTATAGATCTTCCTATGGATGAGCGCTTTTTCTTAGGTGGAGATTATAACGTGCGGGGATACCGTCCTTACCGTCTCGGACCTAAATTCGATAACGATCCTGATGAGCCAGAAGGAGGCGTATCGATGCAACTCTTTTCCGCGGAAATTTCGCGCCCTGTGTTCTCGCGTGTTGATGCCTTTGTTTTTGCTGATGCCGGAGCGATATCCATAAATACTTGGCAGTTTGGAGGCTATTATTATTCTGTTGGTTACGGTGCACGTTTAAAGATATTTGACGGAGCGCCCCCATTGACAATAGGTATGGGCTATCCACTAAATGCTAAAGATAGCAGTGACGTGAAAAAATTCTTTTTGCAGGTTGGTGGAAAATTTTAAAAGTTAATCTTTCTTAGAGGAGAAATAACATATGAAACCTTTTCAAAAAACAATAAACGGCTTAATCGCAGCAGCGTTGCTTTGCGCCGCAATCCCTAATGATTTGTCAGCTGCTGATAAGGTCATAAAAGTAGGTGTTGTCGATTTCAAAGCCTGCGTAGAAAAATCCAAATTCGGAAAAAAAGAACAGGCTAATTTCGATGCTTTAAAAAAACAGATGGAGGGGGTCTTGGAAGAAAAAGAAAAAGCCCTAACCGAAGTTTCCAAAAAAATGAATGATCCCGACTATCTTGATAGTCTTTCCCCTGAAGCTGAAGCTGAATTAAAACATAAATATCGATCTCTAACTCAAGAACTCGCCCAACATCAGCAACAATTTTACCAAATGTTGAACCAAGCAAACTTCAAGATCATTCAAAAAATCACTGAAGAAATAGGAAAAGCATCAAAATCTATCGCTCAAGCAAAAGGTTTAGATCTAATTGTTCATGAAGAAAGCACATTCTATTTCGATAAAGCTTTAGATATTTCTAATGATATCATTAAAGTTTTAGATACAGCTCTTTTGGATGACGAAAAGAAGTAATCTCATGAAGAAAACCTCGTTCACTTTGGCTGAATTAGCCAAACTAACTGATTCAAAAGTAATTGGTAACCCCGATTACGTTATAACTGGTTTTGCCGATCTTGAATCGGCAAAACCTTGCGATGTATCCTTTTTATCCAATCCCCGTTTCGTGCCCACACGCTATCTAAATGCAATGAAATCAAGTATTGCTGGAGCGATATTTATTGCTCCATCCGTGCAGCCTGTAGAGGGGAAGAACTATCTGATTGCTGAAGATCCATCGCGCGCATTTCAACAAGCGATCGAAGCGATGAGGGGGCCGATCAAGCAATCGATGTTCTCCGGGATTCATCCTTCAGCAGTTATTCACGAGACTGCAAAAATAGGTAAAAATGTCAGTGTTGGTCCCAATGCTGTAATAGATGGGGAATCTACTGTAGGAGACAATTCAGTCATAGGCTCCAATAGTTACATAGGTCCTTATACAACTATTGGAGATGATTGCATCATCCACCCTAACGTAACAATCAGGGAGTGTTGCCGTCTTGGAAATAGAGTGATAGTCCAACCGGGAGCAGCTATAGGCACCTGTGGATTCGGATATACTACAAACCAAAAAGGACAACACATAAAACTTAATCATATTGGGAATGTTGATATCGAGGACGATGTTGAAATTGGTGGAAACACCGTTATAGACCGAGCACGGTTTACTTGTACCATCATTGCACGTGGAACCAAGATTGATAATTTGGTCACGATTGCCCATAATGTCAAGCTTGGCCCACACAATATTGTTTGTGGTCAGTCAGGTATCGCTGGTTCAACCCAAACCGAAGAGTATGTGATTATCGCCGGACAAGCAGGCGTCGATGGCCATCTTAAAATTGGCAAGGGTGTTGTAATTTCAGCTAGAAGTGGCGTGACCAAATCATTAAGTAAACCGGGAAAATATGGTGGTTTGCCTGCAAAGCCTCTTAACGAGAATAATCGTCTAAGCGTTTTACAACATAATCTTAGTGAGTACGTTGACAAAATCAAAGAGCTCGAACATCGAATTGCCCAACTCGAGTCGAATTGAGCTGCGATAGCGATACCCCTAATGTTCAATAAAAAAAAGTTTGCACTCTCCGAAACACTTCTCATTTAGTTTTAAATAATCGGCATTTTTTTTGTTGATAAAATCAATTATTCTACTTATATTAAGTTATAATTTATACTAAATTTTTAAATAAGTTTTTATACATATTAGAATATAAACTAAATAAACATAATGTGAGTTATGAATAATTCAATATCAAATAGATATCCTTTTCCAAATGAATTGCGTGAATTTATATATTTTCGAAATAGACTAAATACAGGATCAACTTTACCCGATCTTCTTGCTGATGAAACCTTAAGGGTAAAGCTTAAAGATTGGATAGAATGGCATCAACCATTTATTTCCAAAAGTCCTGCTATGCAAAACATGGTTCAAATTTCATGGGAGCAAGAAGGTTGCGCGCCTTACAACATATTGTCCAGAGTTCAAAATGCATATTCAATGATCAGTTCTTTTTGTTCTCAGGTAGAAGCTGGTATTGCACCACTAACATATTCTCAAATCCAAAAAAACCCAGATGAGATCTATGAATATCTCGACCTTGGAATTTTAGACTCTCAAGACATTATTGATGTTGTCATTAAAACAAAAAATAACCTTAATTGGATGTCTAAATTTGATGTAATTATAAATCTCGTAACTAGTTCAAATAAACCTCTATTCCATCATCCTAAACTTCTTTCAAAAGCAGATCAACTAATCCCCTATTTAGATCCTGAAGAAATTTTAGCTTTTTTAATGTTCCAAGATAGACATGGTAATTCAGCTCTCCACTTTTTTGATAATCTGACAGATGTTACCCCTCTATTAAAACATTTGGATTCACAAGATGTCATTGAAGCCTTTTCCGTTCTTAATAATAGCGGACAACATCCTTTAGGTACTCTTGAAGATCTTTTAACGGCATATCCATTATTTGAATTTTTATTCTCAATTGAATCTGAACAATTTTTCACATTAATGACATTAGAGGACAGTAATGGATTTTCACTTCTCGATTCTACAAGTAGTTTTGTTCAGCTTGTGCCGTTTCTGATGAAAGAACTAACTTGGAGTCAGCAGAAGCGATTATTCTCAAGGCAAAATAATGGTATAACAACTCTAGAACAAGGATTTAACTTTGATGTGTGTATTCCCTATATGAAGAAATTAGATAGAGATCGCATCTGGCAAATTTTTCAAATTGAAAATGGCACTGGGATTCCAATTATTCACAATGCTGGGATTTTGTCTGCAGCTTTACCAATTTTAGAAATGTTTTCGGTAAAGGAAATATTCGAACTAACAAGTATGACGAATAAATCAGGCAATGCCACGCCTATTATAAAAAATTCACATTTGAGGGTATACGCTACAAATTTACTTGAAAAACAAGACCCGATTCAACTTATTCAAACCTTACAAATAGACCTTACAGATTTTATAAGTGACTTAGACAATTATTCTTTCGTGTTAGATCTTTTTGCAAATATTTGGCCACAGCATTTATCACGTTTTTTAATGATAACCGACGAACAGGGTTTATTGTTGATTGAAAACAAGTTGTTTTTCAAGCGAGTGTTGCGTTTTTTTGAAAAATTAGATGAAGAGAACCTAATTGAAATCCTATCACATCCTAGCAAACAAACCACGCCACTCATTCATTCTGAACAGCTATTAATGCATTTCGCTCCTTTGTTTCAGAACATAGATTTAAATAAGATGGTCAGAATTTTATCCATTGAATCAAAAGCTGGTTGGAAAGTTGTTCATTCAGAAAAACGACTTATTATAATTCTTCGGAATGTTTCATCTGCTAGGTACCCAGCAATATTTGAGATTAAAAATAAGCGAGGGAAGACTCTGTTGCATTTTAGCGATGCCCTCAATCTAATCCCTTTATTCAAAGAACTTGGGATAACTTCATTAGTTAGAATTTTTTCCCTTTTAGATGATAACGAGCAACCATTGATACATAATCTAGAAATATTGCAAGAGTTTATGCCTATGATGGAAAATTTACCAGATGAAGATTTTGGAAAAATTTGCGGCATTTCAAACTCTATGGGCGACACTTTGCTGCATAAAATTCATGTCAAAAAACGGCTGCTTTCCCAAGTCAATGAACGGCAAATCGATCTTGCTTCTTTTGTAAATTCTGATGGACTTAGTGCAGAAGATGTGTGGAATTATGACCTCAATCCAACATGGTTGCTTGATGAAAGTCTTGATGATAGTCAGAACCTATGCATGCAACATGTAAAGGATACCATAAAGAAACTAGTTGTAGACATGGTTAACACTAAGTATAACGGATCTGATCGATTTTTACAGCTAGCGTTTTATGCTGTAGGATTACAATCAAATGCAGATCCTGACGATTACGAAGATCTGACCGAGAGAGGTTTTGATCTTATGTGGGACATTAATGAACATGTCACATTTCTAAACTTTTATCGTGAATTTCAGAAACGAGTGTCAAATGAAGACGCAATACAATGTCTACATATGACTGTTCCAAAAAGTTATCGACCTGATTTATTGGAATGGGAAAGGTATTTTACAAAACAGGAACATTTGCTGATTAATGAAACGGAAAATTCTCTAAGGGAGGTCTTGGGCTCTAGTATTACATCTTCAACAGCTTTTGAGTTACGAAATGCTGTTCTTACTCTTTATACAGAAAATGATAATTTCTCTAAGTTTGATAGAATTTTACAAGAGCATCAAATTCCAAAAGCTCAAAGTTTTGATGTCTTTAAAATTATGCATAAAGATTATTTGGGATGGCAAAAGCATTTGAGTGAATTTCAATCGTTGAATATCCCTATTGATGAAGAGATGAGCTTTGCGAAGACTTGTGCATATGAGAGACAGTTTTCTTACAATGAACATGCTTTCAATTCAAGACAGGATATGCTGTTCGAGATTCTACTTCGCTTTGGTGTAATCTTTCCTGTTGAATAGGAAATCAATATTTATTCATTGATCCTGACGAGCACCCAATTTTGAGCGATGCCCCGCTGAAAAGTTATTTGGATGGGAACCACATCTTGTGTTAAATTATAGATTCCTGTCGTCATGATTTGTGGAGGAGTTCCTAAAGCTATCATGCAATAAATCTGTTGAGTTTGAGGATCTACACCACCTTCTATAGGATAATCCATATCGGTACTCGCGTTGTAGTAGGTTCCAGCGATATCACCTTGTCGATTGATTGCTAATTGTACGAATAAATTTGAATATGTTGCTTGGTTAGCATTTGCTCCAAGAGCAAATACTCCTATAGGTAACCAATCTTCTTCACCTATAGAGAGGTCATTTTGAGCGTATTCATGATCCCAATCGGTGATTGGAATGGGATAACCGCCTTCATCATAGTAAATGGGATAGACGGCAGCACCCCAACCTAACCAATTATGGATCCGGTGCCATTTCGCACCTCTCCACCAATTAGTATGTTGATTCCAATAATTGGGATGATAGTTATGATTTTGGAAAAAATTCCTGTTAAACCATTGACGGGAATGTGGATGATTATGTTTCACATGGGAAGAGGCTTGTTGGGATATTTTTCCATGAGTATCTATTTTGTTTCGAACTGATGATTGTAAATCCTTGATGTTTTTTTTAGAATCTTGTGAGCTCTGAAAGCGATAAGTTTGTTGTTTCAGGGTTTCCAATTTTTGCTTTTTTTCAAATGAATGTGGAAGTTTATCAAGTTGTTTTGAGTGAGGGGGTAATCGGCTTAGAGATGGTGATCGAGGTGTGAAACGCGTTTGTTGCTGTATTTTAGTTTGATCCAGCTTATGGATGCGAGGTTTAGATTTAATTTGTTGTTGCGGAGCGACTCTAGGTTGTTCAGGTATTCGATGGCTAGGTTTAGGCTTAATTTGTTGTTGCGGGGTGGCCTTAGGTTGTTCCGGGGCTTGATGGTGAGATTGTGATTTAATTTGTTGCGGAGTCGCCCTAGGCAGTTCTTTTGCTTGATGGCGTGATTGTGATTTTTGTTGTTGGGGAGCTACTTTATGCTCCGGCTGTTGATGGCGAATCTCAGATTTAATTTGCTTTTCCTTATCTTTATTTTGTGGTTGATCAGCTTGAGAGTCGGCAGGAGATGAGATGGCAAATACAACTAGTAATAGTTGAAGACAAGGTTTCATGACCGTCCTATTTTTTTCTAATGACCTTAAATGGCCCAATATTAGGTAGCAGAATTCCATTAACATCCCTCGCAACAGACGCGAAAGTAAATGTGTTATCATCTATTTTCGTTACCACATGTGTGGCTGTTGCTCGTCCCCCCTTAGGCATGGTGAATGTAACGTTGGCATACCAAGAGTTATCCTCTTCATACCACACACTTTGACCAAAACCACCGTCTGAATCAAAAATCCAAGAACGTATCATATTCTCTTCAGGATCCCATCCAATAATTTGCATACCTCGGAGCTCTTCATAACCGAGAATACTCAAAATGAAATGCTGGGTTAAAAAGTTTTTATCTTTATCCCACTCAAATTGGTAAGTAACATCGATATTTTCATCATCATCTGCCCAATTTCCGGTCAGCCAATCCAATGCTTTTAGCTGATCAAAATGTGAAATTGGAGACTTTAGTTCATTGACACTGAAAATTTGAATGACCCATTTTCCCCCTTCATTTACGAATTGAGAATCAAAAGCAATTTTTTTGTGTATGTCTAACTGCTCAATTTCTGCAACTCCTCTTGCCTGCGCAACATCCTTAGAAGGAAAAGAAATGTTTGATAAACGCATTGTTAAATAACCTTTTCCTTCTATAACAAATTCTTTGTTAAAGTAATTTGCTATGTTGTCATTTCCGACGACCGATTCTTCTGTTGAGAGATTGATGTAGTATGCATCTTGAGACCAAAACGATGAAAACTCGTTAATGTCTTGTTGGTTGAAGGCTTCACTTAAAGCTTCCAGACTCTTTTTGATTTCTTGGTTCTTAGTATCTTTAGGAATCCCGAATCTCTCACAAGCCTGCAAAAGCAACGCAATGGTTGTCAGAACCACAAGAATGTATTTCACTATACCCTCCAAAATTCTTGGACAGTTATCGCATATGCCTTGCATCGTTCTAGCTGTCCAAATTCTTGACTTTACGATGATTTAACATTTTTGAACAGATAATCTCCGAATACTTCTTGAATCAAAAAGTTATGCTTGTTAAGAAGATAAACGTGGAATCTTTTCGTCAGAAGTTGATGGTGCAGCAAGAGAATAGACCATATTTTGTGGTTATGGCTTCTATTATTTGTGTTCTCCAAGAGTTTTTCTTGGAGATCTAGTTCTTTTGTATAAAGCCGATAACTCTATTGATAACCGATTGCTTGAGAAATGGAGCTGCTGCCACACATTTAACAGTGTTTCCTCATATTCAATTGGTAACCATTTAGGTAATTCTTTTAAAGCTAGTGGTGGCGCATTGCAGATCGATGATCTGCTAGGGCACGCAGTAGCTCTTGTTGAACGCGCGAAGAATCTAATTTTACTAAGGCTTTTAATGCCTCGCGAGTTTGGCGTGAAGAACCAGACAACAGTGGCAAGATTAATTCATAGTCACTGTCGATCATATAAGGCATAAAATTCGCGACCGTTTGCGTTTTCTGGTCTGGCAAAGAAAAAGAAATGAAAAAGTAATTACAATTAGTCAGGAGGATACATCCAATCAGGGCTGTTATCGTTATCAAAGGGATAATTATCCTCTTTGGCATACATCCAATCAGGATCATCTTCAACGGGCGCGATGACTTGTTTCTGAAAAACATAGAGGGCAACTTTTTGAATGCCTGTTTGCCCTTCATTCCACAAGGTGACCACTGACTTATAAAAGCCTTTGAAGAACAAAGGAACAATCAAAATTCCTAATGCTGCAGTTAATATAGCTACTGCAATTCTAGCTGCTTTCCACGAATTATCATTTGAATGATCTTCTGTAGTTGATCCTACTCTATAATAAATATTGATTGGTGAATATCTTGAATCAGTAACTGCTAACTCGTCTGATTTAATTCGCTTATCAATAGGGCGCTTCCTGTACTCAGGATACTGACTTTCAAGTTTTTGTATTGAATCAAAATAAACTCTATCACTACCACCATAATAACAGGAACGTGTCATAATTTTTCTCCGATTATGTTTTGGTTTTTTCAATTTTTATAGCAAGTTGATTAGCTTCCAAACTCCAATTGTCCTGAAGTATTCTAATGATTTGATCTTTTGGTCCTCCTTTTTTAACTGCAAGTTGCTCAATGTAGTTAAAAAGCACTTGTCTTAGATCGGGAGATTTGTAGCATGCCAAATGGATCAATTTTTCAAGTGTTGTAGTATGATTTTCAGCTTGCTTAATTAGCATCTTAAACAAGTCAATAAACGGATATCTTATTGAATTGTCAATTTTGAGATCGTAGAAGAAATCAGCCAAGAATTCGAAATCTTTCTCTATGAAAGAAGGATTTAATTTAATCCCCGTCAGGATTTCTGAAAGTATCTCGTTCCCTTCTTTTACTACGTCAGCATTTTTGCATGTCACTATAGGCTCCATCGCTTCCATGGCAATTTTGATTAATGCATCGTTAGAGGAATACGACTCTTTTGGAATTTTCTTCAAATAATTGAGAGCTTGCCCAATTTTTCCCACTGCCGTTGATAAAACTGCCAAGCGTGCGTTGGCTAAATTTATGTCCTTGGGAATGTTATTTCTCTCAAAATCATTTAAGAACGATTCAAAATTGGATTTCCTGTACTTTACTCGTTGTTCTGGATCTAAGATCAATATTTCAAAAAGATCGCGCATTTGTCTCTTCTTATCCAAAAGCACTCTTTTAAGTGCTGGCTCCCATTTGGGTTCACTTAATGTTTGCCAGGAACCACTTAAAAATTGGGATTGGACTAGAAGATCTTGCAATTGTGGATTCGCAAAATCGACATAGTCTGTGGGTCCTGCTATCACATAACCATCGTTCTCTATTAACCATATTTGATCTTCAGATTTAAATTTCTTACTTTTGAGACATGTTTTGAAGTCGGATGCCTCGTTCAGTGATATAAAAATTACTCGATAATCTGCTGATATATGATCTTTGACTAAAAGCATTTGGTGATTTTTTTTTGCATTGCGATTAAACAGATCATAACAAGTCTGTCTAGTGCAGATAAAATTGTCGGTAACGTGTATATTGTTGCTAAAGCAATCGACATAATTTCCACAACCTTGTTTTCCAGCCAGAACGTCGCACAATCGCCATATAGAGGGATCTTTTTCTTTAATTTGCGGGTAGTTTATCCATTGCAAATCTAGTTTATTCCAGATCTTCTCATCTTTAGGTCCATGATAACCTACATCTACTTGCTGCTCATATTGCGTCAACATCTCTTGTTCTTGCTCATCTTCATTTTCCTTGTGTGCTTCTTGCATATGTTCGACTGTTTCACTGCGAAGAGCGTCAATAGTTGCAGTGCCTGAAAGTTCCGTTGGCAAGCGTTTGATTGCATAGTGGATGATCTCATCAAGTCTTGATTTCACTAGTTTCCATTCAACAGGATCTATTAATCCTAGAGCTGGTTCAAGCTGAGAATATAAAGCTTCTCTTAGATTCGTCAATTTGGTTTTGGTTGGCTCGTTGGTATGCGGCATTCCATACTTGTCAAATAAATTTTCTTTTAGAGATCTAGTAAATAGATGTTTTGTTAAACTATAAAGACTGCTTTCTTTGTCAGAGTCTTTCTCATTATAAAGAGAAGTTCTCACAAAGGAAGAAATTTGATCATACATCTTCTGAAAAGTGACCCGGACATTATCCTCTTTTTCATTTTCGAACCCATTAAGTTCGCCGTACATGAGTAGCATTTCTATTGTCACTTTATCAATTTTTATGCCTAGAAATTCTTCAAGATAAGGAATGATAGTTTTTGGTATGACAAACTCTACATTTTGGCTATCAAGCAATTTCCTCATCCTCATCACACCTTGAAGGATATCTCGAATCGTCACGCTTTCGCTGAAAGATACGATTGCCGTTGCATGATCAATTTGTGCTATGTTGGAACCGGTTGTATGGAGATGATCGTAAAAGGTAAATATGTTTTCTGGCTTAAGACCTGTAACAGAACGTATAGTCTCTGGATCTGTGGCAGGTAAGAATATTGGTTTGTTATGACCTTTGCGAATGAAGGCGAGCTCGTTTTTTTCATTATCGTAATAGAGAACTCCTTCTATAGGACTTCCGGCCTGATCATTAAAATACTCTAAAATAGAACATGCTACTGTATGGTTTATGAACCCTTTGAAAAGGACACCTATATCTATTAAGGCGTGGCATCTGTTTCTTTCTACGGGAGTTTTCTTATCTAGCACCTTTTTCAAGAGTTCTTTCGCCGTAATTTTTTCAGATTTTAATGTGTGAACGTTACGGTTTCTATCCAATAAGACATCGATAACCCGCCCATTAGAGCTAACATCTGGAAGAATCCCTTTTTCTTGACTGACGATCTGATGATGAAAAATGTATGGGTTTTCAAGAGTTCCTGAATATCCTTGGAATGACTTAACAGCTCCTGAAGCATTTTGAGGGTTGTTTGTTATTTGCTCGATAAAAATTTCATGCTCCGGCAAGACGGAATCTCTTACGAAATCCAGAATCAACTGTATTGATTCTTTGGAACCATTTTTCAATTTTTCTTGGATCAGGTTAATCATTACTGAAGAATTGCAATCAATTGTCAACAGATCGATTTTAAAGGCTTGGGTAAACTGTTTAACGGCCGCTGTTTGATCTAAATCCATTTGACAGCCGTTTGCTTTCCATTCCAAAAGGGCCTTATTACATAAATTTAAAATCATCTGCTTTGTCTGATTCTTATCAAGGCTATTTGTAATGTAGAGCTGGCATGTTTTATTCACCGTTTCCCACGGGTCTGATATTTCAGCCCGTTCATTTGGAGTGTTGGCCGCTACATAAGGTTTAGCGATCTGAATATGATGAAATTCTTTCGATCTTCCATAATGCTCATCTGCGGTGCGCTTCCAAGCTTCGGGGAGCCAGTCAACGAGCTGTTTCTTAATTAATATGAATTGTTCGGCCGCTTCATTTTCAGAGGTGTCTGTTGAATAATGCATTGAAATAAGCCACTGAGGGGGAGGTATGTTTTTGAATGTAACAAATTCAATCAACTCTTGATGCATTTCCTCGTTGTACTGCTTTGGAAGACAAAGTTCAGTTCTTAGATTAGGAGAATTTGCAATATGACTAATAATTTTATCGGCAAGTATTGATTTGATCGCATGATAATCTGATGGGCGGAGTCTAGCTTGAGTATTTTGATGTAAATTAAGTCCCAGCTTTTTGATTTCGGGGTCTGTAGCTGCTATCAAGAAAAGTTCAGTGACTATGGAAATCCCAAGCGGATTCAAGTGTTCCACTTCATCTGTTGGGAAATTCATTTCCTTTTTAGGACTACTGGTAAGATCCACCTCATCGAATGTAGCAGCTCCTCTCTCTTTGATGAGCCTCAATATTTCTTTTAGTTCGTCTTTACAGACTTCTATAGATTTAATTTTTTCCTGAAATGCGGTTATCTGATGGGTTGAAATCGTTGCGTCATAAGACTTTATAGCTGCTTTAAGTCTTGCGATTTTGTCAAGACTATCGATATAGCTATTCTGCATGCTTTGGAGAGATTCTGCGGTCATCATCACATATTCTCTATTTTGAATAGCGTTCACAAGAAGACAACGAAGATTTCTTAGATATCCAAGGGAAAAATATTTTCCTCCACGTTTGAAGGTTATGGCGTGACCTTTCTGACCAAAGTAAGCCCTGGATCGGTTTAGCATATCTTGTGCATTCGTTTCGAATAGGGAAGAGGGGGGCAACAGCATAGCCAGATGGTATCCGTCCGCTTTTAAAAGCGACAAAAGCGTTCCATAAACAACGGTTTTTCCTGCACTCATGATTCTTTGTAGTATCATAGATTTGAATCCGCCAGATAATGCTTCTGGAGTGAGTAAGGTCTTCATATCCTCAAATTGTTGCATCCGCAGGTTGAAGCCTGAGAAATATTCAAAGACCATGAAAGCTGGCCAAGCGGCGGCCTCGAATGTTCTGGTAGCCGCCATCGCCTCGCCACATAAATGTAGAGTCTGATCTATCTTTTTTTGATTTTTGTTTTTTTTGCCATTGAGTTTGACTACTCTCTCTCCTAATTTTATCGTCTTTTGATATAGTTGCATGTCAGTAGCATGGTAAAAATACTCACCCATCTTATTATGAAGAGTTTGGATATCGTTTGCAGAAAGATAGGGCAGGTATTTGAAGTATTCAGCTTTATCCCCTTTAATAAATAAAGAGATCAAAGTGTCAAAAGAACACGGGATTGAATGATGTCCAAATCGCATTAAATGAGCGATCATTCTTTCGTTTTCAGCTTTGGGCAATTGTTGTGTATAAAGATCGATTTCTTTTTTTATTTCATCGACTTGTGTTTTCTTCTTTTCGAATTTTGTTTTTACGATGTTACAAAGGGTTTCCAAGTTTTTTCCCTGATTAAAACAGTACCGCACTTCTTTATCATTCTCTGAGCACCCTGCTTCAAATCCTTTTACAACCTCTTTATGTCTATCTACAACAAATTCCTCTTTACCGACCTTTTGAGTTAGATCCCACATCGATCCATGTGAGTTATTTTTTTTATTCTCTTTGAAATATTCATTAAATAGTGTTGTGTTAAATGTGTTTCTATCCTCATCAACAGTCATTGTCAAAGTCATTATTTCGGAACGTTTTAATGGGAGTTGTGGAATGAGCGTTTCAGGAATCTCATCTATCTGGCACTTAGAAAGGTTTGATAAATTTTCCTTTAAAGAACTCTTCAAATTCATTGAAAGTTCCTCAAAGAGTTGACATTGGGATAATGCCCTTTTAAGATCGGACATTTCCGGCATAGATTGAGTGCCGAATTTTTCGACTATTTCAAGGAGTTGGGTTTGAGGATCTTTTGTATCATTAGAGCTTTTAGCAGAAGCATCTGTACATATTGCTTTTAATATAATGCTGAAAGCTTGATTGCTTTGGTCTTTTTCAAACTGCATATCATTCAAAAACAGCAATATTTTCTTTTTATCTTCGGGAGTTGCTTTTTTTGCCAATCTATACAACTCACCGTAATAGTTTTTGAGGGCTTTTCCCGGTCTTATTCGCGGAATAGAATCCAATATTTCATCCAAGCTCATGGTATTTTTTGTGTCGGCGAACCAATTTTTTATATGTAGCTCTTCAATCACTACCTTAGGACTATTATGCGCGGTTGGGAGTCTATAAGTTTTTCCTTTTGTTCCGTTTGCCAACTGTTTAATTCTTTCGGCGACAAAAGGCGTAAAAGCATTTTTTTGAATGGCCAGCAACCAATCTAATTCTTGAATCGGACTGATCGCATAGTTTGAAAATGCATTAGCTAGCTTTCTAGTATTATTATCGAGACGTAATTCGGGATGCACATGCGCTGACACTTGGCAATAATCATGGTAAGCTTGTGCTATAAATTCAGAACAAGTCTTATCCTCTCCATCATCCTCAGGATCAGTATTAGTCCATTTTGTTTTGTCAAGCCAGAATCCCTTCCATTGATGTGATTGGTAATAAAAGCCTGATTCTTTTGTGTTTTTATCCCAATAGAGATCCTGTGTTCCTGTAAAAGTTTGCGGGTATTGGCGAGTATTTTGATGCACTAACCACGCAGCATAGAGAGATACAGCTTGTGCATCAGGTTTGAAGTCCTTGGTTTCTTTGCTCTGCATAAATATCCAACCCAACAGTTGCAACTCTTCTGCATTGTAAGCTTGCTGTTTGCAACCTTTGCGTAACATTTGCATTGCCGCTTGGTATCTCTTTTCCCGTAAAAGTCTGTATCCAGCTAGCAGACTTTGTATTGGGGTAGTTGGAAGTAGATTTCCCTCAGCATCAATATCGATTAATTCACAAGTATAAATAGTTCCACTAAAAATAGCTTCTTGGGCGCCTTTAAAATCAGCAGAGCATTTGATTGGAACCAAAGCCTTTCTTTTACCTTGGCTGTCTCTAAGAACAATGGGAGGATTTTCATTTATACCTTTTACATTTTGACTTGAATCTACGTAATATTGAGGATTTTCTGCCCAAACAACTACAGGTATTGATTCGATTTTTCCGTTAACCTTTAATTCTTTAAGCTGACGTTTAAAGTAAAGAGTTTTTCCTGAGCGATCTTTTAATCTGCTAAAAATAATGATATGATCTGGATAGACTTCTTGTTGAGCATTGTCATAGTGTCTTTTCATGACTGTAACTGCTTTAGAACTATCTATGCTTGCAAACCTATCCCACTCTTCAGATTTTGCAACATCTACTAAGTCGAAGCGGCCATGCTCTTCTGGAACAGAATAAGTGCCGTCTGCGTTTACACGCATCACCATTTTTCTCGATCCTTTTTCCTCAACAAAGACCCCTTTGGCTGCTGCATTCGTAGATATCCAGCAATGATAGTTTTCATTGTTTGGATAAAGAGGTAATTTTAGGGTATTTTGAAGTGATGATGTGTTCCACGATTGATATTGATATTCTATTCCGTTGATATAGCGTAAGATTTTGGTGTCAGGATTGGGGACTTCTTGCGTCTGGCATAGGAACTTGTACTTATCTTGTGTTTGAGGGCACATACCTGTGAATATATTTTCATGGGCTGCCGCCGGTTCTACAGAAATATCCACTAATTGACTATCGCCGAACAAATTGCGATAGGCATCATTTTGAAATAATTTCCTGGTGCTAACTACAAGATGATCATCACAATAAGCGTTACCATTTGCAATGTTGACTTTATAGAGGTGCCCATTATTCTTTAGCGAAAATACAGGGTAATTTCCTTCCCATGTTCCAGATGAAGGAGTCTCGACGCCATAGGCTTTTAACATTGCAGAACAGATTTGATGTTTGACAGCGGGGTCTTCACACAATTTAATAAGATCCTCTGCATGTCTAGCAAAATTTCTCTGAATAACATGCGTCATGAAATGCCAGGCCCCAATTGTTTTCAATGCGGAGACATTACTAACATCGCTTATCTGCTTTGCTCGTTGATAAACGATTTCCGTAGCCAAAACCGGATCATTCCATTCTTGTTCAGAATAGGATGTCACTAAAATACATCTGGCTATAGCTTGAAGCTGTTTTGATTTTAGCCAAGGAGGTGGAAAAAGCAACCAATCCTTAAGATGATTGCGCAAATTTTTCCTAGTATCCTGGCAAGATTTCGAGAGATGTGTTGAGGGATTTGAACGTTCAGCGTAATCCAAAAAAACAAATTTGCTAAATGCACAAAATAACAATCCTGATGCTAACTCTTGACCACTTTGGATAGATGCTTTTTCATCTGCTTTACTATGAATTCGTGCGAGACGTAGCTTAAATTCTTCAATACCCTGATCAAAAAATCTAAGGACAGTATTGGCAAATTTTGGATCTTGAGCTAGGGTGTCGCTTAACACACTCTGAGAGAAGAAATTGACAAGAAAATAATTTTGAAATTCTACATCTGCAAGATCTTCAAAATGTGTCTTGAAATATTTTATCAGCATATAGAGACGAAGATTCTTTCTTAATGAAATTTCTTCCAATGGATAGTAATCTTTCTTTTCAACTAAAACTCTATTCTGAGCAGAAAGATCGTAGTTATCATATGCACTGTGATACCCTTTAAAAATATTTTCGAACTTTTTGAAAGGAGGAAGTCTCAAATTATTAAATCGTTTAAAAATCAACCCCCTGCCCATCAATTCCCACATAGTGTAATCATCTTTATTTAATTTATGATTCGTCACTTGATCTGGTCTTTCGGTGCATGATTTAATATTTGCATCCCAATCAATGATGTATGCATCACCTTTTTTCTTAAACTCCACATCTAAATTTATGGCTGCTTGAATCGATTCTTCATCGGTTGAAAATAATTTTATGTCTTTAACTTCATCGATTACAGGAGGTAGTAATATACTCGCTAATGCTGCATTACGAAGTGAATAGAACGCCTTACTTGATGTAGATGGTACAGGGTGAGTCCAGACAAATGCTCTCTTCCAATCATCGTAATCAGGTTTAAACGAATCTTCTACTTCCAAGGCGTTGTATTTATCCTTTGCTTCTTTCAACTCTTGCTCAGGAATCTCAGCTAGTATTGCATTCAAATATCTGTATGTTCCCCCCTCGTCATCTTGAACGATCGCGGAAAAACTAAATTTTTTTATGAAGGATGAAAAATCAAACAGGGTTCTTGAAGTATCGCCTGGGCTCGGATGACTTTTCTTAAAGAATTTGAGCAGTTGTAATAGTTGTGCTTCAACAAGAGGAGAGCTGGGTAAATCAAAGATTGCGTCTTTGAGATTTTTTAAAGATGACGGTTCAACACCGTAGTATGCTAAGCTTTGCATGGGATTTTCAGACTGCAATAAGGAAGCCTCTTGTAAACACCCCATCCGCCAAGTAATGGCAAACAATTTATGCAAAGCTACTAATCGATCAACATTCGACCTTTTCTCAACAATCATCCTTGCAATTAGCAATTGCATTAGTGTGTTTAACGCCTTTTGAGTCTGTTCAATTTGTTGAGGATTCATATTTTGCCACACATCTTTGGCAAGATCAGGACTTCCTACTACTCCGGCTACAGGCATGGGCATATTTAAAATAGCAGTAACCAGAAATTCTGTTGCTATTTCTTGCCCCGAATTGGTACTGGATTTGCTTGGCTTCTTGCAATATTGACCGACTTCTTCTAAAGATTTGATTGCGATGACTGGGTTTTCATAACTAAGCTTTTGTGGCATAGCTGTCAAAGCAACAAACTTAGTATCTTGTGGCTGCTGCATCATTGTCAGTGGGGGTTTAACGTATACCTCAGTGTCTTTTTTGTGTGTAAGAGGGTTTTTTGGAATATCAAAATTCCTTATAGGATCGATTTCGGAAAAAACGAATGGCATTTTTGCTCGAATATTAAGCAGCCTGTTATAGGATCTCACCGTTGAATTAGGTTGTGATGTGTTCCTTTTCAAGATTTCACGACTCATATTATCTTCTGCAAACTGTAATAGTTCCTTTAAGGCATCAGAATAATTAAATGAAGATAGATTGAGATCAGCGCAGATCTCTAACAGTCTTAAGCGTCCTTCCAAGAATACTTTTTTGTGTAGTTCTGTCCCTAAGAATTTATGTAGGAATGCCATAGGTGCTCTCATAGAGCAAGTACCCGATCTCTGCGTTGAGATTTTTACATCATCTTCCTCTTCTATAGGTAGAAGCTTTGAATCAAATCGCCCGTAAACTGCTCTATAAAGGTCTCTATCTGAATATTTGTCTTTTTTATTAGGGGGAAGGATAGTTTGAACCTCGAGCAATGCCGATAGGAATTTAGTGTCCTTGATCTCTTCAAGAGTGATAGGCCTAAAAGAGATACAAGGTCTTACCTTTAACTTCGAACGCTCTACTTTTATGCTATGATGGTTGATACCCGCTCCAGCATTGTAGACATTCATCTGAAAAGTATTGTCTGATAATTTTACTAATTCACAAACCATTGCATGCGCAAGTCCGGCGTATCCAGTCCATCCTCCCGGAAGTAATATCGATTCACCTTGTGGTAATTTTTCAATGAGACTTTGAATGTGTGAACGTTGTTTCGAAAAAGACTGCTGATCTATTTTGTCTCTATGTTGCAAGAAGTTATAAACATCGACGAGGTCTTTAAGATAACGAATGGCTTTTTGTAAATTCTCTTTTTCTTCTTTAGTGAATGCCTGTGCATCTGATTCGTGCACAATCAACTCTAGAATCGAAACAATAAATTGCAAAGATTTTGCACTAGGATTGCCTTCTAAGTCTTGGCTAAGTACGGGTATTTTGTTTTTTTTTATCGCATCTTCAGACTTTCTAATTATGGCATCTCCAAAGAAATGAGCCAGATTTTTGGTATCGATTTGAGATATAAGTTTTTCCAGTGGAGTAGATCCTTGCAATGGGTGAATTCGGTCTTTGACGCATTTATCAATGCGAGGATCATAAAATAACGGAGCAACAATCTGATCATTGAGTTTAGTCTTGGGATTTATCCAACCTGGTCCTTTGTAGATATTACCGCCAAGTTCTTGAATCTTTCGGTTATCTATAGAATGAGCGGAAACCTCTGTTTGAACATTTTGTTTATTATCTCCAATACTTGGTATATTATTCATAGAAACCTAAAATTAAAATATATATTATATCATTTTTAGATTTAAATGTCATTAATTTTTAATTTAGTGTCGGAAAAAATCCAAAACAATGAAATCTCTTTAGGTTTAAATAATGGTAAAATCTAGCTTTCAAAGACACCGAGTTAAACTGTCATGCTTTCTCTTGATTTAAAAACTAACTAGAGCTTAGCTTTAAGAGTCTGACAGGAAACTTCGACCTATGATTTGCTGTCAGACTCTAAGAGCCTGAAACAAGATTGAACAACTGGAATGATATGAGGATATGTTTGAGAGTTTCTTCTTTAATCATTCTTATTTTGATAATGGTCGAGTACTCACTTGAGGCTCCCCTAGATATTAGCATTTCGGGAAATCCTGGAACACTTTCTATAACAACAGCAACCGCGGGCCAACAACCTACCGCAGCTACAAACTCATCTACTACATATAGCGTCACAACTTTAGTTGCTATATCTTCAATCATAGGTAAAATCGATACAACGATGCCAGCAAATACAACCCTAAGAGTCACACTTGCTGCACCTCCTGGTGCAACATCAGCTGGTGCGGTTTCAATGACCACAACCAATAAAAATTTAGTGACGAACATTCCAAGCCTCACTATTCAAGGCAACCTTGCAATTACATATAATCTATCGGCAACTGTAAATGCAGCGCAAACAGCATCATCAACACGAACACTAACATTGACCGTTCAATAACATTTGTTTCTAACCATGCAACTACAATGGATTTAATTATTCATGTCCGAGAGCGATGAATCTAGTAGAATATTATTTAAAAATATGTTAACAAAGCTGTTTTATCTGAAATAGCCTTTGGAGAGAATATGCCCGTTTGGCTTTTGTTAAGCTTAATAATGAACCTTTTTCTAAAGTGCGATGCTTTACAAGTAAGCGGACTTTCTTACATTAATTCTTTGAAACCGGGAGAAACTGCTAACTTTACAGTCACATTGACAAGTGATAAAGATACGTCAGAAATCGTTGAGTTCAAGCTATGCGATTATTGGTGTAATAGTGAAGGTCAACATTATTTCGAAGATATTGGATTGCAAATACGAACCAATGCCAAATGGATTTCACTTGGCGCACCACGCGAAATTATTAATCCTGGAGAACAGAAGAACATCAATGTTACCATAAATGTTCCTAAAAATAATGGCTTACTAGGCAGTTACTGGAGCGTTCTGCTCATCGAGCCGAATGATCCTCTTCATACTCTTCAAGAAAACGATTTAGGATTTCAATTTCACGTCAAGATTCGCTATGCCTATCACATTGTCACCAATATTGGTAATGGATCTCCATCGTTGAAAATCATCAAGAAAGAATTTTCTACTCAAGAAAATAAAAAATATTTGGTTGTGGATGTCGAAAATACAGGAAATTTATTTCTTAACCCCAAATTGACCCTGAAGTTATTTAATAAACAGGGTAAAAACTTAATAACCGCAGAAACACAAAAAGAGCGTCTCTATCCAGGAAGCTCATCTCGTTATGTGGTGAAAGCAGAAGATCTCCCATCTGGAGATTATACAGCATTTATTCTCCTCGACAATGGAGATGGAAGACTATTTAATGATACGTTTGCTGTGTCAATTCTATAGGTTACTTTAATAGCTAATGGCATGCAAAACATAATCAAAAGCGTTTGGGTTGTCATTTTAAGCTGCAGTCCTCATTTTTTATTTTCTACGGAATGTGGGATCGAGGTACGCTTTCTCCAGGGAATTACCCATGCTGTGCCTGGTCAAATCATCACGGCGCAAGCAGAGATCATCAATAGAAATTGTTCAGAAGACACGATCTTTGTGGGGCATCTAGACCTTCCTCCCCTTTGGAATGCTATTCCCTCTAACGATATTTTGATCCATTCAAGATTTGGTCAAGCAGCAATCCAAACTGTTTCTATCCAAGTGCCCGAAACGGCTGCTCCGGGAGAGTATCCAGTAGATTACAAGGTTTGGGCTCAGAGAAACATGAATATTATGGATAGAGACAACACCTATATCGTTATTGGTGAACTCAAAGATAAAACAGATCCGATCAACTTCGAGATTACCTCTCCATCGTGCCTGGAAGCAAATCCAGGTGAGGTCCTCTTTGTGAGTGCTTGTGTCTGCAATACACATCCCACACCTTTTGAAGGTAGACTAGTTATTGCCTGCCCGAATGGTTGGAGCTTTACACCTTGCGAAGCTATAGAACTTTCGTTAGATCCTATGGAATCAAAAGTGTTAATTTACGCAGTAAAAAGTCCTGATTCTGTGCTTGCTGGCGAACATGTAATCACCCTTAACATTGAAGGCTGTCCTAACTTACAAAGATCTGTAGTAGCTATCATCAAGCCAAATGTAAACGTTATCGGTCGCATCGAAAGGGAGACACGAAACTATAACTTACATCAGGATATTCAAGTTGAAGTTGTATATACAAATCAGGGAAATATTCCCTTAAGCGTAATGTTGGAGGCACAAACAGACCCGATTTGTCGTGTGGATTGCATATCTCCACAGTTTGAAATCCCTCCGTTCGAAACAGTTTCTATACCTATTGTCTTAAAACCTAATAATTGCAAAGAAATCAGTTCTCAGTTTCTACTCATACGACTTCTTAATGCCGAAACAGGGGAACAGCTCTATCAAAATCCTACCACGTTTCAATTTATTGTCCCTGGAAGCGAAATTAATGATCGATATGTAAGGATACCCGCTTATTTTAAAACTATGGTTGTGGGGGATCACCACGATTATGTCTTTGCGGCTGAGTTTGCTGGACAAGGGATGATTGATAAGGATGCACAACGTTATTTGGACTTTTTTTTCCGCATTCCTACGCATTATCGTCGCGTTATTTACAATATTGATGAACGATTATTTGTTGGAATACAAGACCCGAAGTGGAATCTTATGCTTGGCGATACCATGTATTCTCTTTCACCATTAACACAAAGATATCGTTATGGAAGAGGTGCAAGTATTGAACGTGCTTGGGACAATTTTTCTGCAGGCATTCATTACACCCAAAATACAATTTCAAGCCATTGCAATTCTCAAGAGATCTGCAGCTATATTGAATATAATCCCCAAAGCAACTGTAGTCTAGCACTAAACTACATGAATAAATCTGAAAACAACATTCCAAATACAAACATTTTGTCACTGCTTGCCGATGTGGAACCTGTTAAAAATGTGTTTATAGAATGCGAAGTAGGTAAAAACTTCATAACCTCTAAACGAGATACTAATGCGTATCGTATCGAAGCTAATGCTCAGTTTTGGAAAGATTCATGGTTCAGCTTAGAAAAAGTCTATGCCGGACCTGAATTTTTTGGGTATTATAACCACCAACATTTATTAACGTCGTCTCTTGATATCCCTCTACATAGCAAACTGAGGTTCAATTTTAACCTAAGCCAATTAAAACAGAATTTTGACTGCGATAATCACCATGACGGGATCATTCCTAGACAACATCAGTATGACGCAAACATGTCCTATAGGCTTAATCCTTATTGCACCGTATCAGTAAATGGAATGCTGTTGAGAGCAAAAGATCTCGGTAATTTCAGCCAATATGATTTTAGGCAGGAGTGGGTAGGAGGGTCATTTTTCTTTATCAATAGATGCTTTAATGTTAACGGTAAGCTATCTTTTGGCCAACAAAGAAACTATTTGACTCACCACACCAGTCATTTTCTACAGCAATATTATATCTATATTTCTAAAGAATTTTCTCAAAACCTTCTATTCTCTTTATTTTATGATGGCGGCAATACCAATTACTATGATGCTGGTCCTTGGAGAAATACCTACGGAGGGTCTATGGTTTACCGAACTTCCTATCGTCAATGGTTTGAATTATTCGCCCAAAGGGTAAAGCAAAACGATGATTTAATGGATCTTTCCCAGGTTTGCTTGAATTTCAACCATACTTTTCGCAACTGCCATGTATTACAAGGCACTATTCAATATTATTACTATCGCGGCCACTATCCTAATAACTTGTTATTTTTAATATCATATTCAGTGCCATTTACCGTACCAATATGCAGAAATAAAGCTATGGGGGATCTCAAGGGGTTTGTCTACAACTCAAAAAGTAATAATCCTATCTCAGGAGCATTGGTAAGATGCGGTCAAGAGCAAACTCACACAGATAACTTTGGAAATTTTGCCTTTTATCATATCCCTCGGGGATCACATTCTACGAAGGTAGAGACACTTCCTGATAACCTAATTGCAACAGCTACAGCAGATTCAAATATTTGCATTTGTGGGGGATCGACAACAAATATAGCCATATCAGTTATTGATTCTTGCACGATTAAAGGTCAAGTAATTCAATATGGATATAAGGATATATTTGCATTTTTAAACAACGGTGAAAACAATGAAATCATTCCTCTAGAAGGTATGAATTACATCAAAATAGCTATCGAGAGAGAAGAGTCAGAGGAAATTTATACCGTTCTGACTAATAAAAAAGGTGAATTCAGATTTCAAAAACTTCGCCCCGGGATTTGGAGAATCAAATTGGCAACACATCAAATTCCTCCTAATCATGAGCTGAATTTTAGTGATGTCACCGTTGATATCAAACCAGGTGAATCGTTTAATGTCGATTTCGATGTAAAACCAATAAGCCCTCAAATTTTTAAACTCGATTCATAATAATCAAAATATAAAATTGACAAAGTATTGTTCGATCCGATAGAAGCAACTTTCAACTGAATTAGGAGTTAATATGACTTTAAGGGGAATTCTCTCCATACTGATCGCCTTAGTTATGCAGGCAGGAAGTTTGCAAGGTGCATTAACAGCAACAGCAAATATCACCTGGACCATAGGATCCATCGATGCCATCTCTATTTCAGGAAACCCAGGTGCATTTAATATCACCACCGCAGTAGCTGGTAGTGCCCCTACCAGTGCAACTGACGCAACAACCACATATGCTGTGACTACCAATAACACAGCTCGTAAAATTACAGGAATGTTAGGTAGTGCTTTGCCATCGGGAGTAACCTTAAGTGTAAGTTTAGCTGCGCCAGCAGGAGCTACTTCAGCGGGAACTGTTAACTTAACTACAGCGGCAGCTTCATTAGTTACTGGTATTGCTACCATAGCTTCATCAGGTTTAAGCATCACTTATACTTTTGCTGCAACTGTCAGCGCTGCTCAAGCTACATCCCAATCGAATTCCGTAATCTACACAATTGGACCCTAAAAGGCTGATAGCAAATCATCCTAATCATAGCTTGCTTTATGTCAAAAATACCTCATCATCGTTAAAGGATACATATTTAACGAACAGGAGTTAGAAGGCGCAATTGCCAAAGCTATGACATACCAAGATTAATGCGTAGTTTCTCTTCTATTTCTTTAAAACTCTTTAGCCTATGTTAAGAGTTTTTATTTCTAAGGGCTTAGAGTAAGAGTCACAATACGAGTGGTAGGAGCTAACACCCCAGCTCCAACAGAGGCTTGAAAAAGATAACTCAGTTGTAAATTTGATTGAGCCACTTGACTAATGCCTGTAACAATGCTTTGATCAGAAACATCAAGACTTACAGGACCAATAGAAATTGCACCAGTGGGTGGAGACGCTGTTAAAAACAAAGCGGTAGCTGTAGGCATGGCTAAATTTATGCTAGCCATTAATTTTTCAGAAGATCCATTCGTAGTTAAAGCATAATAAGTCGAGTTATCAACCGCACTTGTAGGACCACTTCCAGCAGTCGCTACAGACACGGTAAGGATAGCAGGATCGCCTGAAACAGCAAGTTCTGATATTGCTTGGATTGAAAATGTGATTGTTTGAGTGGCTACGTTCGAGCCAAACGCCAGAACACTATTAACAGTAATTTCACCAATGACCAAAAGCATTAATAAACGCGGCATACATACCTCACATTATCTATAACCCTTGGATATATAGTATTCTTTATAATTTCAAGTATTCTGGACAAAGTTTAGCTAATTGTCGGCGGTATACGACAAGCATTTTGGGGTGATGGTTAGATTTATTAAGCAAAGCCTCAGCATGTTGGAGATATTTCCATGCACGATTATAGTCAAATCGTTGAGCATTTAACACAGATAAATAATAAGCCGCTCGAGGGTCGAAGGGATACAGCTCCCAATATTTCTCTAAAGCAGAAATGGCCTCTTTTTCTTGATGCAGCTGTAGTCTAGTTATTGCTAAATGCAACCAGCCATCCCTAAAGCCAGGGCATCGCTTTATGACATTTTCTATATTAACGTGCTTTTTTAAAATTGAATCTCTTGTTTCATCAACCTTTCCAGCACATTGGGATCCTAAGCTTAGAATTCCACGTGGACAAGTTGTCGC
>JADMIO011201676.1_pt1 | contig 76749 bp, 64 predicted proteins | sample 8958161 | NCBI WGS metagenome assembly JADMIO01 (sample SAMN16585339, study PRJNA669376) | soil metagenome | isolation source: Crop rotation soil | place: USA: Cullars Rotation, Alabama | collected 2011
GACAACTTGTCCACGTGGAATTCTAAGCTTAGGATCCCAATGTGCTGGAAAGGGAGAACTCGGATTTTTTGTCAAGCCATTTGGCTGGATCTCTCCTGATCCACTCTGAGTTAAAGTAATCCGGTAAGCATGCCCAATCTGCGAAGAGCTGTACATATATTGAAGCAGCGTTGTTGGAGTGCTGTTCGATATGCCTACAGATCCGCCATCGCCACCAAAAAATGGAAAAACATGATTGTTGCTGTCTTGCGCAACCGTACCTAAAATCCCTGTTTTATCTCTGAACAAAGTACCATTGTCCTGGGCGCCTCCAACAAAATTATTGGTGGCCACCTGGGGGTCCATTGCTACATAATAGTACTGAATGGTTTGATAATTGGGCAGCCGGCTCCAGATGACGGGAGTGAATATGAACGTACCTGTTCCGGCAAGAACATTAGCTGTTCTTTGAATACCTCCATCGTTGCCACAGATAGCCTCGTTCGGATCAGCAGGATTAAATACCAATTCATGGATGTCGGGGTGGCCACTCGGATAATTGGCGTACGAAGAAATATCCCTGTACCCGTTGATCCATGCAATGCTGTTGGTAGTGGCAAATCCATCTAGCGACCGGTAAAGATTTGTACCGCCAATAAAGACAATATTAGGATCGGTAGGAAAAACTTTTACAACCATATCATAACCGCTTTGTACAGTCAAAGGATCAGAGCCAGCTTTATTTCCGTTTGGATAGTCCGGCATGTTGGATGAGAGATTTGTCCATGTGTAAGAAGAGCCTGAAATAGTGAGGCGGTAAAGATCTGCTTCAGGAGCCGGAAGCGTACCACTGCTGCTTAAACCATTTTGATAAAATACATAGGCAATATTGTTATTCGAGGGAGCAAGAGTGATTAGTATTCTTCTGCCGCTTGTTCCAGGATCGTTTCCTCTCCAGCCCGAAACAGAATCAACACCCAGAGTTTGTCCGCCTGCAATACGGGTCCATGAATTTGGATCTCCTGAGTCAGAGACCCAAACACCTCTTTTGCTTGCATCGGTCAATCCGCCGTTAACCGTCAAAAATCCCTTACCTGCATTGCTAAAAACAATATGCATTTGAAGATTATTTGTATTTCCGCTGTTTGATGATAAAAAAACTTCATTGAATGTATTTCCGCCATCGGTTGTTCTGACAAGCGAAATAGCACAGGCAAAATAAACGTGTCCGTTTACAGGGTTAATGGCAATATTGTAAACAAAATCGAAAGGATTTTCAAATACTTCCAGGGTGCCGTTACTATGTGTTCCACCTGCCAGTCGGTTTATGGTTCGGGATAATTTTATCCACGTCACTCCATTATCAACCGATTTCCAAACTCCAAAACCAAAATATGATGCTCCGGTTCCCGAAGCAGAATTGCCTAATGCTTCACCGCTACCCGCATACCATGTATCCTGGAAGCCCGGGCGAGGATCCTGTGCGATGCTTGTAAAACTGTGAATATCATTTTCCGGGGTTACCCGTGTCCAGGTATTGCCTCCATCTGCCGACCGCATAATACCGCCGCTTACGCATCCGGCTATAATTACTCTATTGGTTGTTCCATTGTAACGAACATCATAGGCGAGAGCTCTTGTGCGACCGCCGGTATTATTAGGGCCGGCAGGAAAATAAGTATTTAAGGCTTCTGTTCGGCCGTTTCGAAGTGTTGTTACATATCGGACAGGGAGGGTTTTTGCATAAGCGAGTTCCTTTTCGAAAATATCGGGTGGGATAATTCCTGTTTTAGGATCTTTCAGCATATCAAATTCATACTTCATTCTCTCTTCAATGAAATTTGCGGGCATGTCCCTCTCTTCTTCATTACCGTATTCTTCGGGTATAGCTGCTGAAGGTTTTTGATTGATGTCAAATAAAGAAAACAGGATCACAAAAAGCACGAGCGCAGTTATAAAGCAGAGTTTCACTTTCATGGTCAAAGATGTTATGCTGAAAATAGACAAAATTCCGTATCGGGATACACAGCTAAGCCAGCAGGGAATTTCAAATTCTTATGCAATTCTTGTGCTATCACTTTCTGCCCGACATAAAAAAAGCCGTTTCTTTTGGAAACGGCTAAACAAATGAAAGAGTTGTTTATTGAAGTACTATTTTATTAAAGTATGTCCGGCTTCCATGTTGGATCTTTAATACATAAACGCCCGCAGCAGAATTTTTGATGTTCACACCTTCTGAATAATTACCTGAGAAGTTAGCTACACTTTTTGTATAGACAAGTTGACCCATTGCATTCATAATATCGATCTTCAGGTCATCTCTTTTCACGAAGTTGAAGCTCAGATTAAAAATTCCATTTGCAGGATTTGGTGATACACGGAGGTTCACTTCTGCATTAGCTACAGGGTTAACTGCGGTAACCGTGTAATTAAAGGTAGCGGAGCTCCTTGAGCAGCCCAGGTTATCAAATACCGTTACGCTATAAGCGCCTGACTGTGTTGGTTTGTATTTTTTGTCATTTGCGCCTGCGATCGCATTTCCGTTTAAATACCATTGATTGCCCAACGCTACACTGCTGACGAGGGAATCATTTACTACGGTGATCACTGGTGTAGGTGCTACGGGAGCTACTATGGTTGCAGTATTGCTCACGCATTCATTCAGTGTACGCACCTTCATATCGTAAAAGAAGTAATAAAACTTCTGGTAATAATTCGGATCGCTTGCATCAGTTGCACTGTTACCTGTAATGGTAAGCAATTGCGGAACACCTACCGGGTAAGGAGACGGTAAAATATTATTGCTGCGGTAAATTGAAGCACCATTGCTGCAATAAATGAACATAATGTAATTGCCAGAGGCGTTGTTGTCCAACTTCAGGTTCAGCCGATAAATTGACCCGGTATCATTTGGATCATTGATATTGTTTCCAAGAATTGGTGTTGTGGGGGAAGTTTGGGTAACATTCAAGGTTACACTATCGCCGAGGCTTGGGTAATATGATGTTGAGGATGCCATAGGGTTTACAACAAACTTGATCGTGCCGCTGTTGCCAATATATAACCTCGCTGTTTCTATGATAGTCGGAACGGTTGCTGTTAACTGGAGCCAGTTTCCTGAGAATGTATTATAGCCGCCCTGGGGATAGATCAATTTTGTTGCGGGGCCAATACTTGTTCTTGCACCTGATGTTACATAGTAAGTATTGTTAGCCGGAATCGTAGCGGTGGTAATATTCGTTCCTGAAGCGAAAGGCACTCCCGGCGGAGCTGTATACCAAAAGTAATTGCTGCCGGATGATGCATTATTAATACTCAATAAAGCATTTGTACCGCATATCTCACCTGTAGCAGAAGGAGCTGCCGGCGCATTACTGATCACAACCTGCTTTCTTAAAGTATCGTTTAACCGCAGCTGGTCCGAAGATTCGGTTACAATCGTCTCCACTGAATAGGTATTGCCGCCTGCAAAATTTACAGGAGTAGAGAAAGTGTAATCGGTTACTGCAGAAAGTGTCAGTGGCCCTGCAAAGATTGCGGTGGCCGTGGCTATAGTAGTTGATCCATTCTTTACAGTAAGCTTCAACGGTATATTTTGTTTGCTTGCCTGGCTGTTGTTGCGTAATCGTACCGTTACATATTCACTTGCATTACTGCAACCGCCTACCTCGGGAGCTACTACATCAACCATGCTCATGTCGTTACTTGGAGAAACAATGTTCAGTTTATAATCCTGCGTTTCTCCATTATTGTAACTGCCGCATGAAGTTACATTGGCTGCATTAGATGTTTCCTGCACTACAATACGCATGATAGTAGAATTGCCAACGGTTACTGTTGCAGGTATCAACACGGAGCCATTAAAAGTTCCTGCGCCGGTTATTGCGCTGCTTGTAGCAACCAGTTCACCTGCATCGGAAAAATCTCCATTGTTATTAAAGTCGATAAATACTTTTACGATCCTGGCAACTGAGGTTGCATCGCAACTACCCAATTTCACTGCAATCGGTAATGTTTGATTGGGTTCAACAGGGGAGAAAACACTTGTATAGTTATTATAGGTGGTACATCCTGCAACATTCAACTTATGGATAGAACCAAAAGAAACGCTGTCAATCCTTGTTCCTGTATTACTGGTTGGTGATGAAGCACAATATGCTTGCCCGCCTACGCCACTTAAAACCAAGGAATATGCCTGGCTTCCCCTTGCTAAAGTGCCCTTGTGAGAAACTTGAATAGTATAGGTTGCACCGGGAATAGGATTATCGATGTTGATCTTTTCTACGTTGTCTATAATATTGTTTCCGGTAGTTGCTTGTACATAAGGTGCCCCCGGGTCCAAAACCCATGGAAAATAAGTGTTGGTTGCTTGTGTAATCCTTATGTCAAGATCATTTACTAATTTTTTTGCAGTGTTGTTTAGAACGTTGGTGGGATCAACATCTGCTTTAGGATCTGTCCACACAATGGTAGCAACTAATGGTCCCTGGCCGGATGCAATAACATTCAAACTAAAAATTGATGTGTTATTCAGAACATTTTCAAATATCCTGTAAGAACCAGTATTATTTGCTTTGATGACATCAGCTCCTTTGGCAACATTCAGCACACCCCATCCGAATTTATAATCAGGTCCGGGAGCATCACCTGCTTCATCTGCAGTATGAATAGCCAGGGCTTTCAGTGTAGCTGATCGCATAAAAGTTCCTGCGTGTAGCTGAGCGTAGTACTCCTGCAGCAGTAATAGTGATCCCGAAGAATTGGGAGTAGCCATTGACGTTCCGCTGAAACTTGAATAGGATGAATTTGATGTGCTGACCGATGAAAGAACATTTACACCATCGGCAACGATGTCCGGCTTTATTCTTCCATCGTCAGTTGGTCCCCAACTGCTGAACGTACTCATTGTTACTTCGTCCTTTGTTGAGTAGCCATTCGCCAATCCATAAATAGCGCCAACGGTTAAAATATTCTTTGCAGTAGCGTACGTAGGAATAATATCATAACTGTCGTTATTGCTTATACCAGCAGGTCTGTTGCCTGCCGCGGTCATTTGTCCGCTTGCATTAAACCGATAATAAGGCTGGCCGATCGCCGGTCCATTTTCACTTCTATGATTACCGGCAGATTTTACGATCAGGTAATTGGGTGCGTTGTAAGCAATAGAATCCAGCATCTGGGCCGTGTTATCGTAATAGCCAAACTTATAATCTTCATTGTCGGTTGATCTTCCATAAAATTCCCATCTCGATTGCGTGCTATTGTAACTCCATCCTGAAACGGTGCCGTAAGAATGGTTAGATATCAACAATCCGGGTGCCTCACTACTCATTTCAGAAATGTGATTGTTGAAGTCGTAGGTCAACAGTTGTTGCAGCCCAAATGCCATTCCCTTAGCCAGCGGATTAACCCCTGATGCGATCATGGTCCCGGCAACATGGGTCGAGTGCTCGCTGGTAGATGAAGGATTATCTTTTTGCAAAACACGACCCGTGAGTTCAACGTGAGTAGCTAAAACACCACCTTCATCCCACACTGCCATCTTTCCTTTTACGCTATTAGAAGATCCGCTTAAATTCAAGCCGCTGCTTCCACCGGACCAAAGCTTGCTGGCACCTGTGGTGGCTGCCGCAATAATGTTATTCTGTGATGATGTATAAATGGGCAAGCCAAATGGATCAACTGCTGTAAGAAACGCTATGTTCCCGTTATGCGTTTTCATAGTGACAGGCCATCCTTTTTGTTTGGCGAGATCAAGTGTTCTTTTGAAGTTCTCAATTTCTGTTTGTTTGAAATCACTGGCGGTTCTTTCCAGAACAGATTTGTTCGTTGACACCTGTGCAAGAGCTGATATACAGAACATGCATCCTGCAAGAGCAGTTAATTGGATTTTTTTAAACATGGTGGTATATTAAACAAAAGACGCACTGCTGCGTCAAAAGGTTTAATAAATATAATAGATTTACTAAAGAAAAATTATGAAACTTTCCTTTTTAGCTCTTTTTTACATACTGTTCTGCGCATCAGCGTGTTCTTCCCAAAAAAAATCATCCGGCAACAACGTAAAACAGGGAATAGCCGGATACGTTAAAGAAGCTACCGGCAACCAGATGCCTTCTCCTGATCGTGAGCCTTCTACGCCAAAAGGCTTAAAAACTACCGTGTTTATTTACGAGATAACCAATATTAAACAGGTCCGGAGAATAGGGACTTCTCCGTTCTATCAATCCCTTTATTCAAAATTCATCAAGTCTGTTGAAACCGATAGCAAAGGTTACTTCATTACAGATATGCCCACCGGTAATTATTCGTTGTTCGTGAAAGTTGATGGCAACTACTACGCGAATAGCTTTGACAGCAACAATAATATTTCACTTGTTTCTGTTCAGCCAAATCACCTATCAGAAGTTAACATAACAGTAAGTTCAAGAGCTACTTACTAATTCTTTGCAACTTATCTTTGCAGGCTTCGACAGAAAGCAGAGCAGATAGAATGAGTGTAAGAGATTTACTGGATAGGTATCAGCAATCCCCCCGCCTTTTTTCACTGGCGGACAAGCTGACTTTTGCCCAGCCTCAAACAATAATTTTAAAAAATCTTCGTGGCAGTTCATCTCAATTTGTGGCAGCTGCAATTTTCCTCCATCCATCGTGCAGCCAGCTAAATCATTTGATCATTTGCAACGATGCTGAAGAGGCTGCGTATTTTCATAATACCCTGGAAAATCTTACCGATGCGCTGAATGTTTTTTACTTCCCGTCATCGTTCAAGAGTAGAAAGAATTTCAAGCTGCTTAATTCATCGCATGTAATGCTGCGAACGGAGGCGCTCACAAAATTTTCTTCTTCGGCCGTGAACAGAACCGGCGCATTGATAACTTATCCTGAAGCAATATTTGAAAAAGTTGTTGTCCCCAAAGCTATTTCGTCAAACATAATTTTTTTAAAGACCGGGGATGAGATCGAACCTGACAAATTATTTGAGCAGTTGGTAAGCTATGGTTTTGAGCGTACCGACTTTGTATATGAGCCGGGACAATTTGCTGTTCGTGGCGGCATCGTGGATATTTATTCGTTTGGCAATGAAAAGCCATACCGGCTTGAATTGTTCGGGAATGATATCGATTCTATCCGCATTGTTGATCCCGAAACACAATTGAGTGAAAGAAGATTGCTTCAGGTAAGCATCATTCCGAACGTTGAAACACAATTTGATGAAGCGGATAAGGTTTCACTGCTGGAATTCCTTCCTGGGAATACCATTGTGTGGATACAGGACGAAGAATTATTGCGTGAGAAATTACTGACGGCAGAAGAAGATGTTCACCTGTTCATTCAGATGATCGCATCTTCTTCACAACCAAAAAAACAAGAGGAAGAACAGGATGATAAACTGATAAAAAAGAATGTTCGTGCGGATGAATTTATTAGCGAGAAGTTGTTCTTTGAACAATTAAATAGCAAGCACCGGGTTTATTTTGGACACGGCCCCCACCTAACATCCCCCAATGGGGTAGGAAGCGCAGCACAGCCCTTGCTTTCACAAGAAGCCAATAACAGAATTGACTCTTCAATAAGCGAGGTTGGTGTGTGGGACACTTCCCCCGTTGGGGGAAGCCGGATGGGGGCTATTGAATTTCACACCAAAGAACAACCAGCATTTAACCGTCAATTCGATTTTCTGATCAATGACCTTAAAAGCTGGAAGGCAAAGAATTTTGATGTCAACATCTTTGCTGAGAACCCAAAGCAATTAGAGCGGCTCTATACCATTTTCAAAGACCTGAAAGAGGAGATCAACTTTAATCCGATTGCGACATCCATTCACGAGGGATTTATTGATGAAGATCTGAAGATCATTTGCTATACCGATCACGAAATATTTCAACGCTATCATAAATACAAGGTCAAGCAGGCATACAATAAAAACAAAGCACTTACACTAAGAGCACTCCGTGAATTACAACCGGGAGATTTTGTTACGCACATCGATCATGGAGTAGGAGTGTACAGCGGATTGCAAAAAATTGAAGCGAACGGAAAAGTTCAGGAAGCTGTCCGCATCATTTATAAAGACAATGACATCTTATATGTCAATATCAACTCTCTCCATAAAATTGCCAAATACACCGGTAAAGAAGGAACTGTTCCAAAAGTTAACAAGCTGGGAAGCGATGCATGGAACCGTTTAAAGGAAAAGACGAAAACAAAGGTTAAGGAGATCGCTTTTGATCTGATCAAGCTGTATGCGCAACGAAAGGCTCAACATGGTTTTCAGCACACACCGGATAATTATCTGCAAACAGAGCTCGAGGCATCATTTATTTATGAAGACACTCCCGACCAAAGCAAAGCAACTGCAGATGTAAAGAAAGATATGGAGTCGGCATCGCCAATGGATAGATTAGTTTGCGGTGATGTTGGCTTTGGTAAAACAGAGATCGCTGTTCGTGCTGCATTTAAAACAGTTGTTGACGGCAAACAGGCTGCAGTATTAGTGCCAACAACCATTCTTGCGTTTCAGCATTATAAAACGTTTAGCGAACGACTAAAAGATTTTCCTGTTACCGTCGATTACGTGAACCGTTTCAAATCATCGAAAGAAAAGAAAGAAACATACAGGAAGTTAGAAGAGGGAAAGGTGGATATTATCATCGGCACACATGCGTTGTTAGGCAAAGACGTAAAATTTAAAGAGCTGGGCTTACTGGTAATAGATGAAGAACAAAAGTTTGGTGTTGCTCATAAGGAGAAGATCAAAACACTTCGTACCAATGTCGATGCATTAACGCTTACGGCAACACCTATTCCAAGAACGCTTCAATTTAGCCTGATGGGGGCGAGGGATCTTTCTATTATCAATACACCTCCACCTAATCGTCAGCCTATTCAAACCGAGGTACGAGTGTACAACCAGGATTTCATTCGGGATGCGATCTACTTTGAAGCAGAACGCGGCGGACAAATATTTTTCATTCATAACCGGGTGCAGGGACTTGCAGAAATGGCTTCTATTATCCAGGGTTTATGTCCCGATTTGAGCATTGGTTTTGCGCATGGACAAATGGAAGGACATGATCTTGAGCAACGTATTATGGACTTCATTGACAAAAAGTACGATGTTCTTGTCTGCACCAATATTGTAGAAAGCGGAGTTGATATTCCAAACGTGAATACGATCATTGTGAATAATGCGCATCAATTTGGGCTGAGTGATCTTCACCAGTTAAGAGGCAGGGTTGGGCGCAGTAACAGGAAAGCGTTTTGTTACTTGCTTGCTCCCCCAATGAGCACACTACCTGCCGATTCCAGAAAGCGGTTACAAACACTGGAACAACACAGCGATCTGGGAAGTGGTTTTCAAATAGCAATGCGTGACCTCGATATCCGCGGTGCAGGAAATTTATTGGGTGGTGAGCAAAGCGGCTTTATGGCAGAAATCGGATTTGAGGTGTATCAGAAGATATTGAATGAAGCTATCAGGGAATTAAAACGCACTGAGTTCAAAGAACTGTTCAAAGAAGAAATTTCAAAGCAAGATGATTTTGTTCAGGATTGTACTATCGACACCGACCTGGAAATCTTAATTCCTGATGATTATGTAGAAAATATTACAGAAAGGCTATCTCTTTACTCACGATTGGATAATTGCGACACCGACGAAGAATTAAAGGCAATGGAGGAAGAACTTACAGATCGATTTGGTGCTTTGCCTCCGCAGGTACAGGAATTATTTCTTACTGTACGATGCAGGAAATTAGCCGTTGACCTGGGCTTTGAACGATTGATGCTGAAGAATGATTCTTTAAAATGTTACTTTATCAATCGTCCCGATTCGCCGTACTTCGAATCACAAACATTTAATTCAATTCTTAGGTACCTGCAAACGGGTACAAATAAAGCGAGACTAAAACAAGTGGGTAAACTTTTCATGCTTGTTGTGGAGCCGATCAGAGATATGCAGGATGTGTATGAATTTCTGGGGCGAATGCACACCGAAGTGATGGTGTCGCAACTTCATCCCGCTCACAGTTAACCCGGCGTGTTATTCACAGAAAAAATTCTACAAAAAAAGTGTAGCGACTGTTTCAAACAATTATGCCAGATGGCAAGTCATGCCAGATGGATAAAAAACACAAAAAGCTGTTCGCACCTGCGAACAGCTATACTATAACATTCAAGTAAGCTCTACCAACCTTTTTTAGCAAGGCCCGCATCGATTGCGGCCATTGCTTTTGCTTCGTTGCACAGAGTCGTCAGCTTATTCCCTTTGCCATCGTGACCTTGTACCATATAGGCGCCTTTAGCAGTTTTAGTAACTACTGCATCCTGGATAGGTACATTCTTTTCCTTAGTTTTTACATTGTAGGCTGTAAGTCTTGCATCATCTGCCATATGATTTATATTTTATGGTTAGTAATGCTTGTTCTCAGGTTTAAAGGCAAAAGCAAGGCCAAACCTGTTGCTGAACCCGGTGATTAAACGGAAACCGGACTCATGTCATTAGAATTTGAATTCTTCTTAAACGATGTCATAGAAATGATCTCATTACAAAAATTGTATTCTACTTCATCATTCGAGCACACTATTACAATGCGTTCTTTACAAAATCTTTCTACAAGGTAGTGATATAATTCAATCCCGTCAGCATCTAAATTACTGCAAGGTTCATCCAGTAAAACAATATCGGTATCAGAAAAAATAGCCTGGGCTAACCTTACCCTCTGTTTCATGCCTGAGGAATAATAGCGAATTTGCTTGTTTGCCGCATTTTCAAGCCTGACCGACGCAATGATCTTACGAACATCAAATCCCGTGATAAAATTCTTGAACCGGTTATGAAATTGAAGAAACTCAATTAGTGTCATTTCTTCAATCACATCTAAATAAGGTGCGCAAAAAGAAATGTGCCGATATACTTCTTCATTTGCCAATTGTTTATCCGCCGTAGCTTCAGCGAAGGAGGACTTATCGCTTATTGCACCTCCCTGTCCGGCAGTCAGGTATTGAATCGATCCTTCGCTCACTTGCAGCATGCCGCCAATCACCTGCAGCAAAGTAGATTTTCCTGAACCATTCGGTCCTGTAATGGCGTAAGCATTTGAAGATGAAAATTCAATGTTTGCATTTCGAAAGATCCATTCACGGTTAAATCGTTTACCCGCGTCAGAAATTCGGATCTTCATCTGTGTCGTTTTTAGAAAAGCGCCTGATCACACCTATCTTGGATGCTTGTATGAAACTCAGTATCTCCGATTTTATTTCACTATCCGCTATTTTTTCTTTCACGAGATTAATTCCTGAAGTGGTGCTATGATTTCCAACGAAAAGAAGATGGTATATCTGAGAGATCATCTCTATCTGGTGATGAGGAAAATTTCTCCTGTGTAATCCAACTACATTGATGCCCATATAGCTGATAGGTTCACGGGCAGCTTTCACGTAGGGAGGAACGTCTTTCCTGATAGCACTTTGCCCGCCGATATATGCATGCTTGCCAATTCGTGTAAATTGCTGAACACCGCATAAGCCTCCGATAATAGCATAGTCTCCTACTTCTACATGCCCGGCTAACTGAACTCCATTGGCAAGAATAACATGATTGCCAACAACGCAATCATGGGCAAGATGCGAGTAAGCCATCAGTAAGCAATGAGAGCCTACTGTTGTTTTCCATTTATCTTTTGTTCCCCTGTTAACAGTTACACATTCGCGAATAGTAGTATGATCTCCTATTTCTGCTGTTGTTTCTTCGCCTGCGTATTTCAGATCCTGTGGAATGGCGCCTAACACTGCGCCCGGAAACACTTTGCAATTTTTTCCAACGGATGTAAATGGAAGAACAGTAACGTGAGACATTATATGCGTATCGTCGCCAATAGTTGTTTTATCATGAATAACAGCAAATGGGTCAATTGTTACATTCTTTCCAATTCGAGCATCGGGATGAATAGACGCCAGCGGAGAAATCATACTCTTGCTTTGGGTTTCTTTACTATTTGAGCAACGAGGTCGGCTTCTGCAACCACTTTATCTCCGACAAAAATAGTCCCTTTCATTTCACAAATACCACGGCGAACGGGATTCATTAATTCCATTTTGAGAATAAGTGTATCGCCGGGTACAACTTTATTTTTGAATTTGCAATTATCTATTTTCAGAAAATAAGTATCGTAGTTGTGATCAGGGTCGTCGGGAATAGTTAGTATGCCTCCTGTTTGCGCCAGTGCCTCTACCTGCAATACACCCGGCATCACACAATTGCCGGGAAAATGTCCCTGGAAAAAAGGTTCATTGTACGTTACATTCTTTATTGCTATTACATGCTTTTCGTCCATTTCTATTACTTTATCAATCAATAGAAACGGGTACCGGTGTGGTAACTTTTTTTCTATGGCATGAACATCATAAAGCGGTGGCTTTGATGGATCGTACTTTGGCACCATCTGTTTGTGCTTGTTCTTTTTGATGTGCTCTTTAATTTTTCTCGCAAATTCAATATTACTCGAGTGCCCCGGCCTGTTGGCAATAATATGCGCCTTGAAAGGCACACCAACCAATGAAAGATCGCCAACAACATCTAATAATTTATGACGTGCAGGTTCATTGGGAAACCTGAGATCAAGATTGTTGAGTATCCCGCCTTCATTCACCTTTACATCTTCTTTCTTAAAGATCTTTGATATTCTTTTTACCTGTTCATCGTCAACAGGTTTATCCACTACAACAATTGCATTGTTGATATCGCCGCCTTTAATAAGATTATTGTTAACGAGATATTCGAGTTCATGAAAAAAACAAAATGTACGGCACGGAGCTACTTCGTCGTTGAACTCGTTGATATGTTTCAGATCTGCGTGCTGTGTTCCAAGAACCGGCGAGTTAAAATCGATGAGTGTATTTACGCGAAATTCATCAGAAGGCAGAGCAACCATCTCTACCTTTTTGTTTTCATCAACAAAGCTGATGTTATGTTGAAGCGTATAATAAACTCTTGCGGCATCCTGTTGTTTAACCCCTGCTTTTTCAATGGCCTCTGCAAACGGTTCAGAACTGCCGTCGAGAATAGGCACTTCAGATGCGTCGATCTCGATAACAACATTATCCAACTGGTTACCTACCAAAGCAGCCATTAAATGTTCAATAGTTCCAACTCGTGCGCCATTCGCTTCGATGGTTGTGCTTCGGGTGGTGTCAACTACATTATCAATATCCGCTTTTACAGAAGGAGCATTGGGAAGATCAACCCTTTTGAAGACAATGCCTGTATTGGGTCCAGCAGGCTTCAGCACCATCTTTACATTCTCTCCCGTATGAATACCCACACCGCAAATACTAATGTCAGTAGCCAGCGTATGTTGAAATTCAGGATTATTCTTCAACTGCATTCAGCGAAAGTATGAAAGAATCGGGCAAGAAAAGTTCACAGGTTCGCAAGTTCACAGGTTCATGAGTTACAGCTAACTTGTGAACTCGTAAACTTGCAACTATAAACTTGTAAACTCTCCCTATGTTCAGTATTCTCAGCGGTACATTTTTACTGGCATTAGTTCATGCATTGATCCCTAATCACTGGTTGCCATTGGTAGCAGTAGCAAGGGCTGAGGGATGGAAGCCAAAGGAGATCACGGGTATCACACTGATAGCAGCTGCAGCACATGTATTGGGAACAGTTGCTTTAGGAGTTGTATTGGGATTGATCGGGAATAAACTTCGCGATGAGTATGGAAGAGCAATCACTACCGGTGCGGCTATTTTGCTGATCATATTCGGATTGATCTACTTTACAGTTAACCTGCCGCATCATCATCACAGCGAACAAAAAGATGTTGCGGCGTACAACCGTTCGAAAAGAAAATGGATACTCATTTTTATCGTGCTGATGTTTTTGTCTCCATGTCTTGAAGTAGAAAGTCTTTTTCTTTCTGCCGGTGCATTTGGAATGGGAATGGTTACGCTGATGTCGGTTGTTTATTCTATTGTCAGTATTCTCGGTATTCTTTTACTGGTAACGCTAGGATATAAAGGTGTTAACCTTCTGCCAGCTGAATTTATTGAACACAATGAAAAAAGGATCAGTGGGATTGTATTGATACTTGTAGGAATTGTTACGTTCTTTCTTCACTAGGTCTGAGCCATGATTGGGGAGATTTAACAGATTGTGAGGATTAATCCCTAAAATCATTTAATCAACCCCAATCCAGGTTCAGACAATTTCAGCCATTGCTTCTCCCGCAGCTTCAATCGTTTTATCCAGATCATCTTTACTTAAAGCATTACTCAGGAACCAGCTTTCGAATGCGGATGGTGGTAAATAAATTCCTCTGTCCAGCATTGCGTGGAAGAATTTATTGAACAGTGCAATGTTTGCAGACGATGCAGATGCAAAATCAGTCACAGGTTTATCGCTGAAATGAACCGATATCATTGAACCCATCTGGTTGATAACAAATGGCGTGTTCGATAGCGCTAAAACTTTTTGTAATCCCTGCCTGAGGTAATTTCCTTTCTCTCCCAGTTCAGTATAAATAGCCGGATTGTTTTTGAGATGCGAAAGCAACGTAAATCCTGCGATCATGGCAAGCGGATTACCACTTAATGTGCCTGCCTGGTAAACATTTCCAAGTGGCGCAATGTGCTTCATGATCTCCATCTTTCCGCCGAAAGCGCCAACAGGCATTCCTGCTCCAATTACTTTTCCATAAGTGACTAAATCCGCATCAATTTTTAATCTTTCCTGTGCACCGCCCTGTGCTAATCGGAATCCTGTCATCACTTCATCAAAGATGTATATGATGTTTTCTTCATCGCAAATTTTTCTCAAGCCTTCTAAAAACTCTTGGTGAGGAAGAATGCAGCCCATGTTGCCGGCAACTGGCTCGATGATGATAGCAGCTATTTCATTTTTATTTTCTGCAACAAGTTGTTTTACTGCTTCCAAATTGTTGTAGGGTGCAGTTAACGTGTCTGCAGCTACCCCGGCTGTTACACCAGGCACAGTTTGAATGTTGAATGTGGCCACACCACTTCCAGCTTTCACCAAAAAACTATCAGCATGACCGTGATAACAACCTTCGAACTTAATGATCTTATTTTTTCCTGTATAGCCACGTGCTAACCTTATTGCACTCATGCAAGCTTCAGTGCCACTGCTCACCATTCTTATGAGATCGATATTGGGCACCATACTTTTAATAAGTTCCGCCATTTCGATCTCCAACTCCGTTGGTGCACCAAAGGATGTAGAATCAACTGCTTTCTTTTGAATGGCTTCAACAACGGGTTCAAATGCATGACCGAGGATCATCGGTCCCCATGAATTGATATAATCTATATAGAGATTGCCATCTGCATCGGACAGGTATGCACCTTTTGCTTTTTGCAAAAAGATGGGAGTGCCACCAACAGATTTGAATGCCCGCACAGGAGAATTTACTCCACCGGGAATTGATGCCTGCGCTCTTTCGAAAAGTTGTTTGCTTTTGGAGATGTTCATAGTGATTGTTTGTTTGAACCACACAGGCACATAGAGCACATTAGATATTACGTTGAATTTCCTAAGTGTCCTATGTGACTATGTGGTTCAAAAATCAATTAATTCGGAATTGCTCTTAACTAATCAACTTCACTGCGTCCTTTGCAAAATAAGTTGCGATCAGATCTGCCCCGGCACGTTTGATAGACGTTAGTGTTTCGAGAATTGCCTTTTCTTCGTTGACCCAGCCCATTTTTGCTGCAGCTTTTATCATTGCATACTCGCCGCTGATGTTGTACACACTCACCGGAACTTCAACCGCATTCTTTACTTCACGAACAATGTCGAGATATGGCAATCCCGGCTTCACCATCACGATGTCCGCACCTTCTTCAACATCCATCAATGCTTCTTTCACCGCTTCAATGCGATTTGCGTAGTCCATCTGATACGTTTTTTTATCACCGAAACCGGGAGCACTGTCCAGCGCATCCCTGAACGGTCCATAAAAACACGACGCATACTTTGCACTGTATGCCATGATACCAACTTTTGTGAAGCCACTGTTCTCAAGTCCTTCACGAATGGCACCGATGCGGCCATCCATCATATCACTTGGCGCAACCATGTCAGCGCCAGCTTGCGCATGCGAAATACTCATTTGTACAAGTGCTTCAACCGTTGGATCGTTTACAATTTCTCCATTCTCCACAATTCCATCATGACCATACGATGAATAGGGATCGAGTGCAACATCGGTCATTACGTACATTTCGGGAACTGCATCCTTGATTGCTTTAATACTTCTCTGCATCAATCCATTTGCATTCCATGCTTCTTTACCGGTGTTGTCTTTTAATTCATCCTTACACTTGATAAAAAGTAAAACGCTTTTAATACCCATGCTCCATAGTTCTTTCACTTCCTTCACGGTGAGGTCTGCACTTCTTCTGAAATAATCGGGCATTGAGGCGATTTCAGTTGATACATTTTCACCTTCATCAATGAAAAGAGGAACAATAAAATCATTGGGAGTTAAAATTGTTTCGGCAACCATGCTGCGTATAGCAGGGGTAGCTCTCAATATTCTGTTTCTGCGTTGTAAATGCATGTTCAATTAAAAAATTAAAATTGTCAATTAAATGTTACACCCATTCTCTCGGGTACAAACAAACCTGTAATAATTTATCTTCTTCACTGCCTGGTGTTGGTTGATAGTTGTATTCGAATCTAACTGTTGGCGGAAGACTCATTAAAATGCTTTCTATTCTTCCCTGTGTTTTTAATCCAAATAAAGTTCCCCTGTCATGAACTAAATTGAATTCAACATATCTTCCTCTGCGTATCTCCTGCCAATGTTTATTTGCCTCCGTGTACGGAGTATTCTTTCTTTTTTTTACGATTGGAATGTATGCAGGAATGAACGCGTCGCCGCAGGCCTTGCCAAATGAGGCCCAGAATTCGGCCCCCTTCCGGCTTCCCCCAACGGGAGAAGAGTCAGCCGCACTTCCCTCGCCTTTCGGAGATGCTGATGAAACTTTTACATCTTCATTAAGCAAGGGCTGTGCGTTGGCAGTTCCTTCCCCCGTTGGGGGAAGGTTAGGATGGGGGCTTTCTCTCCTGTGATCGTAAAAGATTCCGCCGATTCCTCTTCGTTCATTGTTACGATGGGCATTTACAAAATAATCATCGCAGATCTTTTTCATTGTGGGATAGAATGACGGATCAAATTCGTCACAAACATCTTTATACGTTTGATGAAAATATTTGGCGTCTTCTTCAAATATGTAGTAGGGAGTTAAATCAGTTCCGCCACCATACCATCTGTCAACTAGGTTATCCTCTGCATCATACAATTCAAACATGCGGTAATTGCAATGAACCGTTGGAACAAATGGATTGACGGGATGAATAACAAGACTTAGACCTGCAGCAAACCATTTTTCACTGTCGATACTTAAATGCTTGCGCATTTTATCTGTTACTTGTCCGTAGACTACGGAAGTGTTCACTCCGCCTTTTTCAAAAACATTTCCATTTTGAATAACCCTCGTTTTTCCGCCACCGCCTTCGCCGTCTGCTCTTTGCCACTCATCTTCAATAAACTTTGCCTTTCCATCAACTTCTTCCAAAGCAGAACAAATCCTGTTTTGCAGACCGTATATGAAATCTATCCATTGACCTCGCAATTCTTTTGTTTCAGTTTTATGAACGGACATAATTATGAGTTATGAATTATGAGTTATGAATGTTGCGTAACGATTTGAATTTCTCTACAACATTCATAATTCATAACTCTACATTCTTAATTGCTTTTATATTCCTTCACGGCTTCCACAAAAGCTTTCGCATGATCAACCGGAACGTTTGGGGTAATACCATGTCCCAGGTTGGCAATATAATTCTGCACACCAAATCCGTCGATCATTTCCTTCACCCATTTTTTTATTTGAGGAATTGGTGCTAACAACTTAGCCGGATCAAAATTTCCCTGTAAAGTGATCTTATTGTTCGTCAACTCTCTTGCAAATTGCGGAGTAATGCCCCAGTCGATTCCAATGCCGCTGGCATTACTTTCACTCAGATCTTTTAATGCATACCAGCTTCCTTTTGGAAAAAGAATAACAGGAGCAAAGCCTTTTACTGCATCTGCAATTTGCAGAAGATAAGGCTGTGCAAATGTTTTAAAATCTTCAGGAGATAAAGAGCCTGCCCAACTATCAAACACCTGCACCGTATCTGCACCTGCTTTCGCCTGTGCTTTCAAATAATCAATGGTGATGTTCGTTATCTTTTGTAACAAGGCATGAGCTGATTGCGGCTGAGTATATGCAAATTGTTTGGCCTTGTCCCACGTTTTACTTCCCTTTCCTTCTACCATGTAACAAAGAATTGTCCATGGCGCTCCGGCAAAACCGATCAGAGGTACACGACCGTTCAATTCTTTTTTTGTAAGTGACAATGCATCCAGAACGTATTTTAAATGTTCTTCAGCATCCGATGTATTCAATACATCAATATCACTTTGTGTTTTGATTGTTTTGGGAAGCGATGGGCCTTTTCCTTCTTCCATTAATACTTCTACACCCATTGCCTGCGGGATCACTAAAATATCGGAAAAGATGATGGCGGCATCAACACCAATTTGATCAACAGGTTGAAGTGTAATTTCCGTTGCCAGTTCAGGCGTTTGAACACGGGTGAAGAAATCATATTTATCTCTTAGCTTAATGTAATCGGGCAAATACCTTCCTGCCTGGCGCATCATCCATACAGGCGGACGTTCTACTTTTTCTTTGCGGAGTGCTTTTAGTAATAGATGGTTTTTGCTGTTCATAGCTTTGCCCCCATCCCCTGAAGGGGTGCTTTGATCAGATGTTTTTTGTTGTTGTTTCGTTTCGATGTTTGACATTCTTTTAGTTTGGTAAGATCGATTGTACGATCTATTTGTAACAATTAATGTTTTGAAAATAGAATTTCACAGATGCCAGCAACACTTCCTGGCTTGGAGAATCGCTGATGATTATTTTGTTGTCTGCAAAATCTGAAATGCTTTCAGCAGTTGTTTGTCCAATGGCAAAGCAAGCTGTGTCTTTCTTTAAATGGTTTACGGAAAAAAAACTTTGTACAGCACTTGGACTAAAAAATAGAACAGCATCGATATCCTGTGTTGCCATAGCCGGCGTTTCAAGTGTTTCGTACACTACAACTTCATGAACTTTTACTCCCGCGTCTTTCAGCAATGTGGGCAGTTCATCTCTTCGTTTGTTTCCGCAGAAGAAAATGATTTCGTTCACTTTACTTGCAGCAATTTTTTCCGCTAATTCCTTTCCGTTTTCCGCTGTTTCAATAACAGTTCCAAATTCAGTTTCTTCCAGGGCAATTTTGGTTTTGCCTGAGAGAGAAAAGATCATCCAGTTTGTTTCGAAAGGATTAGTATAGTCGTTCAGGTATTTTTTTAGAGCGGAAACGGCATTGCTGCTTGTAAAAACAGCGAACTCAATTTTGCTTTCAATCAGTCGGAAGATTTCATTCCATTTTTGTTTTGTAAGAATAGTATTTACCCTGATAAACTCATGCTCAACAATCTCGATATCGTTCTCTTTCGCTTGTTGCACCAGCGAAGGATCAAGTTTCTTTGTACTTAAAACTTTATGCTTCGCCATTAGTTGTTAATCCTTTTTTGCGAATGATATCAATAATTCCTTCTCCGCTTTGCAATAAAATCTCTTTTGCTGCTGCTTCACCTAAATTATTCCCATCAGCAACAGAATACCTTTTCCCAATTTCGGCTTTTTGTTTCCCATCAGGAGTTACAATGTTCCCTTTGAAAATCACTTCGCCATTTTGCACTTGCGCCAATGCAGAAATAGGAGTAGAGCATCCTCCCATTAATCCACTTAAAAAATCTCTTTCAATTTTCGCACATAGCGCTGTGGCTTCATCATTGAATGATTGACAACTTTCAAATGCATATTCATCATCTTCTCTGCACACAACCATAATAGCGCCTTGCGCCGGCGCCGGTAACATCCAATCAAGATCAATTGATTTCTCCGGACGAAGATGAATTCTTTCTAATCCTGCTGCCGCGAAGATGGCTCCATCCCACTCATTCTCCTGAACCTTCCGCAAACGTGTGTTAACATTGCCACGCAGGTTTTCAACTTTATGATTGGGATACCTGTTCAACCATTGTGCAATTCTTCTCACACTTCCTGTAGCGATGTTTGCATGTGAATTAAAGTCGTTCAAAAAATCAATCCCATTTTTGTAAACAAAAATGTCTTTGTGTGAAGCCCTTTTTAAAACTGCTGCTTGTTGAATTCCATGTGCTAACTGCACGGGCACATCCTTCATCGAATGAACGGCAATATCGATCCGGTTATTCAATAACGCAGCATCCAATGTTTTTGTGAATACGCCGGTAACGCCTAATGCATACAGTGGTGTGACTGTGTCAATATCACCTTCGCTTTTTATGTACACCAGTTCAGACAGAATGCCTGCCTGCTTCAGCAGGTTTTGCACCAATGACGCTTGCCATACAGCCAGTTGACTGTCTCTTGTACCGATTCGTAAAACGTGTTGCATTAATTTTTTGCGCTTATAAACTCATTCAACGCTGCAATGTACTGACAACCGCGTTGGTTCTGCATCTTGATCTTACCTGCAGTTTCATTCAACACCCGTTGAATTTGTACATCAATAGTTTTAGTAGTAGCAGTGGAAGATTGGAAATACTTTGTATGTGCGTAGAGAGCTCTTAGTTTAACTTTAAGATCTTTCAGCATCGGAACATGCTTGCGCATTTCGTACCACTCATCAAATTCCGTCATCAATTCCGCGATGATGGCCTTTGCTTTCGGAACTTCTGCTTCTCTTTTTTTAAGTGTTTGATCCTTCAGTTTTGAAAGTTCATCAACATTTACCAATGTTACATTCGGTAATTGCTGCGCTCCTTCTTCAACGTTGTAAGGGATAGAAAGGTCTATGATCAATTTATCACCATTTCCTTCTACATGTTCTTTTAAAATCGTGGGGTCGGTTGAGTTTGTAGCTACTAAAATGATATCTGCACTTTTAATTTCACCTGCTAAGTTTTCAAGAGGAGCAGACCTTAATCCCAACTCTGAGGCAAGTTCTTCTGCTTTTTCCGGAGAACGGTTTATCAGTGTAATATTTGTAGTCTCTAAATAATCAACCAGGTTTTTGCAGGTGTTGCGACCAATTTTTCCTATACCCAGCAGCAGAATATTTTTTTCAGAAGGGTTAGCAACGGCATGGCGGAGGTATTGAACAGCGGCGAAAGAAACTGAAACAGTTCCATCGCTTAATTCGGTATTGTTCTTAATTGATTTTGAAGATTGCAGAACAGAATTGATCATTCTTTCTGTGAAGGCACCTACAAATCCTTTCTTCTTGGCAAATTTTACAGCGGTCTTTAACTGGCCAACAATTTCATAATCGCCTAATATTTGTGAATCCAATCCGGCGCCTACATTAAAAACATGTTCAACTGCATCAGTGCCCGTCTTTACGTACGCTGATTTTTTAAAAGTTTCAAAGTCACCCGCAGTTTGTGTGCAGAGCAATTCCATTAATTGATAACTGCAGTAAGCAAACCCGTAAATTTCTGTGCGGTTGCAGGTGGAAAGGATGAAAACTTCACTAAGACCTTGCTCTTTCGCCAGGTCTAAAACATTTGCATACTGGTCATCGCTTATTGCAAATTGACCACGAATAGAAGCATCAGATTTTTTGTAGTTGATACCTGCTACGAAGAAGTTAGAGATGTTTTTTGTGTGCTGGGTGTCCATTCTTTTCTTAGTCAACTGCGACAGCACAAAAGTAATTTCGCAATCTTCAACAGCCGAAAATCTGTGTCATTAATCTGTCATTTTGAAGGATGATAGTTGTCAATTTAAACATGACGAAACTCATGATAGGCGTTAGTTGCAGCCGATAGGTAAATTTGTTAAAATTCATAAAAGAGAATTTTAAGCAGTAAGGACACGTTGATTTGAACGATTTACAGGTGGATCACTTGGTTCATGCACGGTACTGTTGAAGAAAATTTCTCACAAATAATAAAAGATGAGTAAAGGCGCAAAGTCTTTGCATTCTTACTAAACTTTGCGCCCTGGCGTAAAAAAAAGAAGTAAAATGAAGCGAGCAATTGTATTGATGAATCTTGGTTCTCCGGATTCGACAAACGTAAAAGACGTTAAGAAATACCTGGATGAATTTTTAATGGATGAACGTGTGATTGACAAGCCATGGCTATTAAGGGCCTTACTCGTGAAAGGGATCATTGTTCCCTTTCGTGCACCAAAATCTGCGGAAGCATATAAATCTATCTGGACGGAAAAAGGCTCACCGCTCATTGTAATTTCAAAACAGCTTGGCGATGCATTGAAAAAAGAAATTGAAGAGCCGGTGGCGATTGCCATGCGTTACGGTAATCCATCCCCCAAGACTGCATTTGACAGCCTCGTAGTCAGCAATCCTGACCTTGAAGAGGTGATTGCAGTGCCAATGTATCCGCATTATGCCATGAGCAGTTATGAAACTGCCGTGGAATATGCGAAGGAACAACATAAAAAAGGCGGCTATAAATTCAAGCTCACAACGATAAAGCCCTACTACAACAATGAAGAATATATAAATGCATTGTGTGAAAGCATTAAACCTCATTTGGAAAATGAGTACGACCAGATTTTGTTTTCATATCACGGTGTTCCTGAGCGCCATATTTATAAAGGTGACATTACAGGACATCATTGCTTAAAATCTGCTGACTGTTGCGATATACCATCACCTGCTCATGGATATTGCTATCGTCATCAATGCTGGACAACAACCAAAATAGTAACGCAACGATTGAACATTCCGAAAGAAAAATGGGGATTCTCTTTTCAGTCAAGATTAGGGAGAGACCCATGGCTGCAGCCCTACACCGCCCTGCGGTTGGCTGAATTGCCGAAAGAAGGTGTGAGAAAATTATTAGTGGTTTGTCCTGCATTTGTCAGCGACTGCCTGGAAACACTTGAAGAAATTGCAGAAGAAGGAAAAGAGATTTTCCTTCATGCCGGCGGTGAAAGTTTTGAAATGATCCCATGCCTTAATGTTCATCCATTATGGGTGAATGCCATTGCAACCTGGATCAGGGAGTATACGCACGGTAATAAAGAAATGCTTTTTCACAAATAGTTGACTATTGGCAACAACACTTCTGTTACAAATCTCTCCTGTCATTTACACGAAAGCAAAGTGCCCATGTCAATACTAACAAAAGGATGGTGAGAATAATGTGTTGGGGAACCAGGTCCATTGTTCTCTTGTATCCTTCCTCATCAAACCTTCCGAGGAATGCCGGAACAGGGATAGTACGATTGGAAATCTCGAAGGGAAGGAATCTCCCGATATCATTAGCTTTCCATGCAGCCAATCCGACTAAGATCTTTTCAAGAATAATTTTATAAAAGAGAAAGATGCCCAGAGCAATAAAAGCTTTTCTCGCAAGGAAGGCAATTAAAAAGGCTAATGAAAGCTGTGAAAATGTTTGCAGGAAGAAAAGCAAAATATAATGAGTTTGACCAAATACATTTCCCTTGCTTTCATTGATGTTGATATAACCGATCAGGAGTGATACAAGAATATACAAGGCTGTTGCGAGCAGCGAAATGATCAATACATCGATCAGCTTACTCAGCATAAATTGTTTGCGGCTCCATCCATCAATTATATTCTGCCTGTGCGTTTTGAAGGTGTATTCATTTGTAATAAACATGATGACCACGATAGACGGAATAAAAATAAAAATGGAAGATGCGAATGCAACTGTGTGCCACACTTCAGGGAATGTAAATGGATTTCCCACAAGCATCTTCATCATTATGTTCACCCTGTCGCCACCTTTTGACAGCAATTCGGAATAAATGTGATATAGAATATAATTTATGCCGGGATACGACAAAGCCACTATACCTGTCATCCACCAGAAAGCAGGATACCTTTTTATCTTAAGCCATTCAGTTCTTATAAGAGTTCCCATTGTATCAGAAGTATTTTAGATTGTAAATTTTCAATTGTTAATTATTGGTCAGTTCAAAGAAGCGGGCTTCCAGGCGTTTTTTCTTTAATAAAAGATGATTGAGTGCTATCCCATTATTAAAACAATGCCTGTTAATGTCGTCAAGTTTCGCGGTGCCCTTTGGCAATGTGAGGTGAACAGTATTTGAGGTATTATCGATTATAACTGAATTACTGAATTGCTTCAGTGCTTGTGACAATGCAATGAGATCTGATGCACTCACTTCAACTACATCATCATCACTTAGTATTTCCTCAACAGGACCCGTAGTCAGCAACTCACCGGTTTTTAAAATAGCGGCATGGGTACAAACTTTTTCTACTTCGTCCAGCAGGTGACTTGCCATAATAATGGTATGACCTGCATTTCTTAGCTCGCCGATCAGGTCTCTTATTTCTGCAATACCTACGGGATCTAATCCGTTTGTTGGTTCATCCAACACCAAAACTTTTGGTGAGCCTAATAAGGCAGCTGCAATAGCCAGTCGTTGCTTCATACCCAGGCTGTATGTTCTGAATTTGCTTTTTCTTCGTTCATACAGTTTTACTTTTTGCAGCACAGAATCAATGTCGGTTTCCGTGCCCCTTCCACTGATACTTTGAGTAACTTTTAAATTATCAACTGCAGATAAGTAGTGATAGAAGTTCGGTGTTTCGAGTAACGAACCAATTCTTTTACGTTGTTCCGGTGAACCAGGATGACCGAACCAAAGAAAACTCCCATTGTTGGCTTTCAATACATCAAGAATAATACTGAGCAACGTTGTTTTTCCACTTCCGTTCGGGCCTAATATTCCAAACACACTTCCCTGCGGCACTTCGAAAGAAACGTTGTTGAGTGCCCTGATGGGTCCATAAAATTTGGTGATGCTGTTAAGTGTAAGAACTGAACTCATTCCTGTAAATTTTTTTGAAAGGTAATATACGAATTGAAAGATGTTCAATTCTATTATACCAATACCCATTTTGAATATACCAACAATCTTTTCTTTGCAGGTATGAGTACGATCTTGATAACAGGAGGAACAGGATTGATTGGAACAGCATTGACGAAAAAGTTGGTTGAAAGGGGATATGATGTAATCATTTTGACGAGGAAGATGCGGGATGCGAGGTATGTGATACGGGATGCGGGATTCGGGTTGCGAGGGGATGTCTCCTTTGCTGAATGGAATGCTGTGAAACAAACGATTGATGAAGATGCAATTCAAAAAGCAGATTACATTGTTCATTTAGCGGGAGCTAATGTTGCTGAGGGACGATGGACCAAAAAAAGAAAAAAAGAAATTATTGATAGCAGGGTTAAAAGTGGCGAGTTGCTGGTGAAAGCACTGAAGGAAATTCCAAACAATGTAAGAGCTGTGATTAGTTCTTCGGCAATTGGATGGTATGGGCCGGACCTCACCCATCCGAAGTCTTTACGGACCAACCCCTCTCCAATCCCGCACGTGGGGGAGAGAGGGGAGCATCAGCGTGGCTTTATTGAAACAGATCCACCATCAAAAGATTTTTTGGGGAGTACCTGTGAAAAATGGGAGGCTGCTATTCAACCTGTAAAAGACGCTGGAAGAAGATTGGTGATCTTCAGAACAGGGCTTGTTTTGAGTAATGATGGCGGCGCGTATAAGGAATTAATTCAGCCATTGAAGTTTGGATTGGCAACATTTCTTGGAAACGGAAAGCAAGTAATGAGTTGGATACACATTGACGATGTAGTGAGCTTATACATTACTGCAATTGAAAATGAACAATGGCATGGGGTGTATAATGTAGTTGCTCCCCATCCTGTTACAAATAAAGATTTGATACTGCAAATAGCAAAACAGCGAAATAAATTTTATATACCTGTCCGGGTTCCTGCTTTTGTATTAAAAGCAATTTTGGGTGGGATGAGCATTGAAGTTTTGAAGAGTGCAACAGTAAGCTCTGAAAAAATTGGAAAGGCAGGCTACCAATTTTTGTTTCCAACAATAGAAACTGCAGTGCAAAATTTAAGAGCCTCAACTTGAGGCCCTTAAACTAATTAAAAAACTTTCTTTGGTTTTACAATCGGTGGCGTTTGCGATTGCGTAAATAATGTTGGAGTTACCTGTTTCGGATCACCATGATATACCCATGTAAAATTGCCGATGTATTTATTGAAAACACTTTTCACGTCGTCCGGAGTTACCGGCTTCAGGTCCTGTTTTAGGGTAAAAGCTTTCTTCCAATCACCCTGTCGTATCTCGCATCGTGATACCAATGATGCCAGTGAAGAATTTGTTTCATTCTGATAATATTGATAGGTAGAGAAAGTGGTCTTTGCATTTTTCACATCATCGGCCGGGAAACCTTCTTTCTTTATTTTGTCTACCATGTTCCTGGCAACAGCTATATACTGATCGGGCTCTTTTGTAGTAACGTACATGACCGAGTACGGTGTTAACCCCGAACTCATATATGCAGATGGGGCATAAGACAGCCCGTTATTGGTCCTTACTTCCAGGAAAGCCTTATTGTAAAATAAATTAGAGGCAATAAGGCCGGGATAATAATCTTTTGAATTGGCAGCGGGAGCCGATGAGATGCCCATTATGTAATTAGTAGCAACATCCTTTTGTTTGGGAACAAAGCTATTCACCGGGGGCACATACACATTGCGTTTTAATTCGAAAGGTTTTCCCTGTGGGATCTTTGACAGCAAAGCAGTCATCTTCTGTTGGATATCCTCTTTGCTGATATCGCCTACTACCACAATGAAAATTCTTGACCGTGTTAAAACTGATTTTAAATAATCCCTTGCTTGCGCCGGTGTAAGCTTTTGAATATTCTCAATGCTGCCTGATGGGGATTTAGCATAGTCCATTCCTTTAAAGGCAGTTTCCATCGCTGTTTTCTGGAGGGCTGCATCCGGATTTGATGCTTCAGCCAGCAGACCATTGATCGCATCTTGTTTTATTCTTGCAAACTCTTTTGCATCAAATTTCGGACTGGTCAATGCATCCACATATAAAGGCCACGCAATTTCCAGGTCGCCTTTAATACAATTCAGTTGAAAATGTGCCGCATCTTTTTCTGAAAAACCATACATCTGCGCATCTATTTCATCCAGTTTATTCTTGAAACTATTCTTGCTGTCTTTCATGGTGCCGCATTCAGTAAGCGCAGAAATAGCCAATTGTTCTATTCCGGCTTGTTCGGCGCTATAATTTTGAACACCTCCTTTTATGATCACATCCATTTGCACAATCTCATTCCCGCTGGGTACAACAATAACTTTTACACCATTAACCATCATATCGTATGGCTTGTTGTTCTGTGCGTACGCCATTGAAAAAAAGAACAGGCAGCAACAGGAAAAAATATTTTTCATAATCAGAGGTTTTTGTTTTTAAAATATTCAGCAGGTTTCAGCTGCTTGTTCATGTCTGCATTGATGATCATCCCTGCTACAAACGGTTTTCCGGCAATGTACTTTTTCACGTAGGCGTTGATGTCCTGCCGTGTTACTTTGTTTAATGCCGGAAAATAATCTGTGAAGAAATTCAAAGAGGTACTGCACCACCAATAAGTAAGTTGGGATGCAAGGCTTGATGGTTTTTCCACCTGACGTATTTGCTGCCTTTTCAGTCCTTCCTTTGCTTTGCGTAATTCATCGTCTGTAAAATATCCCGGTTGATCAAACTGCTCTATTTGTTTCATCATCTCCGTATAGCATTCTTTCATTTTTCCCGGTGTTGGTAAAACATAAATACTAATAGGACCTACATACTTGCTTGTTTGGTAGCCAATGCCGGCATATGTTGCAAGGCCTTTGTCAACCAAAGCCTGTTGCCATTTGGACGAGTTGAGGCCAAGTATTCTTGAAAATACATCAGCAGCAATAGTGGAAACTGAATCGTTCCTGAAATCAGGGCCTTGCCATTCAAGCATAATGGTTGGCGTTTCTGCAATTGATGATTCTTTGATGAAAAAATCTGTCTTGGCGATCGGCGCAAATTCAGGTATAGGATATTTTGCCTGTGGGTCCATGTCGGCAGGCTTCCAATCGGCATAAATCTTTTTTGCCAGGGAAAATGCCTGCTGCGGATCTACGTCGCCGCAGATCACCAACAAAGAGTTATTGGGTACGTAATATTTGTCTTTTATGATCATCATTTTTGCAGGTGTTGCCGTATTGATAACAAAATGATCGCCGATGGGATTTTTTCTTGTGAAGAGATCTCCCCATACTCTTTTATTTGTTTCTATCCACAACTGAAAACCCGGATCACTTTCTCCCCTTTGAAATTCACCATCAACGACAGGCCTTTCCTTCTGCATGTCTTCTTCGCGATAAATCGGAAAGCGAATGGCTGCGTTCATAAATTTTAATCCCGCTTCAAGACTGTCCTTATCGAACGTGAAAAAATAATTTACTCTTTCTTCAGATGTTGTACCATTCCATATAGCGCCTAATTCCTGCGTACGTTTTAGAAATTTTTCCTGGTCGGGGTAGTCTTTATTCGCCTTGAAAAACATGTGTTCAAACAGGTGCGAAAGACCGCTGTATTCAGGGCCTTCTGTATAGGCTCCATTCTTTACTGCGATCTCTATGGTGGCCAATGGCACTTTGTGGTTTTCGATCACCACCACTTCAAGGCCATTGTTTAGTTTTTGCCAGTAATAATCTTTTGGCAAGCGAGGCTGTGCCCATGTTGTCATGGAATAGCCTGCGAGGAGCAGCAGGAGTATTTTTTTCATAAACAGTTTTTGCAATGGTAATTTAAGGCGAATGCGCTTCCTTGCCAATTTTGTTTTACCTATTCGTGTATACAGATATTCGATTAATGACCAATATCACTTTCCGCATGATCCCAATGGTAGAAGTTGCTGAACTCCCCGATGATCGTTTTTTTATTCCTGGAAAATAATTTATCCAGGTTCAAATGCTCAATGTCTTCCTGTTTTACTCTCCGATGCATCGGGTGCATGGTGCCCCCTGTTAGACCCGCAGGTTTTGAAGGATCGTATTGATATTGCGGATCAACGAGAGTACCTCTGGGATACATGATGCCGGGAACACCTTTGCCCCGCAAGTCCAGATCAGTTGGATGATCTAATCCCAGTGTATGTCCATATTCATGCGCTGCAGTGGTGGAACCCTGGTATAGATTTTCAACTTTAAAGTAGCCGGTGTTACATCCTAATCCATCTACAAAAGAAATATTCCCGATTGCATACTCTTCTATCCTGAAATAGTTATTTCTTGGATCGGTGTTCTGCAATACTTCCAGTTCTGCAATATTTTTTTTTAGTTCTGCCGTTATTGTGAACACTATTGCATATTGTAAATTGCCTAATTGCAAATTGACCTGGGGTTCATTCCACATGGTTTCTATTTCATTTCGTATACGTTCTGTAAGAATTTCGTCTGCTGCATTTCCGTAAGTGATAATGTGAGAGCAGATGAGGATCCGCTTTTGCTGAATATCCAACTCTGCTTCACCCATTGTTGGTGTTTTCAAACTTCAAAGAGTGCAATTTCATTGGTTCTGATTTCCCTTTTATATCCAGTTTGCCGATCTCATTTATGTTGTAGCCAAAAGGCTGTGGAAAGTCCTGCATAAAGTCCTGCGACAAAAGATAAGACTCATTCAATTCATTGCACATGCTTCGTATCCGTGACGCCGTATTTACAATATCGCCGCAATAGATTAGGTCTCTTTTAACGATGCCTACAAAACCAGCAGTTACTTCACCTGCGTGCACGCCTGCTTTGAATGTTGGAGCAACCCCATACTTGTTCATATAAAACTTGCTGTACCGCTCCAACAGGTAGAAAGTATTCCTGATAAACTTGAGGCTTTTGATCTTGTTTTCAGAAGTGTTTGGCCAATTCACCACGATCTCGTCGCCCACATATTGATAAATAGCACCGTCATTGGCCAGTACAGAAATTGTTACATGATTGAAAAAATCACGCAACATGCGAAAATAGTCTTCATGGCCCAGTACTTCGGCAATAGAAGTCGATTCGTTGATGTCAAGAAAAATAAAGATCCTGTCTTCAACTTTTGGCTTCATGTATTCTCCTTTGATCATGCTCCAGAACATTCCTGGCCCATACTTATCGGTCACTTCCAAAGAAATGATAGAAAGCAGCGTCATTATAGTGAGGTCGGCAATAAAGTTTCCAAAACTGTTGGTATACACAATTTTGGTGAAGAAGCTATTGAAATAATGTTCGAGGGTATCGCGATAGTGAACAAAGAAATATATCATCAGTAGTATGAATGCTATAAAGAAAAACAGCATCCCGATAATAAATAGTTTCGAAAGGATCGCTTTCCATACTGCCATGTGGTGAAAGGCGGGCTTCAGATAGAAAATAAGAATAGCAGATATGATGCAACCGATGATGCCGAACGTGAAAGCAAATTGAATCAAAGAAACGTGAACGCCGAGATCATTGGTTGGCTTGATAAGATTAAAAAAGAAGATCACGCCGAATGCAAGCCACAGCACCGTAAGTGCAGCAAGAATTCTAAGCCTGTAATAAAGTAATTTCTTTGGCATGACAGCCAAAAGTTAGCAAATGTTATGCTCAAACTGTTCGGGTTAATTACGAACGGGCTTTCCGCCTTTCAAAACACTCTGAATTCTTTCGAGTGTTTTCTTCTCTCCACAGAGAGAGAGAAATGCTTCTCTTTCGAGGTCAAGAAGGTATTGCTCACTTACAAATGAGTACTCACTTAAGTCGCCGCCACACATTACATAAGCGAGTTTTTTAGCTACAGTTACGTCGTGATCTGTTGCATAATTTGCACGCCACATACCATTAATGCCTGCATATAATGCACCTAATGCTCCGCGGCCAAGCACCCTGATGTCAGTGCGCTGCACAGGCATTACATATCCGCTATCACTTATTTCGATGACAGCTCTTTTTGCTTCTGTCACCCTGCGGCCTGGGTTCATTACTACTTCGTCATGTCCTTTCCTGTAAATGCCTAATTCAAAAGCTTCGTGTGCAGACGTGGCAACTTTTGCTGTGGCGATAGTAAGAAACCTGTTTTTCAACGTGATCGTTTCCGGCTCGTCTTCGTGCATTTCATCTGATGCGCGAAGCGTAAATTCTTTGGTGCCACCTCCGCCAGGGATTAACCCAACGCCTAATTCAACCAGCCCGGTATAGGTTTCTGCCGCTGCGCAAATTTTATCGCTATGCAAACTCAATTCACATCCGCCTCCTAATGCTAGTCCATGAGGCGCAATAACAACGGGTGTTGAAGAATATCGTGCCCGCATCATTGTATTCTGAAACAACCGGATGGCCATATCCAATTCATCATACTCCTGTTCAATAGCCAGCATGAAGATCATTCCAACATTTGCGCCTGCACTAAAGTTGGCTCCTTCGTTAGCGATCACCAATCCTTTGTAATTTTTTTCTGCCAGTTCAATTGCTTTGGTTATTCCGGCAAGAACATCCCCACCAATGGTGTTCATTTTGCTGTTCCATTGCAGCGCCAGTACGTCGTCACCTATATCATAAACTTTTGCGGTATTATTCTTCCAGACAACTTTTTCCTGGTAATTGCTTAAGATGATGAATTCATTACTGCCCGGAATTGGCTTGTATGATCTCGATTGAGGATCGTAGCAAAGTGTTTTTCCATTCTCAATTTTGTAGAACGATCTGTTTCCTGCTGCCAGCATTTCATTCACCCATCCCGCTACCTCGTATCCCGTATCCTGCATCGCCTTAACAATCTTCTCTACTCCCGATACATCCCAACTTTCAAATGCGCCGATCTCCCATCCAAAGCCGGCCATCATTGCATCATCGATCCTGTATACTTCATCACTTATTTCGGGAATGCGGTGCGAAATGTAAGAGAACAGCCCGTAATGAAAATGACGATAGAATTCGCCTGCTTTGTCGGGAGCAGCAATGAGCATTTTTAATCGTTGCTTTAAATCATCGATTGGTTTTGCAGCGTCAACGGAAGCAAATTTTGGCTTTTGGCGAGGCTTGTATTCAAGTGTGTTCAGATCGAGTGAGAAGATCTGTCGTTCTCCGCCGGAAGTCAATGCAGGCATTTTTTTAAAAAAGCCCTGACCTGTTTTATCACCAAGCCAATTGTTCTCTACAATTTTATTAAGCCACAAAGGAATTTCGAAAACTTTTTTTTGTTCATCGTTCGGACAGTTATCGGCTACCCCCTTTGCAACTTTCACCAGTGTGTCAATGCCCACAACGTCAGCTGTTCTGAACGTTGCAGATTTCGGACGCCCGATGATGGGTCCAGTCAGTGCATCCACTTCATCAATCGTCAATCCTAACTTATTCATCAGGTGAAAAATGGACATGATACCAAATACACCAATGCGGTTGGCAATGAATGCAGGAGTATCTTTTGCAAGAACGGTCGTCTTTCCTAAATACAGATCGCCATAATGCATAAGGAAATCAACAACAGCAGGATCAGTATCTGGTGTGGGAATTATTTCAAGCAATCGCAAATAACGTGGCGGATTGAAAAAGTGTGTGCCACAGAAATTCTTTTTAAAATCATCACTTCTTCCTTCACTTAATAAATCGATCGGGATGCCCGATGTGTTGGACGTGATCAGTGTTCCCGGCTTGCGAAACTGCTCTACTTTTTCGTACAACGAACGTTTGATGTCGAGACGTTCGATAACAACCTCAATTACCCAATCGCAATTGGCAATATTTTTCAGGTCATCGTCAAAGTTGCCCGGAGTGATTTTTTTTGCAACATCTTTTGTATAAACGGGAGACGGGTTGCTTTTTATAGCGGTTTGTAAAGAATCGTTGACAATTTTATTTCGTGCTGCTTTGTTTGTGGATTCTTTCGCATCGTTCGGAACAATATCTAATAATAATACCTGTATACCAATGCCTGCAAAATGGCAAGCTATCCTTGATCCCATCACACCACTTCCTAAAACCGCAATTCTTCTGATGATTCTTCTATTCATAAATAGTTAGTTAAACAACTATTGGTGAAGTTAGGAATTTGTTTTGAGGGCTAAGGATGTCAAAAAAAGAAAAAGAGAACAGGTTCATTGTTTTATTGTTTAATGGCCAGGTTTTGGGATGCAACGAATCTATTCTTTTTGGGTCTTTCACTTTTACTTATAGTTCTACTTAACGTATGATGGGAGTATCGACGGGTTCTTTATTACTTCTTTTTCGAAGAAGGCGATCAGCGATTGGATAATCGTACGTGGAGAGTTTCTGATTTTGATGGCATCCGCACCCGGCCCTTCGATGAATTCAATGACTCCCTTTCGTAAAATTGGGATGGCAACAATGAGCGGCACGTTCGCTACGCTGGCAAGCCGTGCAGGAGTAAGCGATGCATTGAAGTCGTTGCCAAGAAAGGTAACAGGACAGTTACGCAAATTATCGAAAGCGTCGGCGGGAAAAATGATCTTTCCTTTTTGCTCAAGGTGCTTGACCAACTCTCTTATTTCCCCGATTCCCCGTCCTTTCCGATAAATGTTCTTCTGCAGATTTGTCCAGCTGCTGGATGAAATAAATAATCCGAAATCATGTTCGATACTCCATTGCATCAATATTCTTTCCCAGGGTGTGTGACAGATGACGATGACGCTGCCGGTTTCTCCGGGAATGTTGATATTAAGATGGACCTTTTGCAACATATGCTTACGGAAAGGTGTTCGCAATAGAACTGACAGCATACTTCTGAAGATTCGGGCGCACCAGATGTTGCATAGAACAGTATACGCACTTTCATTTTTGTGAACCAGGTACGGCGGAGTTTTAATAAATCGTGTATTGATCAGCGCATAATGGATTGCTGCGGTGAAATACGACAGTGTGCCGTAGAACAAAGTGCACAGACTTATGCGATATCTCCGGTATTCAGTCATTTATCGGAAACAGCCCACTGAATTTATCGTGCGGGTAGATTTGGTGATTGTAAGATAAGAAAATCGGCTAAGATGTCAGATGCATAAAGAGAAACAGAGGATCAACAATGCCTGTAATTTTTCACTGGTCAAATAAAAGTTAAAGTGCAGCGTTGCGTGGAGCCGGTACAGTACATTACAATGAATTTTAAAACACCAAACTAATGCCTTATAGAATTATTCTCCTCATTGCATTAATTGCAGTGCTTTCGCAGAAAGGTTTCAGTCAAAAGGCGGGCTATGTCAGCATCGATGATGTGGTCAGCATTATGCCTGAAACTGCGAAGCTGGATGCAGTGCTTAAGCAATTCCAAAAGGATTCGATCGGCGCAGCTTATAAATCAACCTATGAAGAATTCCGTTACAAGGACAGCATGATGGGCAAAACCGATACATCAAAAATGCCCTTGTCCATGCGCAATCAATACCGGCAGGATCTGCAAATACTGTATAACAATTTAAACAACTGGCAAAGCATTGCGCAACAGGCGATAGAAAATAAGAGGAATCGTTTTCTTCAGCCACTATATCGTAAAGCATTTGCAACTGTTCAAACTGTAGCGAAAGAAAATGGATTCACATACGTGTATTCCAAAGATGCGGTACTGGTGGCGCCTCCGAATTATGATCTGTTACCATTGGTTGCAAAAAAACTTGGGATCACGATGCCGCAAAACCAGCAAGGCACAGGAACCAAACCAAATCAATAGCTAAGACGCCTAAGATAGGGTCTGGTGTCCTTATGAATTGGCCCGGCGTTCAACAATACAGAATTTAATCATTCCCTTCAACAACAATCACAATCTCACCTTTCACCGTCTTGTTTTGAAAATGATCGTGAACTTCCTGTAAAGTCCCTCTTGCATTTTCTTCAAACATCTTCGTCAGTTCCCTGCTAACGCAGCATTTTCTTTCTGCTCCGAAATACTGAATGAGGTCAGCAAGCGTTTTTACAAGGCGTATAGGAGATTCATAAAAGATCAATGTTCTTTCGTCAGTAGCTAATTGCGTAAGTAGTGTGTGTCGCCCTTTTTTTTGAGGAAGAAATCCTTCGAACGCAAAGCGGTTGGTCGTCAGCCCGCTATTAACTAATGCAGGAACAAATGCTGCAGCACCCGGTAGTGTTTCTACTTTTATATTGTGTTTGATACATTCTCTGACTAATAAAAATGCAGGATCAGAAATGCCCGGTGTGCCGGCGTCTGTAACGACAGCCATTGTTTTCCCTGCCAGCAATTGGTCAACGAGGTGTTGAAGTATTTTATGCTCGTTGTGCTGGTGATAAGGAGAAAGAGGCTTCTGAATTTGGTAGTGGTTCAAAAGTTTAGAAGTAGTGCGGGTATCTTCCGCCAGGATCACATCCACCTGTTGCAATACTTCCAATGCACGAAGAGTTATATCTTTTAAGTTACCGATGGGAGTGGGAACGAGGTAGAGCATGATTAGCTGGTTTGATGATTAGCTAATTAGCTAACTGGTTCCTCAGCTAATTCAATTTCAAAGTATTCCATTACAGCATTGGCCAATAACTTCTTACTTGCTTCTTCTGCTATTTTTTTTGCTTCTTCTTTTGATGTTGCATCTATCCTAAGAGAAATATTCTTCCCTACGCGAACGTCCTGCACCTTCAATCCAAGATTGTGCAATCCACCAAGAACAGCTTTTCCCTGCGGATCAAGAAGATCTTTCAGCGGCATCACTTTCACCTGTATGTTGAAATTCATCTTTGTTTATTTACGGCAAACCTAAAGAGATTTAAGATTTGTCCAAAGGACTCCCTGAAGAGATGTGTGAAATTTGAAGTTGGACAATCACACTGTTACATCCAGAGTTTCTTTTTTATTGTGTGGTTCTATGGATGCTGAAGGTTTTGAGAAGATAGAAACAATAAGGTATAGAATAAAAATTGCCGGTACGGCCAGCCATCTGAAAAATATAATGCATACAATTGATGCTATGACCAGTATATATTTCGGGGAGTTGTTGCCGAATGAATAATCTTTAAACTTGAGCGCCATGAACGTTCTGTTACACACCATCAGGTAGCTCAGGATAATAATTACGCCATATAATATCCATACATTAATAAAATATTCCTGTAAATGAAAATATTCGTTCCAGATAATGAGCGGGAATGAAGCAACAACAAGGCCCGCAGCAGGAGAAGGCACTCCTCTAAAGCTGCTTGTTTGATTGGTACTGATATTAAATTTCGCCAGCCGCCATGCAACCGCACAAGTGAAAATGAAAGCCGGCAATAAAAAGGCAAATGACACATCAAGCCCACCTTCCTGGCGTGCATATCCAAGTCTCAAAAGCTGGTACAATATCATGCCCGGGGCTACGCCGAAACTAACCACATCGCTTAAAGAATCCAGTTGTTTTCCCATCTCTGAAGATGCTTTCAATAACCTCGCAACGAAACCATCTAAAAAGTCTACAACCGCAGCGAGAAATATAAAAAAGCCGCCCCAACCTAATTTTTCCGGAAAGAAAGGATCATAAGTGCCTGCTTGCTCATTCAACACAACAATACTTTGTCCGGTTTGCAGAATAAAAATTATTGCAATGCAACCGAAAACTAAATTCAGCAGCGTAAACAGGTTAGGAATTTGTTTGATCATCAGCTCAAATTATCAGTCGGTAAATTTATTTTTTCATTGCGGTTTCTATTTCATCCACTGTGATTGGAATTCCTTCAAAGAGGTCAATATTTCCATTTTTGGTTATCCAGAAATTATTCTCAATGCGTACGCCCATATGTTCTTCTTCAATATAAATTCCGGGTTCTATCGTGAACAGCATTCCCGCCTGTACGGGCTCTGTTCTTGTGCCCAGGTCGTGAACATCCAGGCCTAAGTGATGCGATATGCCATGATACAGGTATTTTCTGTAGGCCCTGTTCTCAGGATCTTCATTCTTGAAATCTTCTTCTTTCAATAACCCGATCTTCAAAAATTGGATAGTGGCTTCATCGCCCACTTTATCAGTATAGTCAATGATAGAGATACCCGGCTTCAGAATGCTTTTCGCATAATTGTGCAGGTGTAAGCAAGCATTGTAAACTTCTTTTTGCCTGGCAGTAAATTTTCCATTTACAGGAATTGTTCTGGTAAGATCGGCTGCATAGCCTCCGTAGGCAGCGCCGAAATCCATCAATAATAATTCTCCGTCTTTGCACTCTTCGTTGTTGGAAACATAATGCAATATTCTTGCTCTATCTCCGCTTGCAATAATGCTTCCGTAGGCAGCACCATCTGCACGCTGGCTAAGAAATGAATGAAGTATTTCTGCTTCCACTTCGTATTCCATTACGCCGGGCCGTACGAATTTCATTACTCTTAAGAAGGCATTATGTGTAATATCTACAGCTTTTCTCGTTACTTCAATTTCGTATTCTGTTTTAACAGCTCTTAGCTCTTTCATGATCTTCGCCGCACGTTCGTATTGGTGAAGAGGGTAGCGGGATCTCATTTCATCAGCAAAACGGTAATCTCTTGAACGTACCAAACTTGCTTTTCGGTCGTTTTCATTTGTGTCGAGGTAGATGTTATCTGCTAAATGTATCCATACCTGTAGCTGCGCATCGAGAGCATCTGCCCAAACAATGTTTTTTATGCCGCTGATCGCAGTAGCTTCTTCTTTTCTCAATCTTTTCCCATCCCATTTTTCTTTTAATTCATTGGGACGAACCAACACGAGAACTTCACGGAATTTTTTATCAGGATTATCAGGGAATAAAATAACCATTGAATCTTCCTGTGCAATTCCACTCAGCCAATACAAGTCTGTATTTTGTTTGAACGGGTATAAAGCGTCTCCATTACTTGGAACCTCGTCATTGCTTACAAAAATGGCAATGGAGTTGGGCTTCATCTTTTCAACAAACCTTTTCCTGTTGGTTGTGAATAGTTCAGAATTTAGAGGAAGATTTTTCATGTATTTACTTTGTATCCCGGCAAAGTAACCGAGTTCAATGCAATATTTAAAATGTAAATGATAAGGGATTCTGCAAACTATTTGCAGGTTTATGCAGGATTGTTTTTGAATCTGTGTTTAATTGTACAGTTTTAGATTTTCTTTTTGTGTAGTTACTACACTTGAATATGGCATTGAAACGTTAAGCTATTACCTTTGTCCCTTTAAAACGATTGCTTCTATGTCAGTACCTACGACGTACTCGTTCTCTGTTGAGAACCTTGTGAACATTGGATTGAAGAACTCTGAAAACATTCACTACCAGTTAACTCCTCACGAATTAGTGCAGCATACACTTCAGATGGGTGAGGGTGTATTAACAGATTCGGGCGCCTTATCTATTGTAACGGGAGAGTTTACAGGCCGGGCTCCAAAAGATAAATTCACTGTGAAGGATGAAATAACTGAACCCTCGGTTCATTGGAATGACTTCAATGTCCCGATGGAAGAGAAATATTTCGATGTCATTTACAAGAAGGTGCTTCAGCACCTGAATGATAAAAAAAACATTTGGATCCGCGATTGTTATGCATGTGCCGATCCAAGGTATCGCCTGAACATACGGGTGGTTACAGAAAAGCCCTGGACAAATTTGTTTGCGTACAACATGTTTCTTCGTCCAACAGAAGAAGAACTGGAAGACTTTACTCCCGAATGGCATGTGATTTCCGCTCCTGATCTTAAGTTAGATGCGAAGGAATGCGGAACCAGACAGCATAACGCCACTGTTGTTTCTTTTAAGCATAAAACAATTCTCATTGCCGGTACAGGATACACGGGTGAAACAAAAAAAGGAATATTCTCCATTCTTAATTATATACTTCCTCAGGAAAAGAATGTGCTGAGCATGCATTGCAGCGCCAACATGGGTGCAGATGGTGACACAGCAGTTTTCTTTGGACTGAGCGGCACAGGTAAAACCACGCTAAGTGCAGATCCTAAAAGGAAACTAATTGGCGACGATGAACACGGATGGACAGAAGATAATGTTTTCAATTTTGAAGGCGGGTGTTATGCTAAACTGATCAATCTTTCCGCAGAAAAAGAGCCTGAAATTTTTCATGCTATCCGTCCCGGTGCTATTGTAGAAAATGTAACATTCTTTCCGGGGACCAACAAGATCAACTTTGACGATGCAACAATAACAGAAAACACAAGGGTATCTTACCCGCTTGATTTTATCTCCAATGCACTTGAACCATCTATCGGTAATATTCCGAAGAATATTTTCTTTCTCACCTGCGATGCATACGGTATTCTGCCTCCGATTTCCAAATTAACCAAGGGACAGGCGATGTACCAGTTCATATCGGGCTACACAGCAAAGGTTGCAGGAACGGAAGCAGGAGTTACAGAACCGAAACCAACTTTCAGCGCATGCTTTGGAGCCCCTTTTTTGCCGCTGCATCCGGGTAAATATGCAGAGATGCTTGGCAGGAAAATGCAAAAGCACAAAGTAAATGTATGGTTGATCAATACCGGTTGGACAGGTGGTCCTTATCGGGTAGGACATCGGATGAAATTATCGCACACAAGAGCGATGATCACGGCGGCACTGGAAGGTAAATTAGACAACGCAGGAACTATCATCGATCCTGTATTCGGATTATCTATTCCTACAGAAGTTCCGGGTGTACCATCAGATGTTTTGATCCCGAAAAATACATGGGCCGACAAAAATGCTTACGATGAGAAGGCAAAATACTTAGCAGGATTGTTCGTAAAGAATTTTGAGAAGTATGCTGCCGGAGTATCTGAGGAAATTTTAGCTGCTGCTCCACGGGTTTGATTGGGCTTCTCGCTCCAAAGGAGTCCTTCGGACAAAGGCATGAAATTTTGAAAAGTTGCAAAGTAGTATTTAAGTCCTGGAGTGGTTTGTTTACTGGTAAAGCCCATCATCTGAGAGTCGCACATCAAGCACTTTCAACTGCAGAAGCTTTTCGCCATTCCATTCGTTCTCTTCTATTTTGAATACGATATCTAATGGCAGGTTCTTATCAAGCAAAGGTTTTTTATCAGCCATATTAAATCCGATCCCACTAATAATACAGTTGCCTTGCTTTACAACAAAACGCAGATGCACATCTTTTAAAATTTTACTCCATCCTGTGTTATAAACTTTTCTTGCAAGAAAAGTTGGCCGCAGATTATCCGGACCAAATGGCTCCATCTGGCACATGATATTGTAAAATGGTTGTTTAATGTCAGACAATGAAATTTCGGAATCTATAATAATTTCCGGAATTAGTAGCTCCGGCGGAATAGAAGCCTGCACAACTTCTTCAAATTTTTGACAGAAAGCATCCACCTTATCGGTTTCCATTGTCATCCCCGCGGCATAAAAATGCCCACCATAACCAAGCAGCAACTCCTTGCATTTGTGAATGGCTTCGTACACATTAAATCCTGAAACACTTCGTGCTGATCCTGCAACGTAATCCCCGCTTTGTGTAAGAACAATTGTAGGCCTGTAGTAATGTTCGATCAATCTTGATGCAACAATACCAACAACACCTTTATGCCAGTGAGGTTGATATAGTACAGTGCTTTGCCGCTTGATCATCACTTCATCGTTCTGGATGATTGCCAGCGCTTCTTCTGTAATGTTTGTATCTGTTTCTTTTCGGTTAGCATTATCGGTATGCAACTGTTCCGCCCAGTATAATGCTTCTTCATAGGTTTCCGATACAAACATCATTACAGCTTTTCTTGCATCATCCATTCTGCCGGCTGCATTTACCCGCGGAGCGATCATGAATACAAGATTGCTGATATGAATATCTTTTTTTGATGCACTGAGATAGCTTAATGCCTTAATGCCGCAATTAGGGTTGGTATTTGCTTTCTTCAAACCATAGAAAGCTAATACCCTGTTTTCGCCGGTCATCGATACAATGTCGGCAGCTATTGCTGTAGCAACCAAATCCAGGTATTCAAAAGAAGTATCGTCAGGCAGATGCAATGTTTTGCATAGGGCGGTAATCAATTTAAAACCAACTCCGCACCCGCACAGTTCTTTGTATGGGTAAATACAATCTTTTTGCTTTGGGTTGAGAATAGCTACTGCATTGGGTAGCTCCTCATCAGGTAAATGGTGGTCGCAGACAATAAAATCGATACCCAGTTTTTTTGCATACGCAATCAACTCAATCGACTTAATTCCACAGTCAAGAGAAATGATCAGCGTATAATTGTTTTCAAAAGCATAATCAATTCCTGCTTTGCTCACGCCATAACCTTCGCGATAGCGATGAGGAATATAAAACTCGGTAAAAGGGTGATGCTTTTTCAGGAAATTGTACATACACGCAACCGCCGTTGTGCCATCAACATCGTAATCTCCGAACACAAGGATTTTTTCTTTATCACCGAAGGCTGTTAGAATACGATCGACAGCTTTTTGCATGTCTTTCATCAGGAAAGGATCATGCAAATCGCTTAGTTCGGGACGAAAGAATTTTTTTGCTTCGTCATAAGTAGTTATGCCCCGGCGCACCAAAGTTGCGCATAGTACTGAATTGATCTTTAGCTGCCGGAACAGCTCCGCAGTTTTGTCTTTATCCGGCACGTTTATCCGCCAACGCTTATCACTCATCTTATATCAATATTGTCGATCTGTTACAAAATTTACTAAATCTTCCAAACCCTGCCTAATTTCTGTCCTGGGAAAATTCCCAAGAAGTTGCAACGCTTCATTTTTATAGGCGTTCATCTTCTCTACAGAGTAATCTATTCCCCCGCTTTTGGCAACTACATCAATTATGTAGTCCACTCTGGCTTTACGGGTATTCTCATTTTTGACGATGTAAATGATCTCCCTTCTCGTTTTTTTGTCGGTATTATTAAGAGTATAAATGAGGGGGAGCGTCAGTTTCTTTTCTTTGATATCATTTCCTGTTGGCTTTCCGATGTTTTTAGAAGTATAATCAAAGAGATCATCTTTTAATTGAAAGGCGATACCAACTTTTTCTCCAAAGGCCTTCATCCTTTCTACAAGCAACCTGTCTTTTGATGAGGACCATGCGCCTGCTCCGCATGCAGACGACAAAAGGGAAGCAGTTTTATTTTTAATGATTTCGAAATAAATATTTTCATCAAGATTAAGCGATCTTGATTTTTCCATTTGTAACAACTCGCCTTCACTCATTTTACGAACAGCGTCAGATAGAATTTTTAATTCCTCGAAGTCGTCGTTATCGAGGGAAAGCAGCAGCCCTTTTGCTAACAGGTAATCACCCACCAGTACAGACACCTTGTTTTTCCACAAAGCATAAACTGAGAAAAAACCTCTACGTTCAAAGGAATCATCAACCACGTCATCATGCACCAGCGTAGCAGTGTGTAAAAGTTCTACCAGGGATGCAGCCCGGTATGTTTCTTCGTTCACGTTTCCGCAAAGCTTTGCAGAGAGAAATACAAACATGGGCCGGAGTTGTTTTCCCTTGCGTTTTACCACGTACCGCATAATGCGGTCGAGCATAAAAACATTGCTTTTGGCAGCATCTTTAAATTTCTTCTCAAATACTCTTAATTCCTCTTCTATCAAATTAACGGGTAGCTTCATTCGTAATTATGAAAAAAAAATGCTGGAATCGAAAAAAAATCCTTGCTTTGCGTGGTATAAGAATTGCAGCTTTGGTGTGGCAATTTTATAAATGAACATAGCAATTGCGTCAAAAATAAATTTAAAAGTTTGGTAATTCTATGCCAATTTATATTTTTGCACCGATTAGGACATTGTTTTTAAAATTTAATCAATAGTTATGGCAAGCAAAAAGTACTCTCTTCTGGCAGGTGCCTTGTGCCTGTTAGCATCGTACAGTTTCTCCCAAAAGACATATGATGTCGCAGATTCCTCAGTTATCAGTTCCAAGAACATACCTCAGTACACTGAGTTTATGAACGGGACGTATAACTTTCCTGCAAAACCACGCAACATGTGGGAAATAGGGATTAAAGTGGGAACACCCAATATCAGTGGTGACGTTTCATCCAAGTGGCCTACAATCGGAGGAGGCATACACATTCGCAAAGCGCTCGGTTATGTGTTCTCTCTGCGTGGTGAATACGATTATATGATCACCAAAGGTCAAAACTGGGTAGCATCAGGTAATTTCACCAATAACCCTGCATGGGTTAACAACGGGTACACCCGCGCAAACACTCCATACTTGTTTTATAACTATAAGACAAGAATTCAGCATGCCAGCCTCGATGGAATAGTTTCCTTAAATAATATACGCTTCCACAAAGCAACAACAGGTGTAAATGTTTATGCTTTTGCAGGTATTGCCGGAATGATCTATGAAGCAAAAGTTAATGCTTTGAACGCAAGCAATGCCCGTTATAGCTTTACAGGCATCTCTAATGCAAATGATTGGAAAAACAGAAAGAATGTTTTGGATGCGTTAGATAATTTGCTCGATGATACATATGAAACTCCAGCAGAAACTCATGGTCTTCGCCGTCCTAAACTGTTTGGACAAACATTCAAACCGGTTGGTAGCGTTGGTGCCGGTATCGCATTCAAATTAAGCAACCGCATTAACCTTGCTTTAGAAGACAGGTTTACTTTCACAAACGACGACCTTCTCGATGGTCAGCAATGGGCTGAGCAGGTGACAGGTCAACCGGTAAAAACTCAAAACTTTGATACGTATAATTTCCTTTCTCTTGGCTTAAACTTCAACATTGGTTCAAAAGCTGTTGAGCCATTGTGGTGGTTAAATCCATTGGATTATGCTTATCAGGAAATTCGTAAGCCTCGCCTGATGATCTTACCAAAACCGGTATTACCTGATAGCGATGGTGATGGTGTAACTGATCAATTTGACCAGGAAGTTACTCCTGCAGGTTGCCCGGTTGATACACATGGTGTAAGCCTTGATACAGATGGTGATGGTGTTCCTGATTGCCGCGATAAAGAAAAGATCACTCCAACTATTTGCCAGCCTGTTAATGCTGATGGTATTGGTAAGTGTCCATGTCCTGATAAGAGTTGCTTCCCACCACCACCCCCAATAGAAAAACAAGATTGTGCTACAGCATTAGGTTCTTTGCCAAGTATAGCTTTCTCCGGTAATTCAACAACCCTTAGCAATGATGCTAAGAGCATGCTTGCCAGCGTTGCCGGTCGCTTACGTAACAATCCTGATTGCCGTATTACAGTAATTGGCTATTGTGTATCTCCAAAAGCTACTCAAACAAGAGGTGTAGCCCGTGTAGATGCAGTTGTTAAATACCTTGTAGAAAATGAAGGTATCAGCCGTGACCGTATCACTACGATGTACGGTCAGCCAAATGGCGATTGCAACACAGTTGACCTGCGTGGCGAATAAAAATTCAGCTTGCTATAAGATATCCCCCGCCATTGGCGGGGGATATTTCTTTTATGTAAATCTTAACGGGGAAGGGTTATTCCCTTTCCGATAAATTCCCGAATATTTGCTCAAACAGTTTAATTTTGCCAGCCTTTATGAAGTTTTCAGCCGTTCTGTTACTTACTATCTTTTTGACCAGTTGCGGGCAGACCATCACAAAAGTTCTGAAGAACCCCGACGCTCGTTATAAGCTTAGAATGGCGGAGCAGTATTATGCAAAAAAGAAATACGCCTTTGCACAGCAGATATATGAAGACATAATGCCGGCGTTCAGGGGGACAGCGGAATTTGAAGATATTTACTATAAGTACGCTTACACGGCTTATTACCAGAAAGATTATTTAAATGCTGAAAACCTTTTTAAAAATTACCTGGAGATATATCCGAATAGTCCTAAAGCAGAAGAGCTGGATTATATGCGTGCTTACACATTTTATAAGCAATCTCCGAAGGCTCAATTGGACCAAACTAACACTACAAAGGCGATAGGAATGTTCCAGGCGTTTATCAATACTCATCCTGGTTCTGCAAGAAATAAAGATGCTACAGCAATTATCGACGAATTGCGTGCAAAGCTGGAAGTAAAAGACTATAAATCTGCTCAATTGTACTTTGACCTCGGTCAGTATAGGGCTGCCGCTGTGGCTTTTAATACTGTACTTGATAATTATCCGGAGTCGGACAAGGCTGAGGAATACAAATTGATGGCAATTAAATCGTATTATCGTTTTGCTGAATTAAGCGTGGAAGATAAAAAAGCCGAACGCTATGAAAAGGTGATTGAAGAGTGCAACGATTTTATTGACCGGTTTCCTCAAAGCTCCTTAAAGAGCCAGGTGGATGATTTCGTTAACCAATCTAAGAACAACTTTAAAATATATTCAAATGAGCCTGTTAAGACGTCAACTTAGTTCTACAACAAATAATATTGAAACCCGCGATCTTAATGAATTGAAAGGTAAAACGGGTAACATCTATGAGTCGATTGCCATCGTAGGCAAGAGAGCAAACCAGATAAATATTTCTGTAAAAGAAGAATTGCATAACAAGCTGGAAGAATTCGCAAGTCATACCGATTCTCTTGAAGAAATCCACGAAAACAAAGAGCAGATTGAAATCTCAAGAGCTTATGAACGTATGCCCAACCCTGCATTGTTGGCAACGCAGGAATTTTTAGATGATAAAGTATACTATCGCAAAAACGAAGAAGACCTGTTTCAATAAGAAAAAGACGCACATTGATCAGCGGTCCCGAATTTTTTCGGGATCGCTTTTTTATTTCAGAAGTATTACTTTAGTTCGCTGATGCTGGAAGGCAAAAAAATATTATTAGGTATTACGGGAAGCATTGCGGCTTATAAAGCGCCTCTCATTGTCAGGCAACTAATCGCCATGGGATCCGATGTAAAGGTCATCATGACCCCTGCTGCAACTGATTTTGTTTCAAAGCTCACTCTTTCCACTCTTTCAAAAAATCCCGTTCTGACAGATCTGTTTGATGAAGAAACATGGGCAAATCACGTCATGCTTGGACGCTGGGCAGATATTATGCTTATTGCGCCTCTTAGCTGTAATACGCTAAGCAAATTGGCTAATGGCCAATGTGATAATCTGCTTCTTGCCACCTACCTTTCCGCTACCTGCCCTGTAATGATAGCACCTGCTATGGACGAAGACATGTGGCATCATGCTGCAACAAGAAACAACATGGAAACGGTTCAATCTCAGGGTTGCAGGGTAATTCCCGTAGAACATGGCGAATTAGCAAGTGGACTAATAGGTGACGGACGAATGGCTCAGCCTGAAACGATTATTGCACATTTACATGATTTTTTTTCCGCCGCCCATCAATTAAAAGGAAAAAAGGCGATTGTCACCGCCGGTCCGACATACGAAGCTATTGACCCTGTTCGTTTTATTGGCAATCATTCTTCAGGCAAGATGGGATTTGCCATCGCTGAAGAATTATCTGGCAGAGGCGCAGACGTTACATTGATCGCCGGACCTGTTTCGCAAAAGCTCAGAAACTCCTCTTTGAGAGATGAAGGTGGAGTTAAGAAGATAAATGTTACCTCGGCAGATGATATGTATAGAGAATGTTTGCAGAGAGAATATGATATAGCAGTGATGGCAGCGGCAGTAGCGGATTATACGCCGGTGAACGTTTCTGATGTTAAGATCAAGAAAGGCGACGATGATCTTACTTTAAAACTGAAGAAGACAAAGGATGTTTTAAAAAGCCTGGGTGATCAAAAGAAAAATGGACAGGTGTTGGTTGGCTTTGCATTAGAAACGAACAACGAGCGGGAGAATGCCAAAAAAAAGTTGCACGAAAAGAATGCTGATATTATCGTTTTGAATTCGTTACAGGACGAAGGTGCCGCCTTTGCCCACGATACAAATAAGGTAACATTGTTCTTTAAAAATGGAAATGAGAGATCCATTGAATTAAAATCAAAGACATCTCTCGCAAAAGATATTGTTGATTCAATAATTGAATTATTAAAATGAAAGTCATTCTATTTGTTTTAGCTTTTATTGGCGCGCAGGTGATCCATGCGCAGGAATTGCAGGGAAAGTTTACGGTTGTGGCAACCCGGGTGAGCACACAGGTTGATAAAAAAGTATTTCAAACATTGCAAACGGCTTTAAATAATTTGATCAATAACCGTAAGTGGAGCAATCATACCTATCAGCCACAGGAAAAAATTAAATGCAACTTTTTGTTGACGATAGATGAGGACAAAGGCTCCAATGTTTATAAGGCATCACTTACTGTGCAGGCGGCACGTCCAATCTATAATTCAATGTATGAGTCACCAATCATCAATTTCCAGGATAATGATGTGCTTTTTAAATATGTGGAGTTTCAGCCGGTAGAATTCAATGAAAACAGGGTGCAGGGTAATGATCCGCTTGCAGCAAATCTTACAGCTGCTGTTGCTTACTATGTGTATATCATTTTAGGTATGGATGGTGATTCATTTGCCCCGCGTGGTGGTGATCCATATTTTCAGAAGGCACAGAACATTGTAAACAATGCACCGGAAGGCTCATCTATTTTTGGCTGGAAAGCGTTCGATGGATTACGTAACCGCTACAAATTGGTTGAAGGCCTGGTAGATAGCCGCTTTACTTTGGTGCATGATGCTATTTACTCTTATTATCGTAACGGCATGGATAACTTTTTCGATAATGAAAGTCTCGCCCGTACATCTCTTTATAATGCTTTGGGTTTTCTCAATACTGTAAATCAGAATAATCCAAATTCTATGATTGTCCAATTCTTTTTCCAGGGAAAAAGCAATGAATTGCTTAAAGCATTCAGTAAAGCAGACCAGCAACTGAAAACCCAGGCAAGGGATCTTTTAATAAAATTGGACCTTACCAATGCTAACTCCTACAAAGAGCTGAAATGAGATGGTTCATAACAGCTTTTGCCTGGTTTTTATTTTCTCAATGTTCTTCTAAAGAGTCAGTTCCCCCTGGTGTGTTGCCAGCCAACAAAATGCAAGTGGTGCTTTGGGATGTTTTAAGAGCAGATGAAATGATCAATTTTTATAAGGAGAGAGATTCGTCATTAAACTCCCTTTCGAAGCACATTGAATTGTACGATACCATTTTCGCCATGCATAAAATAAGTAAAGAAGATTTTAAGAAAAGTTTGCAGTTCTACCAGGCTCGCCCCGACCTCTTAAAAATAATTCTCGATTCTTTACAAAAGAGAGCTCAACCGGGCACAGGGTCTCCCACCGTACAATAATCATTCTCCATTTCATTTCGAGTACTACTTTTGATGTGTATGAATAAAGTTTATTCAAGTGCAACAGAAGCGCTGCATGATGTTCATGATGGGGTTACCATCATGCTGGGGGGGTTTGGGTTGTGTGGTATTCCTGAAAATAGTATTACTGCATTACAACAGAAAGGAGTGAAAAACCTTACCTGTATTTCCAACAATGCAGGAGTTGATGATTTTGGCCTGGGTCTGCTACTCAAAACAAAGCAGATAAAAAAAATGATGAGCTCTTATGTAGGCGAGAATGCTGAATTTGAACGACAACTACTCAATGGTGAATTAGAAGTTGATCTTATTCCTCAGGGCACTCTTGCCACACGAATACAAATGGCGGGTATGGGTATTCCCGCATTCTTTACTCCTGCCGGTTACGGAACGGAGATAGGAGGAGGGAAAGAAGTTCGTGAATTTAACGGGAAAAAATATTTAATGGAGTATGCGTTGCACGCCGATTTTGCTATTGTAAAAGCATGGAAGGCCGATCGGTTCGGAAACCTGGTATTCAGAAAAACAACGAGGAATTTTTCAACTTCCATGGCAAAAGCAGGCAATGTAACTATAGCGGAGGTAGAACACTTAGTAGAACCCGGAGATCTGGACCCCGATCAAATTCATGTCGCGGGTGTGTATGTGCATAGAATTTTCCAGGGGAATAATTATGAGAAGAGAATTGAGAGAAGAACAGTGAAGTTAAACACGCAATAGCCAATTTGCAATAAGCAAGATCAGTGATCTAAAAAATCAGAAATTTTATGGCTTTAGATAAATACGGAATAGCGAAGCGAATTGCGCAGGAACTGAAAGATGGCATGTATGTGAATCTGGGTATTGGCATTCCAACGCTCGTTGCTAATTATATTCCCCCGGGGATGTTCATTATGCTCCAGAGTGAAAATGGCATGTTGGGAATGGGTGCTTATCCTGCAGAAGAAAAAATTGATGCTGATCTTATCAACGCCGGAAAGGAAACTGTTACCATTCTCCCGGGAGGAGTTTTCTTCGATAGCGCTGAAAGTTTTGGCATGATAAGGGCCGGAAAAATTGATTTGACTGTGTTAGGCGCAATGGAAGTAAGTGAGAAAGGAGATATTGCAAACTGGAAAATTCCGGGTAAAATGGTGAAAGGAATGGGCGGCGCTATGGACCTCGTAGCCAGTGCCAGAAATATTATTGTTGCCATGATGCATACAAATCCGAAAGGGGAATCAAAATTATTACCTGAATGTACTTTACCCCTTACCGGCGTCCGGTGTGTGAAGAAGATCGTCTCTGATCTTGCTGTTCTGGATGTTACCGGAGACGGTTTCAGATTGTTGGAAAGAGCGCCGGGTGTTAGCGTGGATGAAATACGATCAAAGACCGCAGGTAAACTGATTATCGATAACGATGTTCCTGAGATGAAAATATAATATCAGCCGGCACATTCTTTAAGCAGATATTCCCTAAGAGCTTTTCTCACCTATAAACCACTGTTCTTTATTCCTGAATAAAACATTGAACGTAGTGAGTGTTCCGTAAATACGGGTAATGTATTGCTGAAGGTTCACCTTGTCTTCATCGCTTAATCCTTTATGTGCATTGATCTGCTGCTCCATAACTCTTAGTCTGTCCCGCAGCATTACAATTTTGTGAAAGAAATCTTCAATAGGAACTTCCTTCGGCTTAAGTGTTTTATCAGCAGGCTGTAAGATCATCATCCCTTTGATCCACCTGTCTCCAATCGGAACAATCTCGGAAATACCACCCCATAAGCGAAGAATTTTCAGTAGTGATCTTTCAACATCGGAATGTGTTTCTATTTCCTCCGTGACATTTTCAGGAATGATCTCTTCAAGATGCGCATCGTTCTTATCGATCTCCTTTATGCCGTGATAAATGAACGAGATGAGATACGTTGCATAGCGGATACCCACGATCACACCCGGTCCATGTTGTGTGTGTTGCAGTCTCGTGCCTATTCCAAGAGTTAAATTTTCCATGCAGCCAAAAATAAGCATCAATCATTAATCGCACTGTATACAAGAACTTTAAACTTGCCCGCCGCATCTGAATGAGTGCTTCCCCATAACTGGCGATAAACAATGCCGATCAGTTTTTCTTTAGGATCGGCCCAGTAGGTTGTTGCAAATGCGCCACCCCATTCAAAAACGCCTTCGGGTGTGGGAAGAAGACCGCTTCCTTTTTCTGTAGTAATGCCGAAACCCAAGCCAAATTTGTTGACGCCATAGTTAATATCACCAATCTGGTTCATCGTCATCATGCGAACAGTATTTCGCGATAATAATCTTTTGCCATTGTACTCACCACCGTTTAACAGCATTTGCAGAAAGACGGCATAATCTAATGCTGTAGATGAAAGGCCACCTCCACCCGAATAATAAGTTCCATCCGATGCAGGATAATCAGCATTTACAAGTCCATTGAAATTGAACATTGCGGGAGCTTTTGAAATAGTCCTGTTTACTTCCTGGTAAATAGAAACCAGCCTGTTTCGCTTTGATGCAGGCAAATAAAAATAAGTGTCTTTCATTCCGAGAGGATCGAAGATCCGTGTCTTAAAAAACTGGTCCAGACTCATACCGGAAAGCACTTCTACCAGGTAACCTAAAATGTCGGTGTTCAATCCGTATGTAAATTTTTCTCCCGGCTGATGCATTAATGGAAGCTTGCCTACCTTTTTCATATCAGTTGCCAGGTTGTGATCTTTTCCTGTGCCGATGCCTGCCGTTACTCCTGCCTTTCCATAAATAGCATTTGCCTCCCTCGTTCCTATTTGTGCATAGCTGATGCCCGATGTATGTGTGAGCAATTGACGGATGGTTACTTCTGATTTGGCAGGTACTGTGGTATATGTGCTGTCTGCCGCATTGAATTTATCAAGCACCTGCTGCTTTGCAAATTCAGGAATGTAGCGTGAGAGAGGATCGTCCAATAAGAATTTGCCTTCCTCGTACAACATCATGATTGCAACACTGGTAATAGCTTTGGTTTGCGAGGCTATACGAAAGATGTCATCTGTGCGCCAGGGTTTTGTTTTTTCCCCGTCGTCATAGCCAAATGCTTTTTGATAAACGATCTTGCCATTGCGAACGATCAGTGCAACAACTCCGTTAGTGCGTCCTCTTGTTACCCATCCATTCAGCATGGTATCGATGCGCATCAATCTCTCCGAAGACATACCGACAGATTCAGGACTTGCAGGTTGAAGTGTTTTTGATTGCGGAAGTGACTTCGTCTGCGCAATGGATTGAAAAGCTATTGCCAGTATAAATAGCAGTGAAACGAACTTTCTCATGATGCAGATTTTGGTGAGAAGATTAGAAAAGTAATTTACAATTATTGAACGAAAGCTTTAATCTTAAGTAGTGCCTTTGTTCGATATGTTCCCCACGAGGCCACGAAGCACACAGAGTCCTTTATTCTTTGTGGTCATTGTGCCTTTGTGGGATATATTTTTTGATCTTATTCTTTCCACACAAAATACACTACCCCATTTTTATCATCGCTGATAAAAAAAGAATTTTTATTCCATTGCATAACATCGCACGGTCGTCCGTAGCGTTTGTCTTCTGTCTTTCCCTGTAAAAAACCGGTTACAATTTCTCTATACTCGCCATTTGGCATTAGTTGAGCAACAGCATTTCCCCTTTGACGCCATACACTTGTACTTCCGTGTAATGCAACAAGGAAACTGTTGTTCAACAAAGGATCGTGGAAGTTGGCCAGGTATTCAAATCCAAGCGGTGCAGAATGAGCTTTAAAACCCCATGGTGCCACAGGCGGTTTCCTTACAAATTTATTTTTTGAAGAGTCTTTGAATTGTGTATCCGCGTAAATCGTTTTTTTGTACTGGTAATAAAAAGGCCACCCGTAATATTCATTTTCTTTTATTGATTGAAAAAGGTCTTCCGGTTTGTCAGGTCCTATCAGGTCTCTTCCCATGCTTGTGCACCATAGTTCATTATTGATCCATTCTATGCCTACAGAATTTCGTAAGCCTCTTGCATAGATCTTTTGATTACTTCCGTCAGGATTCATTTCAATGATCGTAGCTCTTATTTCTTCTTTTTCAATACAGGCATTGCAACTGCTGCCTACACTTACATATATTTTATTGTTGTGAACAGCAAGGCTTCGTGTAAGATGCCAGCCGCCATACTTATAATTCAATCCGTAATCCGGGAACGTGGTAATGACTTTTGCAGAAGATGATGGGATGGTATCGCCAGGCGTGTATTCGAAGCGGGAAAGCTTATCGGTTTCCGCTACATACAGATAATGTTTGCCGTTTGCAGAATAAAATAGTATCTGGTTGGGATTATGAAGCTTATCGAGAAAAGTGATAGCCGTGCTAAAACTTTTTGTTTTATCGTTCCATCCATCAAGAAGTAATACTCGTCCTCTTTTATTATCACTCCTGTCGTACATGTCAGTGATGAACAACTTTCCGTCCGGGCTCTTTGAAAAGAATCTCGGACGCTTTAATCCTTCAATTGCAACAGAAATATGATAACCTGCAGGTATTTGCAGCTTGAATGAAAGACCTCTTTTTAAACTAATATGCTCTTCATGCAATGAAAGCTTTTGTGCATGATCGTTAAAAGAAAGGGTAAGAAATAAGATTGTACAGGTAAGCCACCTCATATCAGGACGCAAGGGAACTTTTAATTTCATCCAATATTTGCCTGTCATTATTCAATCTCGGCACCTTATGTTGCCCGCCTAATTTTCCTTTACTGCCTAACCAGTTTTTGAAAGTATTTTTCGGAACAGTATGAACTACCGGCATGCGCAACGCAATGTCCTTGTGCCGCTTTGCCTCGTAATCACTATTGATATTTTTCAGAGCGGAATCCAATTCATAAATAAATCGCTGTAGATTTTCCGGCTCTTTCTCAAATTCTATCAACCATTCATGAGCTCCATTTTCACTATCAGAAAAATAAACAGGCGCTGCAGTGTAATCGTTTACATGAGCACCTGTTTGCTGGCAAGCTATCGCTACAGCTTTATCTGTATTATCAACAATCACTTCTTCGCCAAAGGCATTAATGTAATGTTTTAATCTGCCGGAGACTTTGATGCGATGAGGATTCAAAGAAATGAACTGGATAGTATCGCCCAATAAATATCTCCACAATCCACCGTTAGTTGTAATTACAGGCGCATAATTGACTCCAACTTCCACATCATTCAACTGTATTGTTTGATGACTTTCATTTTCGTATTCAGAAACCGGCATGAATTCGTAAAAAATTCCATGGTCCAGCATAAGTAACATTCCATCAGTATTCATATCATCCTGTGCGGAGAAAAATCCTTCCGATGCATTGTACATTTCCATATAATTGACTGGTGCGCCGATCAACTTCTCAAATTGTTGTTTGTAGGGAACAAAACTGACTCCGCCATGCATATATAACTCAAGGTGAGGCCAGACCTCTTTTATTGTTTGTTTTTGGGTGATCTCTAAAATTCTGCGCAACAAAACGATAAGCCATGTTGGTACGCCGGCCATGGATGTTACATGTTCGTGAATGGTGCTTTGTGCTAACCGTTCAATTTTGTTCTCCCATTCATCCATCAGTGCAATTGAAAGATCCGGTGTACGGATCCAACTGCTCCAGAACGGGGAATTTTGTAACACTACTGCACTCAGGTCTCCGTAATAAACGTCGTTGTTTAGTTGATGCACCTGGTGGCTGCCACCGATCACTAAGCTTTTGCCGGTTAATAAATCGCTTTGCGGATGAGAAACGTAGTACAGTGTAAGTACATCTTTCGATGCACGGTAATGATTTTCTTTCAGGCTCTCTTCACTTACAGGAATGAACTTGCTTTTATCACTTGTAGTGCCGCTGCTCTTTGCAAACCAGTTTATGGGCGTATTCCATAAAATATTTTCTTCTCCAAGCATCATGCGATCGATGAATGGCTTTATGTCTTCATAATCGTGAACCGGAATTTGTTTTTTGTAATCCTGGAGCGATTGTATCTGCTCAAAATTGTATTTACGGCCGAATTCTGTGTACTGTCCCGATGCCAATAAGTTTTGCCAAACGTTGTACTGTGCACTCACAGGGTCTGCCATCCATTGCTCAATAGACCACAGGCGCAGCCGTGCCAGGCGTGATATTGCGGGACTAAGCAGCTTCATGTACTATGGAAAGATATAAAATAATACGGCGAAGTCTAACTTTTTAGAAGTTCCCTGTATAGTTAAACTGGTATTTAGTAAGAGTATTAATAATGGCGTCAATTGTATTTAATCTGTCGTAATCAGAAGATAAAACTTGTTGAATTTCTTTTTTTAAATCGTCGTTGCCCGCATCGTCTGCAAACAGCAAAATAGATTTGTATACCTCAGAAAGGTTTTTATCGGTTTCTTCTAATTGAATCTCCAATTCATTACCGTAAATGCTTGTGTTCTGATTAAAATGCCTTGTTATGTATGCACCGGAATTTTGAATTTCAATTACTCGCTTTCTTTCACTTTCCAGGCTCCTGAAGATATTTTCAATTTGAGGAACTCTCGGAATATTCATTTCCTGCAGCAAATAATCTTTTCTTCTCAATTCAAAGTTTCTTCCGAGATATAATTTTCTCACTTGCTCATTTGCTGCTAATTCTTCTGCAGTTCCATGCTGAAATATTTTTCCTTCGATGAGCAAATATGCCCTGTCGCAAATAGAGAGGGTTTCTGTTACATTGTGGTCGGTGATCAAAATGCCGATGTTCTTATACTTCAGGCGTGCAACAACAGCCTGAATATCTTCCACTGCAATGGGATCGATGCCGGCGAACGGTTCATCCAGCAGAATAAATTTCGGATCAACGGCTAATGCCCTTGCTATTTCTGTTCGCCTTCTTTCGCCACCGCTTATTACATCACCATTGCTTTTGCGAACGTGATGCAAGCGAAATTCATCCAGCAACTCTTCCAGCTTACGCTTTTGTTCTTTCCTGGTAAGCTTTGTCATTTCCAGTACTGCAGCAATATTGTCTTCTACTGTTAGCTTCCTGAAGATCGATGCTTCCTGTGGTAAATAACCAATCCCCATTCTTGCCCTCCTGTACATGGCAAGTGGAGTAATGTTCCGATCATCAAGATATACATTGCCTTCATCGGGTTTTATTAGTCCGACAACCATATAAAACGTAGTTGTTTTTCCTGCACCATTTGGACCGAGTAAACCAACGATCTCACCCTGCTTTACTTCGATCGATACATGATTGACAACAGTGCGGCCGCCATACCTCTTTATAAGATTATCAGTATGTATTCTTGTGTTCATGAATGTTCGGTAAAAATAAGTGGAAACATAGTAGCAATAGGCTTGGTGTAACTGGCTTTTTGTATTTCCTTAACGGCACACTATGTTTGCAGCCAATTATGAAAGTTATCGAGCACGTTAACGGGGGTAAGCCAACACTGATCTCTTTTGAAATACTGCCGCCTCTGAAAGGCAAAGGCATTAAGTCGTTGTGGGAACATTTAGATCCGTTGGTAGAATTCAAACCCGCTTTTATCAATGTTACCTATCACAGGAGTGAGTCAATGTTCAAAAAAAAGTCGGATGGAACGTTTGATAAAGTAGAAGTAAGAAAAAGGCCCGGCACTGTTGGAATTTGTGCTGCCATCATGAACCGCTATAAGGTAGATGCTGTGGCACACCTGATATGTGGCGGCTTTAGCCGGCAGGAAACAGAAGATGCTTTGATCGATCTTAATTTTTTAGGAGTAGATAACGTGCTGGTTCTTCGTGGTGATGCGCCGAAGAATGAAACTTTTTTTGAACCGGAGCCCGGCGGTCATCGTTACGCAATTGAATTGCTGCAGCAGGTAATGAACATGAATAACGGAATTTACCTGGAAGAAGATCTTAAGAATGCTGTAAAAACAAATTTCTGTATTGGCGTTGCAGGCTATCCGGAAAAACATTTTGAGGCGCCTAATATGCATAGCGACCTCGTATACCTGAAAGCAAAAGTTGATGCAGGTGCAGAATACGTTACCACACAGATGTTCTTCGACAATAAGAAATTTTTCGCTTTTGTGCAGGCATGCAGGGATGCAGGAATAAACGTTCCTATCATACCTGGATTAAAACCGATCACTACAAAAAAACAATTGTCAGTTATCCCACGAACATTTTTTGTAGATATTCCGGAAGAACTTTCTACTGAAATTCTGAAATGTAAAACTGATGCTGAAGTAGAAGTGGTAGGACAGGAATGGCTGCTACAGCAATCAAAAGAGTTGAAGCAAGCCAATGTTCCGGTACTGCATTATTATACCTTGGGAAAGCCTCACATCATTGCAAATGTGGTAAGGGAGTTGTGAGTTATTTGCTGCTGTAATTAGGTGCTTCTCTTGTAATTTCTACATCGTGCGCATGGCTTTCACGCATTCCCGCATTCGTGATCTTTACTAATGTTGCGTGTTGCAATTCAGAAATATTCTTTGCACCGCAATAACCCATTCCTGCACGGAGCCCGCCAACAAACTGGTAAACGATCTCTTTCAGCATTCCTTTATATGCTACACGGCCTTCAATACCCTCGGGGACATATTTTTTTGCCTCGGCTTCGGGATCCTGGAAGTAACGATCGCTGCTGCCAGCACTCATTGCACCAAGAGAACCCATGCCGCGGTACTCCTTGAATTTTCTTCCTTCATAAATGATTGTATCGCCGGGACTTTCTTCGGTACCTGCAAAAATGCTTCCCATCATTATACAATCTGCGCCGGCGGCAAGTGCCTTTACCATATCACCTGTATACCGGATGCCACCATCGGCGATGAGCGGAATGTGATTTTTTTTCAACGCTTCACGAGACTGCATGATAGCTGTTAGCTGGGGAACGCCAGCACCGGCAACTATTCTTGTTGTGCAAATAGAGCCGGGACCAATGCCCACCTTTATTGCATCCGCGCCTGCATCAACCAATGCTTCGGCGCCTTCAGTAGTTGCTACATTACCGGCAATAACGCTGATGTTTTTAAAATTCTTCTTTACTTTTTTTAGTGAATCAATAATACCCTTTGAATGTCCATGCGCACTGTCGAGGCAAATAACATCAACACCAACATTTTGCAACGCGGCAACTCTGTCCATTAATTCTCTTGTTACGCCAACTGCTGCTCCAACCAATAGTCGTCCAAAAGAATCTTTCACAGCGTTGGGAAAAGATGTGACCTGAAGAATATCACGATAAGTAATTAACCCGATCAATTTTCCTGTACCATCAACAACAGGAAGTTTTTCAATTTTTGTTTGGCGTAAAATTTTTTCAGCGGATTTAAGATCGGCTCCTTCTGGAGCGGTGATGAGGTTTTCTTTTGTCATTACCTCACTCACTTTTCTTTCCATATCTTCTTCAAATCTCAGGTCCCTGTTGGTAAGAATGCCGGCCAGCTTTCCTCCGCCATCAACAATCGGAATTCCACCGATCTTATTTTCCCGCATCAATCGCAGTGCATCACCGATCGTTGCATGAACAGGAAGGGTGATCGGATCGACGATCAAGCCGCTTTCACTGCGCTTTACTTTTCTTACCTGGTCTGCCTGTTTTTCAACGGTCATGTTTTTGTGCAGGATACCCAGTCCGCCTTCTCTTGCCAGCGCAATTGCCAATGATGCTTCGGTAACTGTATCCATTGCTGCGGAAAGCATCGGAATGTTGAGTGTGATGTCTTTGGTGAGCCGGGTTTTAATGTCAACATCGCGGGGAAGTGTTTCCGAATAGGCCGGAACCAGCAGAACATCGTCGAACGTTAAACCTTCAATGAAATTTCTTTGAGTGGAGTTTGTTGCCATGTGCAAAGATAGAGCAGACGAATGGAGAATGGAAAATTGAAAATGCAAAATATTTCAACACAGCCTGTACAACTTGCCTGGCATGCTCAGTATTACCCCCTGCAACTCTAAATTCAATATAGCTGCAGCGATAGTACTGCTGCTTAACCCGCTTCTCAGGTTTATTTCATCTATATGTACTGATTCTTTTTCCTGAAGTAACTGAACGACCAGTTTCTCTTCCGCAGATAATTCAATAAATAATTCACGCTGTTTCTTTGGTTTTGTTTTCTTGTCGTTCCATCCCATGACATCCAACAGTTCCTGCGCATCGGTTAATAAAATGGCTTTATTGTTTTTAATGAGATGATTGCAGCCGGCACTCTTATTATCTGTTGTTCTTCCCGGTACAGCAAATACGTCGCGGTTATATGCATCTGCAAGTTTTGCTGTGATCATACTGCCACCGCCAAGGTGCGTCTCAACAATAATAGTTGCGTCACATAGTCCTGCAACGATCCTGTTCCGTAATGGAAAATTGTGTTTGTCGGGCTTTGTGCCGCTGAAGAACTCACTCAAAATGCCGCCCCCTTCTTTTACCATGTCTTTCGCAAGCGTAGTATTTGCCGACGGATAAATTTTATCCAGCCCATGGCCAACAACGCCAACTGTTGGCAAACCATTTTTTACTGAGGCTTTGTGCGCAATGCAATCAATGCCGAACGCTAAACCGCTGACAATTAAAATTTGTTGCGCTGAAAGATCTTCAACCAATTGCTCTGTGAACTGTTTTCCGTAATCAGTGTTGCTTCTTGTGCCAACTATGCCAATGACCCTGGACGCATTCAGGTCTGCAGAACCTTTATAGAACAAAACAGTAGGAGAGTCGTAACAATTCAAGAGGCGTTGCGGGTAATCCTTATCGGAAAGAAAGAGAACCTTGATGTTGTATTTTTCAATGAATTTTATTTCATCTTCTGCTAAAGAAAAATCTTTAAAGCGCTTTATAGATTTTGCCCGTACAATACCAATGCCTTCTATCTTTTCCAGCGTTTCCTGTCTCGCTTTGAATATTGAGGATGCATCTCCGAATTGCTGCACAAGGATCTTCGAATGAACATCTCCAATGTTAGGAATTAATGTGAGGGCAAGTTGATAAACAAGTTCGGAATGCATAGTAAAGTGATGATAGATGATTGATGGCGGATGATAGTTATTTCAGCACAGCTTTTTCTGTATAATTTATTAAGCCATTCAAAGGTTTTAAAACGTCATCTATCACTTTATGTATGTCATATGTGGTTTCTTCAGCGATTATCTTAACATCAACTGCAATCTGAATTAGAGTATCCAACTCATAAACGGAACCTCTTGCAATGTGCAAAAATTGAAGGGTATCTTTCTTATATTGCCTTCCCATCCCTTCAGCAATATTCGCAGGTACCGAAACTGCTGCTCTTTTAGTTTGCGAACCTAAAGCATACAATTCTTCTTCAGGAAAATATTTAGTGAGAATGTAAACATGTTTAACTAACTGCATGGATGTTTTCCATGCATCGAGTGTTCGATAGTTTCTCATAAACAATTTTACTCTAATATACTATCATCTTCCATTTATCATCCATCATCATCTCTTACCTGCCGGTTACTTTCAACTCTGTCCGCCTGTTCTGCGCTCTTCCTTCTTCCATTTTGTTATCGGCAATTGGTTGTGTGGCGCCGAAGCCCTTAGCAGTTAATCGTGTTGCTACAATTCCTTTTGTAATTAAATAATTGATGACAGATCTTGCTCTTGCTTCGGAAAGCTTTTGATTGTCGGCAGCGCTTCCAATATTATCGGTATGTCCTTCTATCTGGATCTTTACAGTTGGATTATCCTGCAGCAATTGAACAAGCTTATCTAATTCTATTTCCGATTCAGGCTTAAGGTCAAATTTTTTAAAATCAAAAAAGATATTTCTCAATACAACAGAAGCATTTACCTCAATAGGTTGTAAGGGGATATTTTTTTCATAAGTAGAATCAGGAACTTTTTCCTTCAATGAATAGTTACCGGAATAAAATAAATATCCTTTGCGGTTTACATTGAATGCGTAATCTTTTCCAACGGGAAGTGTAATGAGATAATTTCCCGTTTCATCTGTCTGAACCTTCGAAAGTGTTTGCTTTGTTTCCAGGTCGATCAGCTCCACTGAAGATGGTAACCCCTGTGCAGTTTTTGTATCATAAACCTTTCCACGGACCCATAATGTTTTGTTAGGCCGGATACCTTCGCGCAACTCGAATGAATAAATATCAACGCTGCCAAATCCTCCTTTTCGATCACTTGCGTAATACGCAGTCTTTCCATCAGCAGCAACGAACATCGTGTTCTCGTTATCGAGAGTGTTCACGGGGTATCCAAGATTTTCGGGTTTACTCCATTTGCCATCTGCACCCTTCCGTATAACAAAAAGATCTTCGCCGCCATACCCCTGTAAGCCATTGGATGAGAAAAATAAAGTTTGATTATCTGCATGAATAAAGGGACTGAATTCATCTCCGGCTGTATTGATCTCAGGCCCTAAATTTTCAGGCTTGCCCCACCGTCCGTTTGGTTGCATGTGCGATACGTAAATATCGCTTCCACCCAGACCTCCGAAACGCCTGCTTGCAAAATAGAGATCACGTTTATCAGGAGAAAGACATGGTTGCGATTCCCATTGATCGGTATTGATGTTACCACCGGCATTGAATGCTTCACTCCATCCATTGCTTGTTAAGTATGACATATAAATATCACAACTGCCAGCGCCATCCTGCCGGTTGCAGCCTGTAAACACCAGCCAGTTTCCATCCTGCGAAATATTTTGTGCACCTTCATTCAGTGGTGTATTGATGTTGCCCGTAAGTTTTTCTGCGCCGGACCATTGATCTCCATTCTTTACGCTTGCAAAAAAATCTTCGTTGGCGTGGTTCAGCCGGCGGGTAAAGATCAACAGCTTACCGCTAATAGGCATTGATGGGAAGTATTCCGGTTCGGACGTATTAATGCCGGCTCCTAAATTCTTCGGAGCAAAAACATAACTGTCATTTGCGTGGGCTTTTGCAAAGTCAACTGCAAACTGGAAGCTTTTTTTCCTGAACTCAGATGCTTTTCTTGTGCTGCTGCCGATATTCGTTTTTGATAAAAGAGAGTTGATCGAATTCAATGCTTTTTCAAAATCGCCTCTTGCTGCTAAATTGATCGAGTAGGGTAGAATATATTCTGCTGTATAATTACTGTCGAGCGCAAAAGCTTTTTCATAGTATGATATGCATTGATCATATTCCTTCAATTGTCCATACACACCAGCCATTGAAAGGTATGCTTCAACATAGTTTGCATCGCGTTGAATGGCTTCACGAAAAAAAGCTAAAGCCTCAGGGTATTGGTCTGACTGTGCCCGAAGAATTCCACGGTCGTAAGCTTCAACAGCTTTTTTATTAATCTTAGCGGGGTCGTATTGTGCCGAGGAAGGATTGGTAATCGATAGCATGCAACAGGCGAGAAAAAAAGACAACAGGTTTTTCATTCGATGAAGATAGAATTGAAAATGGAGAATTGAGAATGGAGAATGAAGAATGGATTTCGCACGGAAGAATTTTAACAAACAACTGTCAGTAGCAGGTGTGTCTCAGGTTTGAACTAGGGAACATTTATGTACTTATGTATCTGCAGCGACAATTGCCAGTGGGGGTGCAGTTTGATATAGTCAATGATCCATGGAGTAACAATAGCTGCTTTGGACCATTCGGGTTGAAGATATAGTTTGCATTTTGAGGTAACCTTAGCCGCCCATTTTTCTGCCCAGGTAAAATCAGACTTATTGAACACCACAATTTTCAATTCATCGGCATGATGCAGTACTTCATCTAATGGTTCCTTGAATTTTTTTGGAGAAAGAGTAACCCAATCCCAATGACCGGAATATGGTGAACTTCCCGAAGTTTCTATATGCGTTCGTAATCCGGCCTGATGTAACTGATCGGTAAGTTCATTAAGATCGTGCATTAACGGCTCTCCACCGGTAATGACCACAAATTCCGCGGGCGTTTGTTTCACTTCATGAACCAGGCCTTCAATCTTTCGTAAGGGATGCTTTCCACTTTCCCAGCTATCTTTTACATCGCACCAAACACAGCCTACATCACATCCGCCTAACCGTATAAAGTATGCAGCTTTCCCCTGGTGGAAACCTTCACCTTGCAACGTGTAAAAGTGTTCCATCACAGGTAGCGATGTGGCGGTATTTTTTTCATTTTCCATTATCAATTCTAAATTCTTCATTCATTCAATCGTAATGCTTTATAGCGCAAGCCCTGAATGTATTTTTTAATAATGCAGCAATGGTCATTGGCCCAACACCGCCGGGCACGGGAGTAATGTAAGAGCATTTCGGCGCTACTTTTTCAAAATCTACGTCGCCGCTTAATCTGAAGCCCGACTTTTTTGTTGTGTCGGGTACTCTTGTTATTCCTACATCAATAACAACGGCGCCTTCTTTTACCATATCTTCTGTTACAAATCCCGGCTTGCCTAATGCAGCAATAATTATATCTGCGCCGGCGCACATTTTTTTTATGTCTGAGGTTTTTGAATGACAAATAGTAACAGTGCAATCACCACAATCACCCGGCGAACTCAGTAAGATACTCATCGGCCTTCCAACAATATTGCTTCTGCCGATAACAACTGCATGCTTTCCCTTTGTTTGAATTTTATAATGCTGCAGTAACAACATAATTCCATAAGGAGTAGCCGGAACGAAAGTTGGCTGATTTAAAACCATCTTACCAACATTGCTGGGATGGAAGCCATCGACATCTTTATTAGGATCAACAGCATTGATCACTTCATCGGCCGAAATATGAGATGGTAATGGAAGCTGCACCAATATGCCATGAACGTCGGGATCTGTGTTCTGTTGTTGAATAATTTCCAGCAACTTAAAAGCTGAAATATCTTCTTCCAATCTTATTAGTGTGGATTTGAAACCTACTTCATTGCACGCTTTTACTTTAGATGAAACATACGTTTCGCTTGCTCCGTTGTTCCCAACCAAAATAGCAACCAGGTGTGGTACCGGGTTACCTCTTGCAGAGAGTTGCGCCACTTCCAGCTTTAATGCATCTTTTATTGCCTGTGCAGTTTCTTTTCCATCTAAAATTTGCATGCGCAAAAGTAGATAGTTTCAGGGTTCTGTTTTTTTGAATTAACGCTTCCTGTAACCATACTGCCTGGTATTTTATAAAAAGCTATCTTAGGTTAAACGAACTGCATGAGGGGGTCGATGTTTTCTCTCTTTGTTTTGTTGTGCAGCGCATGTATACAGGCGCAAATGATCCGGACACCGGTTACAGCAGTTTATACACACATCAATACATACAGCAGCCAGAGTGCGGATGTCTTTTCGTTTACAGGCAACCAGGCTGCATTGGCTGCATTGAAAAAATTTTCAGGCGGAGTGTATGCTGAGAGAAGATTTTTGCTGGAGGAGTTAAGTCAATACGCGGCCGCATTTGTTGTTCCCACCAGTTCAGGCAACTTTGGATTGCAGGCAAATTATTTTGGGGGCTCATTGTATAACGAGGGGGAATTAGGACTTGCTTATGCAAGAAAGCTGGGGGAAAAAATTGATGTTGGTGTACAGTTCAATTATAACATGTTTAAAGTAAGTGGCTATGGAAATGCATCTGCTATAAATTTTGATGCAGGCATTATTTTTCACCTGACCGAACAATTGCATGCGGGTATTCATACGTATAATCCTACAGGCGTAAAGATTGGAAAAACCGGTGAAGAGAAGCTATCAAGTATTTACTCTTTGGGATTGGGATACGATGCATCTGACCGGTTCTTTATTGGATCTGAAATTGAGAAAACTGAGAATAGGCCAGTCAATGTTAATGCGGGTATGCAATATCGCTTTGATGAAAAATTATATGCACGGGGAGGAATTCAATCTGCAACATCCGTATTTTATTTTGGGGCTGCTGTTTTATTGAAAGATATACGCATAGATGTAACAGCATCGGTACATCCGCACTTAGGTCTTACACCAGGTTTATTATTGATCTATTCTGCAAAATGATGAAACGAGTTGTTTTTATATTTGGGTATTGCTTTTTTTCTTTTGCAGCCATCGCACAGGAACTGCCGCCGGCTACACAACAACAATTAGAAAACGCTGCAGAGGCATTAGATGATGAGGCTCAAAAGGATGACAGTTTTTTGCAGCAATTAGATTATTACACGAAGCATCCTATCAATCTTAATGAAGCTCGTGCAGAAGATCTGCAGCCACTCCGGTTTTTAAATGACCTGCAAATTCAGAGCATTGTTCGCTATAGAAACCTCCTGGGAAAATTTATTAATATTTATGAACTCCAGGCGGTGCCATCACTCGATCTTGTTTCAATTAAAAAAATACTGCCGTATGTATATGTTGGACCTGCTGTTTCAACAATTGAATCGCTTGGATCAAGGTTTAAAGACGGTGACCAATATATTCTCTTTCGGTTATCGAGAGTTTTTGAAAAGCAAAAAGGATATAACACCAGCTTAGCTACTCATTATTCGGGGGATCAAAATCATTTGCTTTTGCGTTACCGGTATCAATACAAAGATCTTTTGCAGTTTGGGTTGGTGGCAGATAAAGATCCGGGTGAGCAATTCTTTGGAGGTGCTCAAAATAAAGGGTTTGACTTTTACTCGGTTCATTTTTTTGCACGCCGGTTGGGAAAGATAAAAGCTCTTGCCGTTGGTGATTATGTAGTAAACCTTGGACAGGGATTAACCGAATGGCAATCACTTGCGTTTGGAAAGAGCCCGGAGGTCACGGCAATGAAAAGGCAGTCACCTGTTCTGATGCCTTATCGTTCTGCAGGAGAATTTTATTTCAATCGGGGCGCTGGAATAACAATTCAAAATAAAAAGACAGAAGTCACGGCATTTCTTTCTTCAAAAAAGTTCAGCGGCAACTATGTAAGCGATACGGTCGATCGTTTTTCAAGTCTCCAAACATCCGGGTATTATCGCACACCTTCCGAAATCTCGGACAGGTATAACCTGAGCGATGTTTCATTTGGAGGTAATGTTACCTATCAAACATCTTCATTTAAAATCGGATTGAATACTGTTACGCACAACTTCTCCTTACCATTTCAAAAAAAAGCGGACCCTTACAATTACTTTGCATTTAGCGGGAAGACAATGATCAACTCAAGTATTGATTATAGCTACACTTATAAGAACGTTCATTTGTTTGGTGAGTTGGCGGCGGATAAAGATTTTCATAAAGCTTTTGTGAACGGAGTGCTTATCAGCGCTGATCCAAAAGTTGACCTATCATTTTTTTACAGGAACATCTCGAAGGAATATCAATCTTTTTTTGGGAATGCCTTTACTGAAAATACGCTGCCGACGAATGAAAAAGGTTTTTACACAGGAGTTGTTGTTAGACCGGTATTAAGATGGCAACTAAGTGCCTATGCAGATTTTTATCAATTTCCCTTCTTTAAATTCAGGGTAAATGCGCCATCTAAAGGATTTGATTACTTAGTACAACTTTCTTTTCAACCCGATAAAAAAACTGAGATATATGTTCGGTACAGAAATGAGAATAAGCCTGTTGATGAATCGAATGTATCGCCGGTCATAAATTTTCCTGTCGATAAGGTGAGGCAAAATCTAAGAATAAATTTTACAAGCCAGGCCAGTTCAACTATTACTATAAAGAATAGGGTTGAAATATTGTGGTACGACAGGGAAGGAAAGAATGGTGAGGAAGGATTTCTTGCTTACATTGAAGGAAGTTACAAGCCATCAATCAAGCTAAGTGCAAATCTCAGGTTACAGTACTTTGAAACCGGTGGATATAACAGCCGTATATACGCTTATGAAAGCGATGTTCTTTACAGCATAAGTATTCCAGCGTTTTATGATAAAGGCTTCCGATACTATGTCAATGTAAACTATGATCTGAGTAAACGTCTTTCTTTTTGGATACGACTTGCGCAAACTATTTATAATGACAAAACGGTGATCGGATCGGGGTTAGATGAAATACAGGGAAAAAGGAAAACCGAAGGTAAGCTGCAGGTTGTATGGCATTTTGGATGATGAGTGGCAAAAAAAACAGATCAGCGGTTGGCTGTGTTAAAAAAATGTTTATTTTGGACGAATAAATGGAGACAATTCTTACCAAAACAGAGTCTTCTTTTATTAATACGGGAGATATCACACGTTATTAATTTTTTAAGCTGGCATTCACATGAGAGAAACGTATCACCGCTGACAGCGGTGATACGGCTTTTATACCATGCCTCTACATCCTGATATAAAAACATCTTTCATGTGATGATGTATAGAGTACTTTTCATTCTCACCTTTCAGAGTTATTCAACGGCGACAAGTATTCCAGTGAAGAATTACATACACATTTGATGCTTTACTCCAATGTCTTAAGAGTATTTACCATGAATTTAAAAGTGATAATTAGTAGTTCAATCGGGAAAAAAAGTCGTCGAATTGTAATTTCTGAGAAAAAGTGTTTTATTTTGGGCAGCAATTCGCAAGTATCACATGTCTTGCAATTCACAAGCTACTGCTAATAGTTGTATGACAACTTTGAGAGTCAATCTTAATTAAAACCTAATCACATGAGTAAAATTCTATCACTCTTATCGGTGCTGATGCTTATTTCTGCATTAGCACTTGCTCAGACACGTACTGTTACCGGCCAGATCACTGACGCACAGGGAAAACCAGTTCCTTTTGCTTCGGTAGTCATCAGGGGCACCAGTAATGGCGTTTCTGCGGATCAAAACGGAAACTTCTCTATCCAGGCTGCTCAAGGTGCGGTGCTGGTGATCAGTGCATCCGGTTACAAAGAAATGACGGCGACCGTAGGTGCACAAGGATCGGTAAATATTACGCTTTCTACAACTGAGAACATGAGTGAAGTAGTGGTAACAGCGTTAGGTGTCAGAAGAACCAGGAACACGGTGCCTTATGCTGCTCAACAGATCACAGGTGAGGATGTGAGTAAAACAAGGACATCAAATTTCATTAATAACCTTTCCGGAAAGGTTTCCGGCTTGGAAACCCGACAGAATAATGGCTTGGGATCTTCAACGAATGTTATTTTAAGAGGGGTGAAGTCAATCACCGGCGATAACCAGGCATTATTTGTAATAGACGGAGTTCCTTATAATAATGCTAACGTCAACAATCTGAATAATACAAGTATCGGGACCACCCATTTGAATCAAAAATCGGGTGGTGGCGGATATGACTACGGTAATGCGGCTGCCGATATAAATCCTGATGATATAGAATCGATCACTGTTCTTAAAGGAGCTGCTGCAAGTGCCTTGTATGGTTCCATCGGTGCTAACGGTGTTATTCTTATCAATACTAAAAAAGGAAGAAAGGGAATTGGTGTAACTGTAAATTCATCTGTTAGTCATGGCATGGTTGATAAAACCACGCTTCCCAAATACCAGCATTCGTACGGTGGTGGCTACGGAGCGTTTTACGAAGACCCTCAAACGTTCAGGTATCTCTATAGAAATCCGAACACCTTTGCGCCGGTTACTACAAACGGTGTATTAATAGTTCCAACAAGTGAGGATGCTTCATTCGGAGGTAAGTTCGATCCTACATTAATGGTTTACCAATGGGATTCTTTCGATCCTACTTCACCAAACTACCACAAGCCGCGGCCATGGGTTGCTGGTGCAAACGACCCTACAACTTTTTTTGAAAGTCCATGGTCAACAAACAATAGTGTGTTCTTTACTTCAGGTTCCGATATTCATAATATGAAGTTGGGTTATACCCGTACAGACGACAGAGGTATTCTTCCCAACAGTAAAATAACGAAGAACGTCATTGATCTTTCTTCTTCGTACAACTTCACTTCTAAACTTACAGCCGGAGGTACTATTAACTTTTCAAACGTAGATGGCCTGGGCAGGTATGGAACCGGTTATGATGGTGGCGATGCAAGAAACCAGATGACCAGCTTCAGAGAGTGGTGGCAGATGAATACAGATCTTAAAGAACAAGAGGCAGCTTTTAACAGAAGCGGTGGTAAAAATGTAACATGGAACTGGACAGACCCAACGGATTTAACCCCGATCTATTGGGATAATCCTTACTTCCTGAGATATAAAAACTTTGAGACCGATACAAGGAACAGGTATTTTGGAAATGTAAACCTGAACTACAAGATCCTTGACTGGTTAAATGTTATGGGCAGAATTGCCGTTGATAACTATAGCGAATTGCAGGAAGAAAGAAAAGCGGTTGGATCTGTTGGAGTGTCTTACTATTCAAGGTACAATCACTCATGGAATGAAACAAACTACGACATCCTGTTTAATATGGATAAGAACGTTTCTACCGATGTTAATCTGAAAGCATTACTTGGCGGAAACATCCGGAAGCAACATGATGAAAGTATCTATGCAAGAACAAATGGTGGACTGGTTGTTCCTGAAGTGTATACACTGGCAAACTCAGTAAGCACGCCAAGTGCTCCTGTGGAAGGCGACCTGCGCAGGCAGGTAAATGGAATATTTGCAGGTGCAACGTTTGCCTGGAAGAACATGGTAACCTTAGACGGAACGATCAGGAGAGATGAATCATCAACCTTACCAAAAGGGAATAACGTTTATTACTATCCTTCAGCTTCTTTGGGCTTTGCATTCTCTCAGCTCGTTAAACCTGTTTGGTTATCGTATGGTAAGATAAGAGCAAACTATGCAGAAGTGGGTAACGATGCTCCTATTTATAGTGTGTTTGATACGTACACTATTAACGATCCATTCGGTTCCAATTCTCAAACGAACGTAAGCATCACTAAAAACAATTCTGAATTAAGACCAGAAAGAACAAGAAGCTTTGAGGTAGGACTGGAAGCAGCTTTCGTTAAGAACAGGTTCGGCTTCGACATCACGTACTACCAGGCGAAATCAATCGACCAGATTGTTCCGGTTACATTATCTACTGCGACAGGATTCAGCAGGGCGTTTTTTAACTCGGGTATTGTACAAAACAAGGGGATAGAGCTGACAATGTTTGGTACTCCATTCCAAAGCAGAACCTTCTCATGGAATGTTAATGTTAACTGGACACGTAACAGGAACCAGGTTTTAGCGCTGTTCAAAGATGCATCCGGTAAAGAAGCAGAGAACCTTGTGTTGAGTAACTTCCAGGGTGGTATTACTGTTAATGCTTCATTGAACCAACCGTATGGCACAATCAGGGGAACCAATTTTGTGTACACTAACGGTGAAAAAACTGTTGGTACCAATGGCCGCTACCTGAAAGCAAACAATGCTTCTTCTAATGAAGTAATAGGTAATATAAATCCTGACTGGATCGGTGGTATTAACAATAGCCTTAAGTATAAAAATATTGGACTAAGCTTTTTGATTGATGTAAGACAAGGCGGAAATGTATTCTCAACTGATATGTACTATGGATTAGCTACCGGGCTTTACGAAGAAACAGCCGGAGTAAACTCATTAGGTAATCCTACAAGGAACCCGCTATTGAAAGATGCCAGCGGAAACCCTCTGCCAACAAGCGGTGGCTTTGTCAGGCCAGGTGTAAAGGCAGACGGTAAGGTTAATGACATTTGGGTGAGCAACAGCAACTACGGGGCATTCGGTTATTCTGTAAATCCTGATGCAGCGTTTATATACGATGCCAGCTACGTTAAATTAAGAGAAGCCGTTCTTTCTTATTCATTACCGGCATCTTTTGTTTCAAGCCTTAAATACTTCAAGGGCATTGATCTTTCATTGATCGGAAAGAACTTGTGGATCATTCATAAAAATTTACCTTATTCAGATCCTGAAGAGGGATTCAGCTCCGGTAACCTGCAAGGTGTTCAAACAGGTGCTTATCCCACAGTGAGAACGGTGACTTTCAATCTTAAACTAAACTTCTAAACAATTTTTATGAAAAAGATATTAATAAGCTTTACGTTACTTCTTTTTATCGCTTCGTGCAAAAAAGATCTGACGAGTATCAACAGAGACCCGAAAAATCCTACTACGGTACCTGCAGCTTCTTTGTTTACGTATGCACAGCATAAGCTGACAGATAATCTTACCAATAGTAATGTGAACTATAACATCTTCAGATTGGTTGTTCAATACTGGCAGGAAACAACTTATACAGACGAAAGCAATTACGATATCATTACAAGAACAGTGCATGACTTTTTGTGGAGAAACATGTATCGTGATGTTCTGATCAATTTCGAGTCAGCTAAGCCATTGATCTCAGGAGACCCTGTGCTGGCGAGCGTTGTAAAGAACAACCAGTTAGCGATAACTGATATAATGGAAGTATTTACCTGGTATTACCTGGTGACAACTTTCGGTAACATCCCTTACAAAGAAGCATTGGATGTTAAGAATGCGTTTCCGAAATACGATGACCAGGCAACGATTTTCAATGACCTGCTTACAAGACTGGATGCAGACATTGCGAAGTTGGACGCTTCAGGTGAAAGTTTTGGTTCTGCAGATATCATTTACGGAGGAAATGTTGCGATGTGGAAGAAGTTTGCAAATTCATTTAAGTTGAAAATGGGAATCACCCTCGCCGATGCTGACAATACGAAGGCAAAAGCAGTGGTTGAATCAGCAGCAGCTGCGGGCATTTTCACTTCAAATGCAGATAATGCAGTGTTCTCTTACCTGGCTTCTCCGCCAAATACAAACCAGGTTTGGGTTGACCTGGTGCAAAGCGGAAGAAAAGACTTCGTGGCAGCAAGCACCATCATCAATAAAATGAAAACACTGAATGACCCAAGATTGAATGACTACTTTACAACCGACGCTGCCAGTGGTTATTCCGGTGGCACTCCGGGTGCAAGCAGTAATTATTCAACTTTCTCCAAGCCAAGCGACAGGGTAATTGCACCGGACGCACCTGCTCCGCTGCTTACTTATGCCGAGGTTGAGTTCATTCTGGCTGAAGCAAAAGAAAGAGGGTACAATGTAACAGGAACAGCACAGCAGCATTACAACAATGCAGTGACGGCTTCTATTCTTGAATGGGGTGGTACTTCTGCAGAAGCAACAGCCTACCTGGCGCAGCCTTCTGTGAACTATACAACAGCAGCCGGTACATATAAGCAAAAGATCGGCGAACAAAAATGGATCGCATTGTATAATCGCGGCTGGGATGCATGGATAGAAGTAAGGAGATTAGATTTCCCTGCTCTTGTAGCTCCGGCAACAGCGGTCAGCGCATTCCCAGTAAGATTTCTTTACCCGATCAATGAGCAAAATGTGAATACGGTTAACTATAATGCAGCATCGTCTGCAATCGGAAGCGATAAAGTAACCACTAAATTGTTCTGGGATAAATTCTAGAGAATTGATTAAACTTATAAAAGAGGCTGTCTAATGACGGTCTCTTTTATTTTATGGATGACGCGAAGTAAGAAGGTACTGCTGTTATCCGACTTCATACTTCTTACTTGTGACATCCTAATTTTGAATAGAGACCATTGTTGTGAGAATTGAAGATGCCTCTGAAGCCCTCTGTGTCACAAAGTTCTAATGGAATTCTAATCCCGGATTGCCAGTAAAAGATGATCTAATGAATAGATTTGCTGGCCAGCAAAAAGGTTAATCTGAAAGAACATCTTTCTCATAAGCCAGTTACAGGTTAAATCCGTAACGAAAGGCCTCCTTTTCAGGAGGCCTTTTTTTATTTCTTAGTTGAACCATGTAGTAGGCACACCGCAAACCCTATCGCTGAATAATTCCGCCGCCGATAACATCGTCACCTTCATAAAAAACTGCGCTTTGACCTGGAGCAATTCCTTTTGCTTTTTCATAAAAACGAACAGAAACATCGTTGCCTACGGGAGTGATAACAGATAAACTGCCCGTGTCTTTATAGCGGATCTTTGTAGTAGCTTCCATTTCAGCCTCCAGGCTATCGTATTTGATCCAGTTGATCTTTGAAACCCTCATGTCTTCTCTTTCCAGGTCTTCTTCATCGCCCAGGACAACGGTATTAGTATCGGGATCGATCGCCGTTACGTACGCCGGTTTGCCCAGTGCAATATCCAATCCTTTACGCTGGCCAATAGTATAAAACGGATAGCCTTTATGCTCACCTAATATTTTCCCATTCTTATCAACGAAGTAGCCACCCGAAACTTTTTCTTCAAGCCCTTCAACTTTGCGTTTTAAAAATCCACGGTAATCGTTATCGGGAACAAAGCATATTTCGTAGCTCTCACTTTTTTTAGCCAACTCGGGATAACCAAAATCGTAAGCCATTTGCCTGATCTCAGTTTTGCGATAAGTGCCTAACGGCAATAATGTTCTGCTCAACAGGTCTTGCTGCAGCCCCCACAATACATAGCTCTGATCTTTTGTTTCGTCAACACCTTTGGTTACAACAAAGCGTGCGTTCTCATGCCGGTAAACAGATGCATAGTGGCCCGTTGCAATGAAATCGCAACCCAGTGCATCGGCTCTTTTTAACAGGGCTCTCCACTTTATATGCGTGTTGCATAAAACGCAGGGATTCGGTGTTCTGCCCGCGAGGTATTCGTCAACAAAATTTTCTACAACAAAACTTCCAAACTCATCTCTTATATCCAGTATGTAGTGAGGAAACCCGTGTTGTACGGCTGCCATCCGTGCATCGTTAAAACTATCAAGATTGCAGCAACCGGTTTCTTTTTTTGAGCCACCGCTTGCAGAATAGTCCCACGTTTTCATAGTAATGCCTACCACTTCATAACCCTGGTGATGAAGCATTAAAGCAGTAACAGTACTGTCGATACCGCCACTCATGGCAACTAAAACTTTTCCTTTGGCACTCATGGAGCAAAACCCCCTTAATTAATGGGGCGTAAAGGTACAAATTGATGAAAAGAATGATTGTTAAGATTAGGCTTTAAAAAGGCGTCCAACATAGGGCAACCGCCGGAATTCTTTTCGTTCGATATTGATGATGAATAGTGTAAAAAGAAAAAATAAAACAACAGCAAAACACCTGTTGGTCCACGCACCGAGATCAAGGGACTGGAAAGCAAGATATATTCCCCATGTAATTACACTGATGCAGATGTAAGCCACTAATTTTCTCCAGGCATAGGGCACATTATATTTTTTTTGTCCCCATGCGTAGGACACAACCATCATACTGCCGTAACAAAAAAATGTTGCCCAGGCACAGGCCATGTAACTATACTTTGGAATGAATGCGTAGTTAATAACAAGAGTAATGACAGCGCCAATTACAGTGATCCAGGCACCCGCAATTGTTTTGTTGGAAAGCTTATACCAAATGGAAAGATTGTAATAGATACCGAGGAACATATTTGCCAATAAGAGAATTGGCACAACCGTTAGGCCGCTCCAGTAATGCTTGTCGATAAAATATTTCCAGACATCCAGGAACAGCATTACAAATAAAAACATGATGCAAATAGTGATCACAAAAAACTTCATTACCCGTGCATAAACTTTTTGCGGTTGCTGTTCCTGCGCCTGTTTAAAAAAGAAAGGCTCTGCGCCCATACGGAATGCCTGTATGAATAAAGTGATGAGAATAGATAGTTTGTAGCATGCGCTGTAGATGCCCACCTGCGCTTTTGCTTCTGTGATTGTGGGTGCAGATGACCACCAGCCCAGCATGATCCTGTCGAACGTTTCATTGATCATTCCTGCAAAGCCGGCGAGTATCAGGGGGGATGAGTAGAGTATAATGTCTTTCCAGAGCTTTGAATTGAATTGCCATTTGAAAGAGAAAAATTCTCTTGATAACAACAGGAAAGCTGCAACTGACTGAATAAGGTTGGCTATGATTATATAGCCGACTTTATAATCGGGATTGTAAAATGTGTGAACGAAACCATTGGGATCATCATTGTATAACTTCGGGCAAACAGATAAAAAGAAAAATACGCCTGCAATGTTTATTACAATACCTGCAATGCGGACCATTGCAAATTTTTTCGGCCTGCCTTCGTAACGCAGCTTTGCAAATGCCAGGGTAGTCAGCGCATCGAATGCAATAATGAAGGCACTGAACGTGATGTATTCCGGATGTGCAGGAATGCGCAACAGTTCAGCCAATTGTTTATTGAATAAAACCAGTAAGGATGTAAGCGCCGATGTAGAAAAGATAAGGGAAATGGTTGCCGTGTTGTACACCTGCTGGTGTTGTTCTTTGGTGGAGGCATACCGAAAGTAGGCTGTTTCTAACCCGTACGTGAAAATGACATTGAGAAACGGAATGGCCGCATACAGGATGCTCATCTCGCCGTAAGCATTTGTAGCTAGTTTATAAGTGAGGTAAGGTGTGAGAAGATAATTCAGAAAGCGAGCAGCTATGGAGCTGGCTCCATACCATAGCGTTTGTCCTGCCAGTTTTTTAATACCACTCATTAAATAATTACACGAATTTAAAACACGAATTACACGAATGAAAGAACGAATACTATGAATTAACAACTATAGCAGGCTCCTGCTTTTGATGAACCTTGGTATAATTTGATGGAATTCGTGGAATTATTGCCTGTAACGTGGATTGTTAATGTATGATGAATCGCTTAGTGTTCTGAGAAAAGCAACAAGATCATCTTCCTGCTGGTTGGTGAGTGATATGCCATTGGTGAGTGACGGATCGAGCGTACCGCTTTGAATAACACCAGAGCGATAATGCTGTATCATCATGCGCATGACACTTAACCGACCGTCGTGCCCATAATATGATGTGAGCTCCGCATTGCGCAGGCTGGGCACCCGGAACTTCAATGAATCTGCTTTATTGCCTGTTACTCTCATGCGGCCGTAATCTTTCAGGGAAGGATCTACATCAAGGCCTGTGTTCCTGAATGAGAAATCGGTGAACAATGGCTCCCGGTGGCAACCAGCGCATTTGTCTTTAAAAATGGAATACCCATTCGATTCATTGGAAGTGAAGTTTGCTTTCCCCTGCAGCACACGATCATATTTTGCATTGGCAGAAACAAGATTGATAACAAATTGCGTGAGTGCGTTGAACATCCTGCCTGCCGTGATCTCCGTTGTTCCAAAAGCTGTACGGAACATACGCTGATAAGAAGTATCATTTTTTATTTTGTCAACAACATGATCAACATTCTCCGCCATTTCCGTTGGATTATTGATATGTGCTGTATAAATAATTTCCAATGTGGCAGCACTGCCGTCCTGGTTGTAAACAGGATACCATGCAAGGTTGGCAAGCCCCGGTGCATTGCGCAATGTATGTGAATGATTATAGCCGTGGCTGCGGTCGTGCTCAAATGTAGTGAAGGCGGCCACCTGCTGGTGACAGGAAGAGCATGGATAATTTCCATCTATTGAAAGGCGGCCATCGTAAAACAGCTTCCTGCCCAATAAAAAACCTTCTTCGGTTACTGCATTAGCCTGGAAATTGTAAACGGGGGAAGGAAAACCGGGAGGAATTATGAATGGAAGCGGCGTAGTGGATATCTTAAGATCATTTTTCTTACAGCTATCCAATAGAATTGAACCTGCCAGGATGAATAAGCAAAGGGATAATAAAATGATCTTTGATTTCACAGAATAATGGTTCTAATCTAAAGACAAAATAAGATTTTGTTTGTTAAAATGAATGGCGGGTAGTGTCTCATTTCAGAAAAAATTCTCCCACTCCATAGGAGTCCTTTGGACAAAGCCTCAAAGACCACCAGGAATCAGAAAAGTTTTACGGAGTCCGTGACTTTGTGGGAAATAAATCAAACTAACCCACCGAATGGCGGGGATCTATTCTTTTCCGGCTTTGTTTCTTTTCACCTTCTCTTTTCTTGAATTCCAGTCTTTTTTCTTTCGATTGCTTTGATGGGCTGGTAGCAATCCTCATTTTTTTCTTCTTCAGTGCCTGCTCTATCAACTCATTTATCTTCCGGATAGCTTCCTGCCTGTTCTCTAATTGTGTTCTGAATGCTTGGGCTTTAACGATAAGGCTACCTTCTGAATTTATGCGGTTAGAAAGCTTATACCTGATAATCTCTTTTTGTTCTTCGCTCAATACCTGAGATGCTGTAATATCCAGTGAGGCAATTACAGCCGTTTCTACTTTATTTACGTTTTGTCCGCCTTTGCCTCCGCTTCGGGTAGTTTGCAATTTTATTTCTGATGAAAAATCAATCATGAATACGAAGTTAGAAATTAGAAGTACGAAATGAAAGCGGGTAATTGGATAGTTTCGTGCTTCTAACTTCGGACTTATAATTTTTATGAGAGCAGTTATTCAGCGTGTTTCAAAAGCCAGTGTTATTGCCGACGGAGAATTATCGGGAGTAATTGGCAGAGGTCTTTTGGTGTTATTAGGAATCGAAGATGCCGATACGGAAGACGATGTTGTTTGGCTGAGCAATAAAATTGTGAACCTCCGGATATTCAACGATGAAAATGGAGTAATGAACCGTTCTGTTTCAGAAGAAGACGGGGACATAATGGTAGTGAGCCAATTTACCTTACATGCATCAACGAAAAAGGGAAACAGGCCAAGCTATATTCGTGCGAGTAAACCTGATATTGCCATTCCCATGTATGAGAAGATGTTACGTCAACTGGAAAAAGACTCGGGTAAAAAGATACAGGCCGGGGTGTTTGGAGCGGATATGAAAGTAGAGTTGCTGAATGACGGGCCGGTTACTATTGTGATCGATACGAAGAGTAAGGAGTAAGGAAGTAAGGTAGTTTGTAGTTTGTAGTTTGTAGTTTGTAGTTTGTAGTTTGTAGTTTGTAGTT
>JADMIO011200102.1_pt1 | contig 76744 bp, 76 predicted proteins | sample 8958161 | NCBI WGS metagenome assembly JADMIO01 (sample SAMN16585339, study PRJNA669376) | soil metagenome | isolation source: Crop rotation soil | place: USA: Cullars Rotation, Alabama | collected 2011
CGCGACAACTTGTCCACGTGGAATTCTAAGCTTAGGATCCCAATGTGCTGGAAAGACGCGACGGGCGACAATCCGTTCTGGTGTCCTGACCGCCAGGCGGCGCAGGGCTGGGAGGGCTACCTCGACGATGTGCGCAAGCGCGGCTCTTCCTGCGGCGCCATCATCGAGGTCGTGGCCTCGGGCGTCCCTGTGGGCCTGGGCGATCCGGTCTACGACAAGCTCGATGCCGACCTGGCCAAGGGACTGATGAGCATCAATGCCGTGAAAGGCGTCGAGATCGGCGACGGTTTCGCGGTCGCCGCCATGAGCGGCGAGCAGGATGCCGACGAGATGCGCATGAAGGATGGCCAGCCGGTGTTCCTCAGCAACCATGCCGGCGGCATCCTGGGCGGCATCTCGAGCGGCCAGGATATCGTCGCCCGCATGGTGGTGAAGCCGACCAGCTCGATCCTTCATCCGGTACGCAGCGTCGACCGCTTCGGCAACGAGGTGGAGCTGCGCACTACAGGTCGCCATGACCCGTGCGTCGGCATTCGCGCCACGCCGGTCGCCGAGGCCATGGTGGCGGTGGTGCTGGCCGACCATCTGCTGCGCCATCGCGCTCTATGCGGCTAGAGGCGCGCTACGGTTCGCTGCACAACATCAGCATGACGGTCGTGGCGATCGGCATCGTCGGTGCAGCCATCCTGCATTTCGCCGGCGGCTCCGCCAACGCGCCGACCCTGTCGCTGAACGACCCGCGCTTCGTGATGTTCGGCTTGCTGTCGATCGCCATGCTCTTTTACGGCTGGCTGGGCGTCCGGCGCTTCCTGAACCGCCAGCCGCAGATCGTGATCGATCATGACGGCATCGCGCTCGGCTTCGGCCGCGACCGGCGCTTTGCCTGGGACGAGGTACAATGGGTGCGCCTGCGGCGACTCGGCTTCCGGCCGCAGTTGCAGATCGGGCTGCTGCCCGAGGCGTTCGTCTCGGCCAATCTTCGGCTGTCGATGTGGCACCTCGATGATGCGCTGCGCCCGATTCGCGGCGTGCCGGCGGCCGTGATGGTGCGCGACAACGGGCTCGACAAGACGTCGAGCGCGATGCTTGACGCAGTCCGGTCGTTTCGGCCCAATCTGGTGCGAGCCTAGCTCGAGGGGGAGATACCATGCGGCGGTTTATCGTCGGCCTGCTTGCCACCGTCGGTTTCTTCACCCTGCTCTCGATCGTCGGCGCGGTCGTCTTTGTCAGCTGGGGCCCGCTCGCCCCCAAGCCGCTGCCCGCTTCGATGGTGCTGTCGCTCGACCTGCGCAAGGTGCCGGCCGAATCGACGGGGACCGACCTGCTGAGCGGCGGCCTGCTGCGCAGCTCGCGCGATATCACCGAGACGCTCGAGCTGCTGTGGCAGGCGGCCGACGATCCGCGGGTGGTTGGGCTCTATGTCGAGATCGGCGACGAGGATGCCGGCCTCGCCCGCGTCCAAGAGCTGCGCCAGGCAATCGCCCGCTTCCGCGGCAAGGGCAAGTTCGCGATCGGCTTCGCCGAGGCGCTGGGCGGCGGCGGTGCCCACGTCTCCGACTACTACCTCGCCTCCGCCCTCGACCAGATCTGGCTGCAACCGAGCGGCGGCTTCGGCGTGACCGGGCTCGCCGTCGAGACGCCCTTCCTCAAGACCGGGCTCGATCGGCTGGGCGTCCATTTCGAGGGCGGCAAGCGCTACGAGTACAAGAGCGCGCCCGAGATGTTCACCGAGTCGGGCTTCACGGCGCCGGCGCGCGAGAACCTGCAGCAGCTGATCGACAACCTCTATGGCCAGTTCATCGACGACGTGGCGCGTGAGCGGCGCCTGGCACCGGCGAAGCTGCGCGAGCTGATCGATGCCGCGCCGTTCGACTCCGATCGTGCCAAGCAGGAGAACCTGGTCGACCGGATCGGCTATCGCGCCGACGCCATGGACGAGGTGTGGCAGCGCGCCGGCTCAGCGCGCGAGTTGGTGACCTTGGGCGAGTACGCCGGCGACGACCGCCGGCCCAAGCCTAACGGCGACGTGGTGGCGTTGGTGCGGGCGAGCGGCACGATTGCCTCCGGCGAAGGTGGCGGTTTGCTCGACGACGACGTGGTCGCCACCCCCGACGAGGTGGTCGATGCGCTCGATTCGGCGGCGCGCGCCAAGGAAGTGAAGGCGATCGTGCTGCGCATCGATTCGCCCGGCGGCACCTACCCGGCGGCCGACGCCATGGCCGACGGCGTGGCGCGCGCCCGGGCCACCGGCAAGCCGGTGATCGTGTCGATGGGCGACGTCGCGGCCTCCGGCGGCTACCTTGCGGCGGTGCGGGCCGACGTGATCGTGGCCGAGCCGGCCAGCATCACCGGCTCGATCGGCGTGTTCGGCGTGTGGCCGGTGGCGGCCGATCTCCTCAACACGCTCGGCGTCAAGGTCGAGCGGGTCGGCGTCGGCACCAATGCCGGCATGTACTCGACCTTCCAGACGCCGACCGCGGCGCAACGCGCCGTGATGGGGCGCGAGCTCGATGCCGTCTATGCCGATTTCACGCGCCAGGTCGGCGAGGCGCGCAAGCTCGAGCCCGGCCCGCTCGACGCCGCCGCGCGCGGACGGGTCTTCACCGGCGTCGATGCCAAGCGCGCCGGGCTGATCGACGAGCTGGGTGGCCTGCATCTCGCCATCAATATCGCCAAGGCCAAGGCCGGCATCGACGACGCGCGCTCGGTCCAGGTGCGGCGCTTCCCGCCCGAGAGCGAGCGCTGGCAAAAGGTGGTCGACCGCGTGCTGCGGCTGGCCGGGCTCGACGCCAAGGCACCCGCCATCCGCGCCCCGCGCGAAGTGCGCGATGCCTTCGCCCGCTTCGGCATCGCCGGCCGTCCGGGCAATGTCCGCCTGCCGCCGCTGCCGCCCCTGTGGCGGTAGTCCGGGTATTTTACCCGGGTAAAAATACCCCAAGGGGTGGGTGGGACTCTGGGAATTTGGCTGGTTTGCCCTTGTCGTTCAGCGGCTTGCGTTTCCCAGCCGGGTGGGAATGGCGAGACCGTCAGGCCGCAAGACGGACCGTGGCGAGCGTGGCGAGCCCCTCGCCCTCGCGCTTAACCAGCGCCAGCTCCTCGACGCGGCCGTGCATGGGCAGATGCTGGCGCTCGACGATGCGCGCCACCTGCTCGGCCTCGGCCGGGCGGTCGAACAGGCCGAGGGTGATGTGCGGCTCGAACGGCTCGGAACTCGGCGCCGGATTGAGCGCGTCATGGAGCTCGGTGAGCTCGGCGCTGCCGTCGGCGGGCACGGCGTAGAGATATCGCTCGTCGCGCACGATGCGGTCGATCACGAACCAGAACGGCCGGTGAGCGACCATGGCCTGGAAGGCCGCGCGCAGGCGCGTCTCCTGCTCGGCCGGCGCGCCGAACACCAGGGTGAAGTGCGGGCCAATCAGCCCGGCCTCGCGCGGATGGTACTGCGCGCGCAGGCGGCGTAGCGCGGTGTCGTCGGCCTCGCTTAGGAGCGGCCAGGCGACGACGTAGAGCACTTCTTCAGCCGTAGCTCTTGGCCATGCCGAACGCGGGATCCATGGCCGCGCCATAGGGTGGGAACGGGTAGCGCAGGCCGTTCTTGCCGAGGTGGCCCATGCCCTCAATGGCGCGCAGGAACTCGTCCGGTGGGCAGGCCATCAGCAATTCGTCGTCGGCGACGCCGCCATAGCGCCGTTCAGCATAGCACGGCAGCGACAGCGAGGTTTGCCGCGTCGCAAGCGCCCTGCCCCACGAGTCCGCGCACGCGCTCTCGCCGGTGACGGTGAAGTCGTAGCGGCGATAGCGATGGAACTGCAGGCCGTTGATGAAATAGATCATCTGGCCAGGCGTGCCGTAGAACAGGCAGATGTCGGGCGGATCGAGCCGGCCCGAGCGCAGCGGCGACACCACGAGGCCGTTGTACTTGCCGTCGGGCACGCGCGGCATCTGCGCCTGGTGCGCGGCAGACGCCTCCTTGTTGCCGAACCACACGCCGTTCATGTGATCGCCCGACAGGAAGCCCTCACCGGGATGATTGAGTCCGACCACGCCGCCGCAATTGCCGCCGCGCGTGTTGTCGACGGTGATGCCGAGCGTGAAGCCGTACCAGCGCGACTGGGTCACCATCTGGCACATGGTGAACTTGAAGCCCTCGGTCGGCTTGCGCACGCCCTGGATCTTCTCCATGTCGGCCGGATCCTCGAACAGCCTCATGCCGATCGGCTGGGTGCGAATGCGCAGCAGGTCGACCAGCTTGGCCGAGGCGTCGACCAGCATCTTGCCGGTGATCTGCTCAGGCGGCGTCCAGGGTGCGGTCTTGTAGCCCGGCGGCAGGGTCTGCACGTTCATGCGTTCCTCCTTGGCCTCAGGTCAGGTTCAGCCCGCCATCGGCGATGATTATTTCCCCGGTAACGTAGTCGTTGGCGATCAAGGCGGCCACCAGATCGGCGATGTCCTCGGGCTTGGCCGGGCGCTTCATGGGCGACCGGGTATTCCAGGTTTCCAGCATGTCCGGCCAGTTGGCCGTCATCGGCGTCTCGACCAGCCCCGGCGCCACGGCATTCACCCGGATATCGGGCGCAAGGGCCAACGCCAGCAGCTTGGTCACGTGATGGAGCGCCGCCTTCGACGCAGCATACGGGATCGACGAGCCCTTGGGCCGGACGCCGGCATGGGTGCCGATATTGACCACGCAGCCCCGGGCCTTGCGCAGCGCAGCCTCCGCCTCCGCGACCAGGATGAAGGGCGAGATCAGGTTGACGTCGAGCATCTGGCGCCACAGCGCCGGCGTCGCCGCCTTCAGCTCGGCATGCGGGATGCGGATCGACAGGCCGGCATTGTTGACCAGCACGTCGAGCCGCCCGTGCTTGTCGAGCACGTCGGCAACCAGGCTGCGTGTCGCCGCTTCATCGGCGAGGTCGGCCCGGTGGTAGCTGCCGCTCAGTTCCTTGGCGATCTTCTGGCCCGTCTCGACCGAACGACTCGAATGCAGCGCAACCGTGTAGCCATCCTTCGCCAGCCGCCGCGCAATCGCTGCACCGATGCCCGAGGTCGAGCCGGTGACCAGCGCGATGCGATCAGACATGAGACTTCAGCGCCTCGAGCGTCTCGTCAGGCCGCTCGACCATCATGAAGTGGCCGCTGTCCTTGACGACCACCGTCTTGGCGCCGGCAATGGCCGCGGCGAGCGGCTTCGCTTTGGCCGCCGGGGTCATGAGATCGCCATCCCCCAGCACCAACACCGTCGGGCACGTCACGGCGCCGGCCCGCGCGGCCGCATCCTTGTAGGCATTGCAAGCGGCCAGGTCGGCGTGGATCACATCGGGCTTGTTGCGCGCCAACACGGCCAGCGCCTCGCGGCGCAGCCACAGGCCGGGCGAAACCATGCCGCCCATATGCAGGGCATTGCCGATGCCCCAGAAGGTCATCAGCTCCTGGACCTTGAGCGTGTTGGCCTTTGCCGACTCGAGCATCTCGGGATGGACCGGCATCTCGACGGCGACACCGCACAGGGCGAGCGCCCGCACCTTGTCGGGATGGCGCGCCGCGCAATCGAGCGCCACCAGCGCGCCCATCGAATGGCCGACCAGCGCCGCGCTCTTGAGACCCGCCGCCGCGATCAACCGGGCGGTCCAGTCGGCCATGGCGGCGACGCTGGTGAGCATCGGTCCCGCCGACCAGCCATGCGCGGGGAAATCGACGGCGAGCACGCTGCGCCCATGGTGGGCGAACCAGCGCGTCTGCAGCCGCCAGGTCGTGCGATCGAAGCCCGCGCCGTGCAGGAAGACCACAGCAGGCTTGGCGGCATCGAACTCCGTGCCGCCGGTGGTCGCGAACACCTCGCGACCGTCGACCTCGAGCTTCATGGTCAGGCTTTCTGCGAGGCGCGCAGCGCCGGGCCGAGATCGTCGAGAAGGTCGTCGGGATCTTCGAGGCCGACCGACAGGCGGATCATGCCCTCGCCGATGCCGGCGGCCTTGAGCGCCGCGGCGTCGAGCTGGGCGTGGGTGGTCGAGGCGGGATGGATCACCAGCGACTTGGCGTCGCCGACATTGGCCAGATGCGAAAAGAGTTTTAGCCGCTCGATGAAACGCCGGCCGGCCTCGCGACCGCCCTTGATGTCGAAGCTGAAGATCGAGCCCGCACCCTTGGGCAGGAGCTTCTTGGCCAGCTCATGGTCGGGATGGTTGGCGAGCTCGGGCGAGGCGATGCTCTCGACCGCCGGATTGGTCTTCAGGAAGGCGATCACCTTGCGGGCGTTCTCGCCGTGGCGCGCTACGCGCAGCGGCAAGGTCTCCAGCCCCTGCAGCAGATAGAAGGCGGTCTGCGGCGCCATGCAGGAGCCGAAGTCGCGCACGCCCTCGGTGCGGGCGCGCATGATGAAGGCCTGCGGGCCGAACTCCTCGGCGAAGTCGATGCCGTGATAGCCGGCATAGGGCTCGGTCAGCGTCGGAAACTTGCCCGAGGCCTCCCAGTCGAAGCGGCCGCTATCGACGATCACGCCACCGATCGCCACGCCGTGGCCGCCGATGAACTTGGTTGCCGAATGGAACACGACATCGGCACCGAGGGTCAGCGGCCGGCACAGCACCGGCGAGGCGAAGGTGTTGTCGATCATCAGCGGGATCTTCGCCGCGTGGGCGATCTCGGCGATCGCCGGGATGTCCAGAACCTCGCCGCCGGGATTGCCGATGGTCTCGCCCAGCACCAGCCGAGTCTGCGGCCCGATCGCCTTCCGAAAGCCGTCATGGTCGCGCGGGTTGACGAACGTCGTCTCGATGCCGAAGCGCGGCAAGGTAAGCCCCAGCATGTTGCGCGTGCCGCCATAGAGCGAGGTCGAGGCGACGATATGGCCGCCCGCCCCCATCAGGGTGGCGATGGCGATGTGCAGCGCCGCCTGGCCGCTCGCCACACCCAAGGCGCCCGAGCCCTCCTCCAGCGCCGCCACGCGTTCCTCGAACACCGCCACCGTGGGGTTGGAGATGCGGCTGTAGATGTGGCCGCCGACTTCGAGGTTGAACAGGCTGGCGGCATGATCGACGTCGCGGAAAACGTACGACGTCGTCTGATAGATCGGCACAGCCCGCGCGCCGGTGACCGGATCGGGATGCTGGCCGGCATGAAGGGCAAGCGTGTCAGGCTTGAGGAACTTGGCGTCGGCCACGCGTTCTCCTTGCTTACTGGGCGACCCAGCCGCCATCGGACACCATCTGGGTGCCCTGCATGTTCGACGCGGCGTCCGAGGCGAGGAACACAGCGATGGCGCCGAGCTGCTCGGGCTTGGTGAACTGGTGCTGCGGCTGCTTCTCGGCCAGGAGATCGAAGTTGGCCTTGTCGACAGTGATGCCGTCGGCCTTGGCGCGATCCTCGATCTGCTTCTGCACCAGGGGTGTCAGCACCCAGCCCGGACAGATCGCGTTGCAGGTCACGCCAGTGTCGGAGCATTCGAGGCCGACCACCTTGGTAAGGCCGAGGATGCCGTGCTTGGCCGCGACATACGCCACCTTCTGCTCGGAAGCGACCAGGCCGTGCGTGCTGGCGATGTTGATGATGCGGCCCCACTTCTTGGCCTTCATCAGCGGCAGCGCGTGATGTATGGCATGGAAGGTGGCGCTGAGGTTGATGGCGATGATGGCGTCCCACTTCTCCGGCGGAAACTTCTCGACCGGCGCGGTGAACTGGATGCCGGCGTTGTTGACCAGGATGTCGACGCTGCCGAAGGTCGCGTTGGCCTTGGCCACCATGTCGGCGATCTGCGCCGGCTTGGTCATGTCGGCGGCGTGATAGGCGACGGTGACGCCGCATTTCTTGGCCATGTCCACCCGGAGCTTCTCGATGGCAGCAGCGTCGCCGAAGCCGTTCAGCATGACGTTGCAGCCCTCGGCGGCGAAAGTCTCGGCGATGGCCTGGCCGATCCCGCTGGTCGAGCCGGTGACGATGGCGGATTTACCCTTGAGCGACATGACTACCTCTTGAAAAGCGACGCGGCAGCCGATGCGTGGCCCTGCTTGGCCTTGATCTTGGCCTCGACCCTCTCGATCTCGGCCTTCAAGACGGCGACATACTCCTGAAGGTCCTCGATATTCATATCGTCGAGGTTCAGGGGCTTTTTCTTGGCGTGACGAGGATCGAGATCGTCGAGATCGAAGGCCATGGCGCGGCTCCACGGAAGCGGCTAAGGGACACCTAGCATCGCTCCCACCCTTCCGAAAGGCCAAGCATGAGCGCACTTCCCGCGACGATGACGTGTGTCGAAATAAAGACTCCCGGCGGCCCGGAAGTGCTGGTGCCGGCGACGCGGCCGGTGCCTCTGCCCAAGGCCGGCGAACTGCTGATCAAGGTGGCGGCCACGGGCGTGAACCGCCCCGATCTGGCGCAACGCGCCGGTCACTATCCGCCGCCGCCCGGCGCGTCGGACCTGCCGGGCCTCGAGGCGTCCGGCACGGTCGCGGCAATCGGTAGCGGCGTCAGCGGCTGGAAGGAAGGCGACGCGGTGTGCGCGCTGACGCCCGGCGGCTCCTACGCCGAATATTGCACCGTGCCGGCGCCGCAGTGCCTGCCGCCGCCCAAAGGCTTCGACATGCTGCATGCCGCGGCGCTGCCGGAGAACTACTTCACCGTGTGGCACAACCTCTTCGAACGCGGCCAGCTCAAGGCCGGCGAGAGCGCGCTGATCCATGGCGGGGCGAGCGGCATCGGCACGACGGCGATCCAGCTCGCCAAGGCCTTCGGCGCCAAGGTGTTCACCACGGTCCGCAACGCCGAGAAGGCCGCCGCCGTCAGCAAGCTCGGCGCCGACCATGCCGTGCTCTACAAGGACAACGATTGGGCGGCGGAGGTGAAGAAGCTCGGCGGCTCGGTCGACGTCGTGCTCGACATGGTGGCGGGCGACTATCTGCCCAAGAACCTGCAGCTCCTGAAGCAGGACGGCCGGTGCGTCGTCATCGCGCTGCTGGGCGGCGCGAAGGCGGAGGTGAGCGCTGCCATCGTGATGGTGAATCGCCTCACGCTCACCGGCTCGACGCTCCGACCGCAGAGCATCGAGAACAAGGCGCGCATGGCGCGTGGCCTGAAGGAGAAGGTCTGGCCGCTGCTCGAGACCGGCAAGGTGAAGCCGATCATCTACAAGACCTTCCCGCTACGCGAAGCCGCGGCGGCGCACGCCGAGCTCGAGCGCGCCGATCATGTCGGCAAGGTGATGCTGACGGTCTAGCCGCTTAGTTGTGGTGCTCGCCGGCGTCGTTGTGGGCGACGTCGGGCTGATCGGCCTCGGCCGGATCGACTTCGGGCGACTCAGGCTGGGGCTCGGCGGCGGCCTCAGGCTCGCCGGCCTGCGCCTTCGCCTTCTTGCGCGCGGCGTCCTCGCGCGCGGCCTTGCGCCGGGCGCGGTCGACCGCGTCGTTGAGGTCCTTCAGCGAGCACAGGCCGAGCGTCACCGGATCGCGCGGCCGCACGTTCTGCATGTTCCAGTGGGTACGGTCCTTGACCGACTGCACGGTGCTTTTGGTCGAACCGACGAGCTTGGCGACCTGGCTGTCCTGCAGCTCGGGATGGACCTTGAGCAGCCAGGCGATGGCGTCCGGCCGATCGGAACGCTTGGCCACCGGCGTGTAGCGCGGCCCCTTGGAGCGGGCCACCGGCATGGGCACGTCGCGCGGGCTGAGCTTGAGCTTGGCCTTGGAATCGCCCTCGGCGCGCTTGATCTCTTCCTTGGTCAGCTGGCCGTTGGTGGTGGGATCGAGGCCGGTCATGCCGCCCGCCACCTCGCCATCGGCGATCGCCTGGACCTCGAGCGGATGCAGGCCGGTGAAGGCCGAGATCTGATCGAAGGTCAGGGTCGTGTTCTCGACGAGCCAGACGGCGGTCGCCTTGGGCATCAACACTTGCGACATGACAATTCTCCTCGCCCGGATATAGAGGCCGGCCCCGGCCACGCCAACCTAAAAGCGGTTCGGGCGATAAACTATTGAATTCCAAAAGGAAACGGCCGGGGTCACCCGGCCGTCCCGTGATCCTTTTAGGCTTCGGATCGTCTTACTGGAGGACGATCTCGACGCGGCGGTTCTGCGGCTCGCGGACACCGTCCGGCGTCGGGACCAGCAGGCCCTGCTCGCCACGGCCGATGACGGCGATCTGCGTGGCCGGCACGCCTTCACGCACCAGCGCATCCTTGACCGCATTCGCACGGCGCAGCGACAGCGCCATGTTGTAGTTTTCCGGGCCCGACGTGTCGGTGTGGCCGGTCGCCGTGATACGGGCGCTGCCCTTCGACTTGAAGGCCTGGGCCGCCTGCTTGATGGTCTGCAGCGCCTGGGCCGACAGGTTCGAGCGGTCCCAGTCGAAGAACACCATGAACGACGTCGCCTGAGGCGCCGTGGTCGGCGGCGGCGGCGGCGGTGCGGCCGGCGCGAACTTGTAGACCAGGCCCAGCATGACGGAGAAGTTGTTGTTGCTCCACGTGCTGTTGAAGCCGTTGACGGTCACGCTCGGGTTCGACGTGCCGTAGTAACGGCCGTCGAGGTTGACGCGGAAGTTCGTGTCGACGTTCCAGCCCAGACCGATGATGCCCTGGTAGGCGAACTGGGTGCTGCCCAGCGAGCTGTTGGAGTCGACAAAGGCGATACCGGCGCCCGCACCGACATACGGCGTGATCGTCGAAGCCGGGGCGAAGTCATACAGCAGGTTGGCCATGATGCCGAGCTGGCTGATCTGATTGTTGATCGCCGTACCGGTGAAGCCGCCAGCGTAGGTCTGGTTCTGGCGATAGATGCCCTCGATTTCGACGCGCGGGCCAACGAAATCGTAGCCGACCATGCCGCCTGCAGCCCAACCGGTCTGGGGGGTGACCGTCGTTCCGCCAATCGTGGTGTTCAGCAGCCAGTTCAAGCCGCCTTCGGCGCCGATGTAAAAGCCCGGCGCAGCGGTCTGCGCCTGGGCAATGACCGGCAGCGCAACCATCGCGGCCGCGGCCAGCAAAGCCTTCTTCATGAGTTCTTCCCCTCGTTTATGACAACAGACGAGTGCTTACGCGGGTTGGTTGGAGCCAACTCCTCGCGGACTATACACACCACAATTGGTGAGGTGCAATAAGCCGGGCGGTTTCGAGGCAGCGCTGTGGCTGACCAGCAACACCGCTTGTTTTTATGCCCGTCCTATACGCTTCGAGCCGCTAACGCGGCGCTCAGTTGCCGGAACTAGATCTTGTGTGTCGGTCGGACGCGTCGCGGTCAGCCGGAATAGGGATTTTCACGCCGAAAACCCCGCCGCCCTCCTCCTGTCGGCCGAAGACGGTGGGCCGCTCCAGCGGCGCGTCGGCCGGCGGCCGGGCTGCCAAATCCCGGCGCGGCAGCGGTACATCAGGATCGTCGGGGGGATTGAGCATCTTGCCCACGATCTCGGCGCCGCTGGGGGGAGGTGCGACCGGCGACGCCTGCGGTGCCGCCTTGCCGTTCTTGGCGGGCGCTGGCTGGGCCACAATGGCTGGGGAGGTCACCTTGAGATTCTGGTTTAAGTCCGCGGCATAAGCGGCCGCCGCGGGAAGCAGCGAAACGGCCCCGAGAATGAGGCAGATTCCGCCCGCAAGACGGGCACTGCCGAAGGGTTTTGCACGATCCATGAACGAGGGCTTTCGACTTGGCGTTCTCCCGTGACCCATTCACTACGGGATCACGGCATTTTGGTGCCCTTGGGCGGCGGCATTTTGTATCGCCGCGCAACCCTGCCTGCGGTAAACCGCCGTTCATAACCGCAGCAGGAGGAAAGCCATGGGCCAGTACAGCAAGGTCGAAACCGACGGCCGACTGATGATCGTCACCATCAATCGACCCGAGGTCTATAACGCCTGCCATCCCATGGCGAACGAGGAGCTGGTCGCGGCGTTCGACGAGTTCAGCGCCAATCCGGAGCTGTGGGTAGCGATCATTACCGGTGCCGGCGACAAGGCGTTCTGCGCCGGCAACGACCTCAAGTATCACGCCGAAATCCAGAAGAAGACCGGCAAGCGGCCGGTCCATCCGGCCAAGGGCTTCGGTGGCCTCGCCAATCGCTTCGACCTCGAGAAGCCGGTGATCGCCGCGGTGAACGGCGTCGCCATGGGCGGCGGATTCGAGATCGCGCTCGCCTGTGACATCATTGTGGCCTCCGACAAGGCGACCTTCGCCCTGCCCGAACCCAAGGTCGGCCTGGCGGCCGGCGCCGGGGGCATGCAGCGGCTTTCCCGCATGATCCCGCTCAAGAAGGCGATGGGCATGCTGCTGACCGGACGTCACGTCCCGGCCAAGGAAGGCTTCGAGCTGGGCTTCGTCACCGAGGTCGTGCCCCACGCCGAGCTGATGACGGCGGCCAAGAAGTGGGCCAACGACATCCTCGCCTGCTCGCCGATGTCAGTGCGCGCCACCAAGCAGACGGTGATGCGCTCGCTCGATGTGCCGACGCTCGAGGTGGCGATGCATAACCTGCACTACCCCGCCTTCGTCGCCATGACCCGCAGTGAGGATACGGTCGAGGGCCCGCGCGCCTTCGCCGAGAAGCGCAAGCCCAACTGGAAGGGCCGCTAGCGAGGAAGAGCTGAGCTTCGTCCGTCGTTCCGATGCCGGGCACCGTCCGCGATCGTCCACGCCCTGTGGACGCCCCAACGCGTTGGTGGATCGATGTTTTCCGCCGAAAGTCCGCGAATCCACCCCTCCCCCACCCTCGGCGTTTCCTCCTCAGATCGTGGTCAGATCACGCCACGCTCGATCCGGCCCGCCGCCCTTTTGGGGCTTGTCCGGCGTCTCCTGTGGCCCCCGCGCTTCGGGTCCGGGTCCCCATTGACTGAATCAGTACTCTACTATAATTGTAATATTAATCAACCATTTTATACGATTTACGCCAATCGGTGGCGGCGTGATTCAGGCCGGTATTCCCGCTCCAGCCCCTAGCGCCCTCGGCTGTTGTCGACGTCCCAGTCGAGCTCGAAGCGCTCGCCCTTGGACTTGACGTAGGCCGCATGCGGCGGCGCGAAGTGCGCCGGCATCAAGAGCGCGCCCTGCTCGACGCAATCGCCGAGCAGGATGTTGCGCGTCTTGCGCGCCTGGTCGAGATCGTCGCAGAAGCGGCTGTTCCACTTCCACAAGGGCACCTGCACCGGATTGTGCAGCGCGTCGCCGGGAAAGATCGCGCGCTTGCCGCGTGACTCGAGATCGACGCGGATCTGGCCCGGCGTGTGGCCGGGCGCGGGCTTGATTTTGAGGCAGCCGCACATGGCATGCTCACCGCCGGCCACGAACTCCGCCATCTTCGCCTCGACGATCGGCAGCACCGAATCGTTGTAGGTATTGACCTCGTACTCCACCGCACCCGGCGTCTTGGCGACCTTGGCCCAGTGATCGTGGTCGGTGCGCGACATCACGTACGTGGCCTTGGGAAAGGTCGGCACCCATTTGCCGTCCCGGAGCTGGGTGTTCCAGCCGACGTGATCGACGTGCAGGTGCGTGCACATCACGAAGTCGATCTGCTCGGGCTCGACGCCCGCCTCGCGCAGGCGATCGAGGTACTTGGTATTCAGCATGTCGAAGCGCGGCATGCCGGGCCGCGGCTTGTGGTTGCCGCTGCACGAGTCGATCAGGATGGTGTACTCGGCCGTGCGCACCAGCCAGGAATGGATCGAGGTCATCAGCTTGCCGCTCTCGGGCTGGTAGTAGCCCGGCGCCAGCCAGTGCTGCTCGGCGGCGAAGGTCTCGGCCTCGAACTCGGGGAAGAAATCCTTGGCCGGAAATCCCGGCCCCATCTGCTCCTCGATGCGCGTGACGCGAACGTCGCCGATCTGACGGTCTTGCATTGCTTCCTCCGTGCCAACGATGACATCGTAGCACTCATCGCGAGGAGGAGCTTGTCATGGCGGCCTATGTGATTGTCGCGGAGACGGTCAACGACGAGAAGATGTTCGACGAATACCGCAAGCAGGTGCCGGCGACGCTCACGCCGTTCGGCGGCAAGTTCGTCGTGCGCGGCGGCAAGGTGACAGTGCACGAAGGCGAGTGGCCGCATCCGCGCACCGTCGTCATCGAGTTCCCGTCCCGTGCCCAGGCCGAAGGCTGGTACAAATCGGACGCTTACCAGAAGATCATCCAGCTCAGGCTCAAGAGCTCAGTCGGCAACTTCGTCATTGCCGACGGCGCCTAGAGCTTCTTCTCCCAGTGCACGAAGCCCACACGGCCCAGGCGGCCGAGTCCCGACAGCGTCGTGGTAGGGGTCGGCACATAGGGCCGGTAACCCTCAGCGATCAGGTTCCGCATCGAGGCCGCGCCGTCGGCATCGGTGTAAGTGACAGCCTTCGCCAGGCGGTGCTGCCGCATCTCGTCTTCGCGCAGGCGCAGCATCCGTCGCTGCAGGCCTTGGCCGCGATAATCGGCTAAAACGCCGCCGCGATAGTGGAAGCCGAGCGGGACGCCGTCATGCTCGACGGTCTTCCAGGCGCAGTACGCCGCGGGCTTGTCACCATCCCAGCCGATCAGCCAGTGCGCGCCGACAAAGACCGCCGGCGTGTCGATTGGAAAGCAAAGGCGGTCCATCTCGGCAATCAGGGCTTCGTGCGCAGCCGTTGCCCGGCGGAACTCGATCACGCGCTTCAGGCCTTCAACGCCTCGTTGGTACGCGCGATGTTGACTTCGTGGCTGTGCAGCATTTCGGCGAGGTCGCGGTGCAAGGCATCGTCGCGCACCTTGGGCAGCATCTCGCGCAACTTCTTCACCACCCAACCCTGGCCGCGATTGAGGAAGGCCATGCGCTCCGGCAGGCCCTCGATCGCCAATGCCTTGTCCTGGAAGGCGCCGATCTTGGTCGACGCCGGCGCGCCCAAGGCCTTGAGCTGCTTCAGCAGCATGGCGCACCAACGCGCCTCGTCGCGGTGCACGTCGCGCAGCAGCTCCACGAACTTCGTGCCCGCCGCCCCTTCGGCACTCTTCAGCGCCACGCCGGTGCCGGCGCGTTCGGCCTCGAGCAACTCGTTCAGGAATGCCGCGAGCTCGTCCTTGGTGGCGTAGCCCATGTAGGCATCGTCGGCCTCGTGGGCGAGACAAGCGGGCGAATTCGGTTCGGGTCGCTCAGTCGACATCTTCACCTCCTGGAGCTCGGCAATCATGCTCTAGAGAACACAACGCGCAACGGTCGCTGGCTGCTGCCCGAAAATCGAAGGTCGGTGTCGGCCGTGATCGGCTCGCGCGCTATTTCCGCATGTCCGAGGGATTCTTCATCCGCCTGCCGGTGGACTATGAGCAGCGCGCAGCCTAGGGGGGCGGAGCCAACATACAGGAGGAACTGCTCTGCTCTAACGTCCCGCTTGCTGGATTGCCGACAAGATCCACTTGCCGCCGCCGCTACGCAGGAAGGTCCATACCTCGGTCGCCTCGGTCCGCACCCGGTCATTGCCGGCGACAATAGTGCCGTCGGCGATCCTGCGGGTCGCGTCGATCATGCTGAAGCGCATGGCGACCGTGGCGTAGTCAACGCCGGCTTCGCTCCAGGCCTCCGACAAGTCGCCCTGCTCGAGCTTCACCGCCTCGACCTTGTTCTCGACGCCGCGGCTCGCGTTGCTGGAAAGCTCTTCCGAGAAATAGCCGAGCATCTCGGGCGTCGCGAGGCCGCGTAACTTGGCGAGGTCGCCATGGCTGTAAGCGGTCTGGATCTCGCCCAGCATGGCCTCGAACGTGTTGAAATCTTCCGCGCTGATGGCGAGCTGCGCCGAATTGCCGACCAGAGCGAGGCCGCTGCCGCCGCTGGCACCGGGACGTGCAACCGTATCGGCCATCCGTCGCGCCGCGGCAGCGTAGGCATAGGCCGGACCTGCCGACTGTCCCCGTGCCGCGGACCAGCCGCGGAACAGCCGGACGGCAAAATAGGCCAACCCACCGATCAGCATGACCTGCAGCAGCAATCCGAGCATGCCCGCACCGCCGTCGAGGCCGCCGGAGAAGCCGCCGCCGAACATCATGCCGAACAGGCCGGCCCCAAGCATGCCGCCCATCAGGCCTGACAAGAATGGATTGCGCGCCATGAAACCGCCGCCGGCTGGCGGCGTGGCCGACGCCGGCGTGACGGTCGCAGGTTTCTGCGCCGGCTGTTGGGGCGTCGTGCTTCGTTCAATGGGTTTCGCGGCCGGCGCTGTCTGGGTAGGCGCAGGTGCCTGGCCGGTGTTGCCGCCGCGACTGCCGGAATTCGTGCCGCCGCCGGCGCGCGCCTCGGCCAATGACGGCGCGACTATGATCATCGCGGCGATCATCGCCAGCCAACGAACGTTTTTCACGATGGGCCACCCCTGTTGGAAAAAGCCAACAACCATGATGTTAGGCTGATGTCGTCTTCAAACAAGGGCAGCGGGGGCAATATCTGGGCTAAAACGCCTCCGCCGGCAATGCCATCAGCGTCGCAGCGCCCGCCTTGATCTGGTGGTTGAGCGCAGTGGTCTGCGGCAGCACCCGGGCGACGTAGAAACGCGCCGTGGCGAGCTTGGCGTTGTAGAAGTCGTTGTCGTTGCCGGCGGCCAGGCCCTTGTGGGCGGCGACGGCGATGCGGTTCCACATGAAGGCCATCGCCGTCAGCGCCATCAGGCGCAACAGGTCGGTCGCCGCGGCGCCCGCCTCATCGGGGTTCTTCATGGCGTTCTGCAGCAGGAAGAGTGCGGCATCCTGCACCCGGCCGAGCGCCTTCTCGAGCGGCTCGACGAACTCCTTCATCTTGTCGTCGGCCTTGTGGGCGGCGACGAAGGCGCTCATCACGCCCAGCAGCCGCTGCGCCGCGGCACCGCCCTTCATCGGCAGCTTGCGACCCACCAGGTCGAGCGCCTGGATGCCGTTGGTGCCTTCGTAGAGCTGGGTGATGCGCGCGTCGCGCACCAGCTGCTCGACGCCGTTCTCACGGATGTAGCCGTGGCCGCCATAGGTCTGCACCGCGAGGTTGGCGCATTCGGAGCCCATGTCGGTGAAGTAGGCCTTGATGATCGGCGTCAGCATCTGGATCAGATCGTCGGCGGCGTCGCGCTTGTCCTTGTCGGGATGGCGATGCGCCTCGTCGATCAGCATGCCGACCCACAGCGCCAACGCACGAGCCGCCTCGGTGAACGACTTCTGCGTCAGCAGCATGCGGCGCACGTCGGGATGGACGATGATCGGATCGGCCGGCCCATTGGCGTTCTTCGGCCCGGTGAGCGAGCGGCCCTGCAGGCGGTCCTTGGCATAGGCGACCGCGCTCTGGTGCGATACTTCGGCAATGCCGAGGCCCTGCATGCCGACGCCGAGGCGTGCCGCGTTCATCATCACGAACATGGCGTTCATGCCCTTGTTCAACTCCCCGACCAGCCAGCCCTTGGCGCCGTCGAGGTTCATGACGCAGGTCGCGTTGGCCTTGATGCCCATCTTGTGCTCGACCGCGCCGCAGCGGATGCCGTTGCGCTCGCCGACCGATCCGTCGGCCTTGGGCAGGAACTTCGGCACCAGGAACAGCGAGATGCCGCGGGTGCCGCCCGGCGCGCCCTCGGGGCGCGCCAGCACCAGATGAAGAATGTTCTCGGTGAGGTCGTGCTCGCCGGCCGAGATGAAGATCTTGGTGCCGGTGATCGAGTAAGAGCCGTCGGGCTGCGGCTCGGCCTTGGTGCGCAGCATGCCGAGGTCGGTGCCGCAATGGGGCTCGGTGAGGCACATCGTGCCCGACCAGGTGCCGTCGGTGAGTTTGGGCAGGTAGAGCTTCTTCAGCTCGTCCGAGCCGTGACGCGACAGCGCCTCGTAGGCGCCGTGGCTCAGCCCGGGATACATCGAGAAGGCCTGGTTCGACGCGGTGAACATCTCTTGCAGCGCGAAGCCCACCGTCGCCGGCAGGCCCTGCCCGCCATACTCCGGATCGCAAGTCACCGCCGTCCAGCCGCCCTCGCGGAACTGCTCGTACGCTTCCTTGAAGCCCTTGGGCGTGCGCACCACGCCGTTCTCGTAGTGGCAGCCTTCCTCATCGCCCGTGCGGTTGAGCGGGAACAGCACGTTCTCACAGAGCTTGGCGGCTTCCTCGAGGATCGCCTGGATGGTGTCGGGCGTCGCATCCTCGTAGCCCGGCAGCTTGGCGAGGCTCGCAACATCGAGGACTTCGTTGAGCACGAAGTTGATGTCCTTCACCGGACCCTTGTAGACGGCCATGCTCTCCTCCTCGATCTCAGTCGTCGCCTTCGGGATCGACGCCGCGCTGCTTGAGCTCGGTGGTGACCTGGGTCTCGACTTCCTTGAATTCGTTGATATGCGCGTCGAGATCGCGACGCTTGTGCTCGAGATCGGAGATATGCAGGCGGCTGCGCCGCAGGAGCTCGCGCAACTGCTGCACGCCGGTGCGGTCGACCTGGTAGAGATCGAGCAGCTCCTTGATCTCGGCGAGCGAGAAGCCCAGCCGCTTGCCGCGCAGGATCCAGCCCAGCCGCACGCGGTCATGCGCGCTGTAGAGCCGAGTGAGCCCTTGGCGCCTGGGCTTGATCAGCCCTTCGTCCTCGTAAAACCGGATGGTGCGCGCGGTGATCGCGAACTCGCGGGCGAGCTCGGCGATGCTGTAGATCCGCTGTGGATCGCGCGGTGAGGCGGTGGCTTTGGCCGGGACGGCGACAGGCATGGTGTCGCCGTCTTAAGGCTACTTTCCGTTAACGTCAATCTAGATTTACGTAAACGGAAATCCCTGTTTCAGACGGTCAGATCACCTTGGCCTGACGCATGTCCTTCACTTCTTTCGGTGAGCAGCCGAGCCACTCACCGTAGATCGCCTCGCAATCGCCGCCGAGAACCGGCGAGGATTTCAGCGGCACCTTGGTGTCCGACATTTTGACCGGCCAACCGGGCACGGTGACCTTGCCGCGCACCGGATGGTCGATCTCCTGCATCATTCCGCGCGCATGCAGGTCCGGGTCGTGCAGCAGCTCGAGGGTGGTCATGACGGCACCGCAGGGAACGCCGGCGCCGGCGATGATCCTGGTCACCTCCTGCTTGGTGCGCTTGGACGTCCACTCGTTGATGGCAGCGTCGACGGCCTCGCGGTTCAGGCCGCGGGTGGGACCGTCGACCATGCGCGGATCCTTCAGCAGGTCCTCGCGGCCGATCGCCTTCACCAGGCGGCGCCAATGATCCTCGTTGCCGCGCGAGCAGAAGACATAGGCCAGGTCGTCCAGTCCGCCCGGCGCACACTTGTAGAGGCCGCCGGGTGCGATGCCGGGGACCGTGTTGCCGCCGCGCGGCAGCTGGTCGTTGCGGGCGGCCTGACGGCTCATCGGCGTGCGGCAGTAGTTCAGCATGGCATCGCGCATGGCGATCTGGATGTGCTGGCCGCGACCGGTCGCCATGCGTTGATAGAGGGCGGCGAGGATGCCCATGGCGCACAGCATGCCGGTGCCGGTATCGCCAATGGTCGGGCCCGGCCGCACCGGCGGCTGGTCGGCATGGCCGTTCACGCCCATCGTGCCACCCATCGCCTGGGCGATCATGTCGAAGGCCAGATAGTTGGCGTGCGGGCTTTCCGGTGCGAAGCCCTTCACTTGGGCGAAGATCAATCGCGGATTGAGCGCGTGGAGCCGCTCCCAGTCGAAGCCCAGGCGCGCGAAGGTGCCCGGCGCCATGTTCTCGATCAGGACGTCGGCCTTCTCGATCATCCGCCGCAGCAGCGCCTTGCCCTCCTCGCTCTTGAGGTTGCAGGTCACGCTGCGCTTGTTGAGGTTGTAGTAGATGAAATAGTGCGAATCGGCGTCGGCCCGATCGGTCATTCCCCAGCGCCCGGGCTCGCCGCGCGTCGGCTCCTCGACCTTGACGACGTCAGCGCCAAACCACGCCAACGCCTCGGTACAGGACGGTCCGGCCTCGAACTGCGTGAGGTCGAGGACCTTGATCCCCTTGAGCGCCGGCTGAGTCCCGGTCGCGACATCCGGCTGCCTTACCTGATCCTGCATGACGCGCGCTCCTCTAAGAGGTTGTGTCACTCAATCAGCTATGCCACGCGAACTGCTGCGCCTTGCGGGCAGAGCTTTGCGAAAGCACGATGTTGACCAGCGCCGGCCCATTGTGGGCCATCGCCCCATCGAGCGCGCCGCGAATCTTCTTCGGATCCTCGACAAAGTAACCCTTGCCGCCGAACGACTCCATCATCTTGTCGTAGCGGGCGCCGTAGATCAGCGCGTTGGGCTTCAGGTTCATCATCGGATTTTCCGGAATCGCCGGCATGCCGGGGCCGATGCCGCCGTTGTTCAGGACGACGATCTTCACCGGGAAGCCGTAGCGGACCAGCGTCTCCATCTCCATGCCGGAGAAGCCGATCGCCGAATCGCCCGAGAGATGGATCACCGGCCGGCCGGGCTGGGCCACGCAGGCCGCGATCGCCTGGCCGAGTCCGACGCCCATCGTCCCGTAGGTGCCGGCGTTGAGGCACGACCGGGCATCGAAGCTCGGCAGCTGCGTCAGGCCGATATCCATCGTGCCGGCGCCCTCGGCGCTGAGGATGGCGTTCTTCGGCATCCAGGCGGCGACGTCACGCAGCGCGCGATAGTAGTTGGCCGGACCCGTGTCGTCGTCGATCTGCGGCTTGATGGTCGCTGCGTTCTCCGCGACCTTCTTGGAGAGCGCCTTGCGCCACGCCGAGTCGGTCGGATGGAACCACTGGCGGCCGGCAAGCGCCTTGTTGAGCTGACCGACGATCGCCTTGCCGTCGCCGACCAGCGCCACCTCGGTCGGCTTGTTGTGCCCGATCTCCTCCGGCGCGATGTCGAGCTGGACGACCTTGACGTCCTTGGCGAAGCGCGGCGCCAACCCGAAATGGAAGATCCAGTTGAACCGCGCGCCCATTAGGAAGACGACGTCGGCCTGCTGCAGCGCAAGCGTGCGGGCCGCCGAAACCGCCAGCGGATGGTCGTCCGGCATCACGCCCTTGCCCATCGGCGAGCGCACGAACGGCACCTGGGTGCGCTCGATGAAGGCGCGTACCTCGCCCTCGGCGCGCGACCACGCCATGCCCTTGCCCACGATAACGAGCGGCCGCTGGGCCTTTTCGAGCACGTCCAGCGCCGCCTCGATGTTTTCGCCCGGCGCCACCATGCGCGGCGGCTCGGGCACACGCTGGACCTCGGTGACTTTGTCGAGCTCGCACGTGCCCTTGATGATGTCGTCCGGCATGTCGAGATAGGAGGCACCGGGTCGACCATAGATCGCGTGCCGAGTCGCCATCTCGACGTAATAGGGAATGCGATGGACGTTCTCGATGCCGTGCGCGAACTTGCAGAACGGCGTGGCGATCAGCACCTGGCGCTCTTCCTGGAAGGCGCCCATGCCGCCGCGATAAGTTTCCGAGGCGCCGCCAAGCAGGATCATCGGCCAGCAGTTCTGCTGGGCATTGGCGAGGCCGGCCAGGCCGTGCACCACGCCGGGACCGGTCACGGTGAGGCAGACGCCGGGGCGGCCGGTCATATAGCCGTAGGCCTGCGCCGCGTAGGCCGCGGACTGCTCGTTGCGCATGCCGATGTAGTTGATGCCTTCCTTCTGCGCGGCTGTGGCGATCGGACCGACCGGAAAGCCGACGATCCCGAACATGTGATCGATGCCTTGGTGCTTGAGGCTGCGCGCCATCAAGGTGGCGCCGTCGACTTCGCTCATGATTTTTCCTCCCGATGCGCGAATTATGCGCACCGACCGCGCAGCCGCGAAAGGGGCCGTGCTTTCCGACGTGCCGATGTGCGATACAGCCGGCACGGTTTTGCGTCCATTCGGAAGGGAACAAGATGGCGATCTACCAGCTCGGCGACAAAAAGCCGGTGATTCCAGCGTCCTGCTTCGTGGCGGAGAGCGCGACGATCATCGGCGACGTGACGCTCGGCGAGCGGGTCAGCGTCCTGTTCGGCGCCGTGCTGCGCGGCGACAACGAACCGATCACCATCGGCGACGACAGCAACGTGCAGGACAACTGCGTGCTGCACAACGACCCCGGGGCGCCGCTGATCATCGGCAAGGGCGTCACCATCGGCCATTGCGCCATGCTGCACGGCTGCATCATCGGCGATGGCGCCCTGATCGGCATTCAGGCCGTGGTGCTGAACAGCACGGTGATCGGCAAGCATTGTCTGGTCGGCGCGGGTGCCATCGTCACCGAGCGCAAAAACTTTCCCGACCGGTCGATGATCCTGGGCGCGCCGGCCAAGGTTGTGCGCGAGGTGACCGACGACAACATCGAGCGCATGCGGATGGACACCCTGGCCTACGTCCATCGCGGCGCCATGTACAAAGAGAAGCTGAAGCGCATCGGCTAGCGCCGTGATCGACGCGCTCGACCATCTCACCTTGCGCGCCTCGTTCCGCGCCGGCGCGGTCGGCGCCTACGAGACGCTGCTCGGGCGCCGCGCCGAGGACGGCCGGCTACGGGTCGGCAACGTCGGCTTGGCAATCGAGGACGATGCCTCGACTGCCCGACTCTCCTCGATGGTGTTCGCCACCTCCTCGCTCGACAAGGCCGAGCGCCTGCTCGAGCGGCGCGCCCTGCCGGCGAAGCGCCACGGCGATCGTCTCGCCCTAGCGACTGACGCAACGCACGGCGTGCCGATCGCCTTGATCGAGATCAAGGACAAGGCGCCGCCCTCGCCGCTCAAAGACAGCCGTGAAGCCCAGTCGATCACCGCACTCGACCATGTCGTGATCCGCTCGCCCAATCCCGAGCGCGCGATCGCGCTCTATGCCGGCCGCCTGGGACTTGATCTCCGGCTGGACCGCAGCAACCCCGACTGGGGCTCGCGGCTGTTGTTCTTCCGTTGCGGCGACCTGGTGGTCGAGATCGCGCATGACCTTAAGAAAGGCGTGTCCGACGCCCCCGACGAATTGTGGGGCCTGTCGTGGCGCACGCCCGACATTGCGCGCGCCAACGAACGGCTGAAGAAAGCCGGCGTCGAAGTCTCCGCGCCGCGCGACGGCCGCCGCCCGGGCACGCAGGTCTTCACCGTGCAGAGTCACACGGCGAATGTGCCGACCATCGTGATCGGCGGGCTCAGCCGTTGGTAGACGCCCGTACGAGCCTCCCGACCTCGTGCAGATCCTGCGCGACGTGCAGGCAGAGAGCGCAAATCTCGTCCGTCGCCGGTAGAAGGTCGGGCACCATCACCGTCATCATGCCGGCCGCCGCCGCGGAACGCACGCCGTGATGAGAATCCTCGATTGCCAGACAGAGATGCGGAGCTATGCCGAGGACCTCGGCGGCTTTGAGGAACGGGTCGGGATGCGGCTTGTGCCGCTCGTATTCGCCGTGCGCCACGATGCCGTGGAATCGGCTCACGAGGTCGTGCCTCTGCAGATGACGCTCGACCGTGGCGCGCATCGAGCTGGTGGCGACCGCACGCGGCAATTTCAGCTCGTCGAGCAGGTCGAGCATCTCCACCACTCCGGGCTTGAGCAGCCACTGCTCTTCGGTCAGCGCGTGGAAGATCCTCCGCGAGGCGGCGGACAATTCGTCGACGGCGAGATCGGGTCCGTAATGTTCGAGCAGCTGGCCGCGAATGACCGGCCACGGCGAGCCGATGGTGCTGCGGAAGAACTCGGAGGTCATGTCGATCCCGACTTCGCGCGCGGCGGCGAGCGCCGCCTTTTCGTACAGGGTCTCGGTATCGAACAATACGCCGTCCATGTCGAACACGACGGCGGCGACGGTTCTCGGGAACGCCATTGCGGACAACATCCCGACTTTCCGTCGCGCGCGCAATGGCCGTAGAGAGCGACATGCGCCGTCTCGTTGCCCTGCTTCTGCTGATCTCTACAGCGGCCTGCGCTCCGACGCCGCCCAAGACAGCCGAGCTCAAGCCGCTCGGCCTCTGCCCCGCTTCGTCGTGGAAGCCCGAGGCGCCGCCGCCGACATCCAGCGCCAAGACCTCGATGGTGCTGCTGGCGGTGCAGGAATGGTTCCGCTACGGCCGCCAGACCATCGACTTCACCAAGCCCGCGACGCCGCACCTCGTGCAGCTCGGCGTGCAGGAGCGCGACGCGCCCCAGCGCATCAACGACTACTGGAAGAGTGTCGACCGACCGCAGCTCAGCGGCCTCGATACCGAAGTGCCGTGGTCGGCGGCGTTCATCTCCTGGGACATCGAGAGCGCGGGCGTGCCGCGCGACCTGTTCTGTCCCGACGCCCGCCACACCATCTATGTCGAGCGCATGGTGATCCGCGCCCGCCAGCCGGGCGCCGCCTTCATCCCGCACCATGTTGGCGAATACGCACCCCGCGTCGGCGACCTGATCTGCGCCTCGCGTGCGGGCGGCGGCACCACCCTGGAGAACCTCGATCGCGGGCCTGGCCATTGCGACATCGTGGTCGAGGTGCGGCCGGGCCAAGTCCAGGCGATCGGCGGCAACGTGCGCGACTCGGTCACCCGCAGTGTCTTTCCACTGGACGCCAACGGGTTTTTGTCGCCCATTTCTGGGCGCCCATTTTTCACCGTCATCGAGAATCGGTTGCAATAGAGAGAGCGAAGATGTCCTGGCCTTACGACTACATCATCATCGGCGCCGGCTCGGCCGGTTGCGCCATCGCCAACCGCCTCGCCGAGGATTTTGTGCTCAACATCCTGATCCTCGAGGCCGGGCCACCCGACGACTCTTTCATGCTCAAGATGCCGGCGGGCTTCGCCAGCCTGGGCGACAAGACGCCGTACAACTGGCGCTACGAGACGGTGCCGCAGAAGCATTGCAACGACCGGCGCATGTACTGGCCGCGCGGCAAGACGCTGGGCGGCTCCTCGTCGATCAACGCCATGCTCTATGTGCGCGGCAACGCCTGGGACTACGACCACTGGCGCCAGCTCGGCAACGAGGGCTGGAGCTACAACGACGTGCTGCCGTTCTTCAAGAAGGCGGAGAACAACGAACGCGGCGGCGACGACTTCCACGGCACCGGCGGGCCGCTCAATGTCGCCGACCAGGTCGATCCATCGAAGATCAATGAGGGCTTCCTCAAGGCCTGCGAGCAGGCCGGCCATAAGCGGGTCAAGGACTTCAACGGCGCCCACCAGGAAGGCGTCGGCTACTACCAGGTGACGCAGAAGGACAAGCAGCGCTGGAGCACGGCGAGCGCCTATCTGCGGCCGGCGGTCGAGCGCAACAGGAACAACGTCAAGGTGATCTCCAACGCGCTGGTCGAGCGCATCATCCTTGACGGCAAGCGGGCCATGGGCTTGCGCTACGTCGTCGACGGCCGCGACGAGGTGGCGCTGTGCAGCCGCGAGATCATCCTGAGCGGCGGTGCGGTGAACTCGCCGCAACTGTTGATGCTGTCAGGCATTGGCCCGGCCGACCATCTGAAGTCGCTCGGCCTCCGCGTGTGGCACGACCTGCCCGGTGTCGGCGCCAACCTGCAGGACCATCTCGATGCCTCGATCCTGCAATTCTGCAAGACGCGCGATACCTACGATCGAGCCAACAAGCTGTGGTCGCTCTATCAGTACTGGCGCCACCAGAAAGGTCCGGGTACATCGCCGATCGCCGAGACCGGCGGCTTCCTCAGCACCTCGAGCGGCCTCTCGGCGCCCGACATTCAGCTGCACTTCCTGCCCGTGCTGGTGGTCGATCACGGTCGCACAAAGATGAAGAAGGACGGCTACAGCCTGCATGTCTGCACGCTACGCCCCGAGAGCACGGGGACGATTCGCCTGAAGAGCAGCGATCCCAAGGAGCACCCGCTGATCGACGCGAACTACCTGGCCGAACGCAAGGACCTCGAGACGCTGATCAAGGGCGTGAAGATGGGCCGCGAGATCTTCGCCCAGTCAGGTCTCGATCCCTACCGCGCCGCCGAGTTCCAGCCCGGCGCCGCGGTCAAGACCGACGCCGAGATCGAGCAGTGGATACGCAGCCACTGCGAGACGATCTATCACCCGGTCGGCACCTGCAAGATGGGGCCGGACAACGATCCGATGGCCGTGGTCGACAATCAGTGCCGCGTGCGTGGGCTCGAGGGACTGCGCGTGGTCGACGCCTCGGTGATGCCGACGCTGGTCGGCGGCAACACCAACGCGCCCACCATCATGATCGCCGAACGTGTCGCCGCCTTCATGCAGGGCAAGGACGAGAAGACCACGGCCCTGGCGGCCTGATCAGTTCACCCGGTTCTCGACCACCATCATCCAGATCTTGCCCGGTGTATTGGCGAGATGGCCGCGGCTGTCGACCGGATAGAGGCTCATGGTGACGCTGTTCTTGACGTTGCCGCCGACCGCATGGACGAAGCCGCCGCGCACGTCGGTCACGACATCACAGTGGCTGGCCGTGTTGTCGATGCGCCGCCGCGCCGTGCGCGAATCGGCGTAGCGCCAGGTCGGGCCGGACGTGCCGGTGCACACCAGGTCGCCCGGCTTGGGCGAATATTCGTTGGGCGCGTGCAGGGCGAAGCCAGGATTGCGGGTGCTGCGCTGATGCTCATAGAGCGCGGCGAGGTATTGGCCGTGCCGTCCGGCCGGCGGGAACGCCGAATGGCTGACGCCCGACTGCGTCATCACCCACGAGACGAAGGCGCCCGACCAGGGCCGGCCCGAGGTGCGGCCGTTCCATTCGGGATGCCCACAGCTTGCCCAGTAACTGCCGACCCGACTGGTCAAGGGCTCGCTGCGCTCGTTGACGCCGTTGCGGTTGGTATAGCCGTTGGCATGGCCGCCATAGACCACCGTCGAGCGGCCAAAGCGCGTCCATTCCTGCCAGGCGACCAGCGCGGTACGATTGGTCGGCGGTCGGTCGGCATAGCCGAAGCTGCTGCTGCCGGAACTACCGCAGCCTGTGAGGTGGAATGCTACCAGCGCGAGCAGAAGGAATGCCGGCAGCCGGTATCCGATCGTGTGGGAGGACAAACGATGGGGCGGCTGCCAGCGAACACGAACGTCGACGGAGGGGGTGTCGATCCTGTTCATGCATAACTTGCAGTTAGTAAAATAACTGTCTGTTTTTATTGATTCTATCCCTAGCACGCATTGTAACGAATGTCACCGGCAGAAATCCGCGATCTTGAGCTCAGGGCGTTCCAGGCCTGGCCTGCCCTGGAAAGCCAGAGCCATTCCGGCTGGATCCGCCGGTTCGCCGGCGGCTACACCAAAAGAGCCAATTCAATCAATGCGATAGACGTCGGAGCCCGGTTCAGCCCCGATGTCATGGCCGAGCTCGAACGGCCCTACCGCGAGCGCCGCCACCCGCCGATCTGGCGGCTGACGCCGCTCGCCCCGGCCGAGACCGACGCCGCGCTGGCCGGTCGCGGCTACCGGCGGATCGACGAAAGCCTGGTCCAGCGGGCCCCCCTCGACGGGCGTTTCACCGCCGATCCCGCGGTCCGCATCGCCGCCGTCCCGCCGGCCGACTGGCTGGCCGGCTTCGCGGGCCTCAGCCCGGTAGCGCCGGAGCATCGCGAGACCATGGGGCGCATGCTGCACGCCATCGCCGCACCGGTCGGCTTCGCCTCGGTCGAGGAGGACGGCCAGTCGCTCGGCTTCGCGCTCGGTGTGGTCGACGGTGATCATGTCGGGCTGTTCGACGTGCTTGTGGCGCCGACCGCGCGGCGGCGCGGCCTGGCGCGGCGGCTAACGCAAAGCATCGGCGCCTGGGGCCGCACGCACGGCGCGCGCTTTGCCTATCTGCAGGTGGTGGCGACCAACCTCGCCGCCTTGGCACTCTACAAGGATCTCGGGTTCGAGACGGTCTACAGCTACGCCTATCGTGTGCCATAGTCCCCTGAGGGAGGAACAAACAATGGCGCACCATCCGTGGGAGGCGAGCTACCCGCCGGGCGTGACGTGGCAGCTCGATGTTCCGAAAAAGACGATCCACCAGATCTTCGAAGAAAGCTGCGCGCAGTACGCCAACCGCCCCTTCACCGACTTCCTCGACAAGGTGATGACCTTCGCCGACTACAAGACGGCGTCCGACCGGGCCGCCGCCGGCTTCCAGAAGCTGGGTGTCGGGCCGGGCGTCAATGTCGGACTCTATCTGCCCAACACACCGCACTACCTGATCGCCTTCTTCGGCATCCTGAAGGCCGGCGGCCGCGTGGTGAATTACAGCCCGCTCGATGCGGCGCGTGAGCTCGAGTTCAAGATCGGCGACAGCGAGACCGACATCCTGGTCACGCTCGATGTCACCGCGCTCTACCCGAAGATGGCGGCGATGCGCGGCAAGACGCGGCTCAAGAAGCTGATCGTCGGCTCGATCGCCGACTACCTGCCGTGGCCCAAGAGCTGGCTCTATCCGATCGCCAAAAAGAAGGAGCTGTCGACCTGGCCGCGCGACGACTGGCACATGTCGTTCAAGGACCTGCTGGCCAACGACGGCAAGTACAAGAGCTACCCGGCGCCCGCCGATCTGTGGGACGAGGTGGCGCTGCTGCAATACACCGGCGGCACCACCGGCTTGCCCAAGGCCGCGATGCTGACGCACGGCTGCGTCGTCTCGGCGATGGCGCAGGGCCAGGCCTGGACGACGCCGCTCACGACGCCGGGCAGCGAGAAAGTCGTGTGCGTGCTGCCGCTGTTCCACATCTACGCCCTGTCGGGAATCATGCTGGGCGCGGTGCGCAACGGCAATCAGCTGCTGCTCTATCCGCGGCCCGACATCGACATGATCGTGAAGGACCTCGCCACCAAACGGCCGACTTTCCTGCCCGGCGTGCCGACGCTCTACACCGCGATCAACAAGCATCCCAAGGCGCAGGGCCTCGACCTCAAGTCGCTGAAGATCTGCATGTCGGGCGGCGCACCGTTGCCGGTCGAGGTGCAGCAGAGCTTCGAGAAGCTGACCGGCGCCACCCTGATCGAGGGCTACGGCCTCACCGAGACCTCGCCGACCGGCGCGATCTGCCCGATCGACAAGAAGACGCGGCGCGTCGGCTCGTGCGGCGTGCCGATGCCCGGCACGGTGATCGAGATCCGCGACATGGAGCAGCCCGACAAGACCCTGCCGGCCGGCAAGGAGCATGTCGGCGAGGTCTGCATCATCGGCCCGCAGGTCATGAAGGGTTACTGGAAGAAGCCGGATGAGACCGACAAGGTGCTGTTCAGCCATCCGGCGTCGAACTGGAAGGGCCTGCGCACCGGCGACATGGGCTACATGGATGCCGACGGCTGGCTCTATCTGGTCGATCGCTCCAAGGACCTGATCATCTCGTCGGGTTACAACGTCTATCCGCGCATGATCGAGGAGGCGGTGTACGAGCATCCCGCGGTCGACGAGTGCATCGTCATCGGCATTCCCGATCCCTACCGGCAAGAAGCGCCCAAGGTGTTCGCCAAGCTGAAGCCCGGCCAGCACCTGACCTTCGACGAGCTGAAGAAGCACCTCGACGGCAAGATCGGCAAGCACGAGATGCCGGTAGCACTCGAGATCCGCGCCGAGCTGCCTAAGACTCCGGTCGGCAAGCTCTCCAAGAAGGAGCTGAAGGAAGAGGAGCGCGCCAAGGCCCAAGCGAAGGCGGCGTGAGCGCATGGCGGGGCGTCGCGCGTTCCTGATCGGCGGCGCGGGCCTCACCTTAGGCGGCTGCTGGGATACGCCCTGCTACGAGCGCAACGCCAAGCAGAAGACTTTCCTCGATGCCCTGCAGGCGCTGGCCAAGCCGGCGCTCGCCTCGAACAATCCGCTGCGCATCGAAGAGGCGGCCAAGCAGAGCGTCACCGTCGCCGACAAGGTCGGCCCATTCTCCGACTGGTGCGGCACGCTGAAAGCCATCGAAGGCAACGCCGAGACCGTCGCCATCACGGTCGAAGTCGGCCCGCAAATTTCGCTCTACGCGTTCAACGACTGGAAGCTCGCGATGACGGGCAGCGCCGCCAGCCTACTCGCCGACCTCTTCTCCACACGATCGCGCGAGTCGCCGCCGCCGGGCCTTTCCGACCAAGCCATTGCGGCGCTAAAAACCTTCCGGCTTGGCGAGCGCGTGAAGCTCGGCGGGCGCATGGGCGAGATCGCGGGCTCAGGCCTGTTCGACCTCTCCCGCCTGTTCGGTAGGGGCGAGGCGGAGAACCGCCAGTTCCTGCAGTCGCCGCGCTTCGTGGCTCGTATCGAGGCGTTGGTGGCGTCGACAGCATAAGAAGAACGAAAGGATTTGGGGTGCCGTCTTTCTCCTACGATTTTCCCTACAGCGCCAAGAAGCTGCCGATCTTCGCCTCCAACGTCGTCGCCTCCTCGCAGCACCTCGCGGCCACCGCGGGCCTGCGCATGCTGGCCAAGGGCGGCAATGCGGTCGATGCGGCGATCGCCAGCGCCATCGCCATCACCGTGGTCGAGCCGACCAACAACGGCATCGGCGCCGACGCCTTCTGCATCCTGTGGGACGGTGAAAAGCTCGTCGGCCTGAACGCCTCGGGCCATTCGCCGGCGCTGATGACGTCCGACCAGTACAAGGGCCAGGACAAGATGCCGAGCACCGGCTGGGGCAGCGTCAGCGTGCCGGGCGCGGTGTCGCTGTGGGTCGCCCTGCACGGCCGCTACGGCAAGCTGCCGTTCGCCGACCTGTTCGAGCCGGCGATCAAGTACGCCACCGACGGCTATCGCGTCTCCTACATGGTGTCGCGTCAGTGGGACCGCGCCATCGACCGGCTGCGCGGCCAGCAGGACTGGGTGAGATACTTCCTGCCCAACGGCCGTGCGCCGAAAGCCGGCGAGCTCTGGAAATTCCCCGACCAGGCCAAGACTCTCACCAAGATCGCCGAGACCAAGGGCGAGGCGTTCTATCGCGGCGAGCTCGCCGATGCGATCGACAGCCACGCCAGGGCGACTGGCGGAACGCTGCGCCGCAACGATCTCGAAGAGCACCAGGCCGACTGGGTCGATCCGATCGGGATCACCTATCGCGGCACGACGCTGCACGAGATCCCGCCGTCGGGCCAGGGCATCGCCGCCTGCATGGCGCTCGGCATCCTCGAGAACTTCGACGTCGCCGGCCACGACTGCGACAGCGCAGAAATGGCGCATCTCCGGATCGAGGCGATGAAGCTCGCCTTCGCCGACATCTGGCGCTACGTCGCCGATCCGCGCTTCATGGACGTGACGCCCAAGCAGCTGCTCGACAAGGCGTACCTCAAGAGCCGCGCCAAGTTGATCGATCCGAAGAAGGCGCAGGATTTCGGCCCCGGCGTGCCCAAGGACGGCGGCACGATCTATCTCGGCACCGCCGACGCCTCGGGCATGATGGTGTCGCTGATCCAGTCGAACTACACCGGCTTCGGCTCGGGCATCGTCGTGCCCGGCACGGGCATTGCGCTCCAGAACCGCGCCACCGGCTTCGTCACCACCAAGGGCCATCCCAACGAGGTCGGCCCCAAGAAGCGGCCGTTCCACACCATCATTCCGGCCTTCATCACCAAGGACGGCCAGCCGGTCGCGACCTTCGGCCTGATGGGCGGCGCCATGCAGCCGCAGGGCCACATGCAGGTGTTTTCGCGCATCGTCGATTACGGCCAGAACCCGCAGGCGGCCATCGACGGTCCGCGCTGGCGCGTGCACGAGCTCGACAAGACTGTCTGGCTCGAAGAGCACATGCCGGCCGACACGGCGAATGGACTCGAGGCGCGCGGCCACAAGGTCACCAAGACCAAATGGCCGAGCTTCGACTTCGGCTCGAGCCAGATCATCTGGCGCTTTCCCGAGGGCGGCCCCTATCTCGGCGCCTCGGAGAGCCGGCGCGACGGCGCGGCGGTCGGCTTCTAGCCGTGCCGACCGTCGTTTCGATCGCGAACGGCGGTTTCTCGATCAACGGCGCGCCGACCTACCCAGGCCGCAGCTGGCGCGGCCATCGCATCGAAGGCCGGCTGTTCAACAGCCGCATGGCCAATGCCATCGCCGACGACGAGAACCCGGCGACCCGCGGCGCCTGGGACTATGCCGACGGCCCGTGGGATGCCGAGCGCAGCACGCGGGAGTTCGTCGCCGCCCTTCCCGCCTATCGCGCCCACGGCCTGCTCGCCGTCTGTCTCAACCTCTCGGGTGGCAGCCCGCAGGGCTATTCGTGGAACCAGCCCTGGAAGATCTGCGGCTTCAATTCGGACGGCACGATCAAGCCCGCCTGGGCGGCACGCCTCGACAGCGTGATCAAGGCCTGCGACCGGCATGGCATGGTCATGGTGCTGGGCTTGTTCTACGGCAAGCAGAGCGGCACCTTCAAAGACGAGGCGGCGGTCAAGGCCGCGGTCACCAACACCGTCGACTGGCTGCTCGAGAAGAAGGCGACCAACGTGCTGATCGAGATCGGCAACGAGGTCGACCTCGAGAATGTGTGGGCGCACCCCATCATCGCCGCCGAGCGCTGCCACGAGCTGATCGAGCTGGCGCAGAAGCGCAGCGACGGGAAGCTGCTGGTCAGCACCAGCCTGATCGGCATCGAGGCGCCGCCCGCCGCGACCCTGGCCGTTGCCGACTTCCTGCTGCCGCACGGCAATCGCGTTCATGGTCCCGACGGCCACTTCCAGCCGAGTCCGCACGGCATCCGCCTGCAGATGGCGCGGTGGCGCGCCGGTAAGGGCTACCGCGGCCAGCCGCTCGTCTACAACGAGGACGACCACTGGGAGTTCGACAAGCCCGACAACCATTTCGTTGCCGCTGTCGAGGCTGGCGCGAGCTGGGGCTACTTCGACTACCGCATGAGCCGCGAGCGGTTCGAGGATGGCTTCCAGTCGCTGCCGGTCGACTGGACCATCGCCTCGAAGCGCAAGCGCGCCTTCTTCGGGCTGTTGAAAGAAATCACCGGCAGCTAGGTTTTCCGCTTTTTCCGCCCATTTTCCACCGGTTGGAAAACGCCTCGATGCCGATGGCACAAGGCTTTTAGGGCCCTGTTTTCCAGTTTCCGGGACTCACCACGCATCATTTCTCACTGTGTGAGTTCGCCCACATACGTCCCTGCGGCCAAGGCCTACCTCAGTGCTTGTGGGCGCACGAGAGCCGCTTGCCGAGTTCGCGGACCGGCGCCCGGATTAAGAGGGGTGCCATGGTCCTGCCCGCTACACATTACCCATCCCGTTCACGGCAACCTTTGGCGCGCGAACTGCTGCAATTCGGTGCCGTGATATCGATGGGCTTGATGGTCACTTGGCTTGTCGCAACGGTGATCCAGTTCGGCGCCTAGCGCCCAGGACGACAATGCCCGCGGCGATGGCCTGAAGCACCGCACCCGCGACAAACACCTCGGGATAGGCGCCGATGGCGTCGCGCAATCCGCCGAAGACGACAGGCGCGAAAGCGAACACCGCCTGGTTGATCGCCGTGACGAGGGCCACCACGGTGCCGACATCGGCCGGCCGGAATTCGCGCTGCGCGATCAGCGGCGGTAACGACACGAGATTGCCCACCGCCAGGCCGAACAGCACGCATCCCAGTGCCAGCGGCGCCATTCCATCGCCCAGCGCCAGCAGCAGCGTGCCGACGGCCTGCACCAGGAAGTTTACCGCCGCGGCAAGCCGGCGATCGTGCCCACCCAACAGGCGACCCGTCAGGCTGCGCCCCACCACGGCGCAAAGCGTGGCGAGACTGATCGCGAACGCCGCGATCGTGGAGCCAAAGGCAGGTTCAAGCCTGGCGATCAGATGCGCAAACAGGCCGATCTGCACGAACATTCCGAGCGCGAAGGCCGCCGACAGCGTCATGAAGCCCGGCTGACCGAGCAAAGCGCGGCGCGTCGTTCGCGGCGCGCCCGTCGACTCGGCCGTCGGAGGTGCTCGCTTCAGAACAACCCACACCAGCGGACAGACGATGATGAGAGTCGCAGAAGCCAGCATCGCCCCGGCTGCTTCCAGTCCGGCATAAGCGATCAACGCCGTCCATAGTGGCGCGAACAGCAGGCCGCCGATGCTCGCGCCATTGAACGCCGTGCTGATCGCCCTCGCCCGATCGCGCTCGAACCAGGGGGCGACGATGAGATTGAGCGCCGCCCCGCTCATCGCCGACCAACCCGCCCCGCTCAGCAACAAGGCCGGTACGAGCTGCCAAACATCTCGCGCATTGGTCCAGGCGACGGCGCCGGCTGCTGCAAGAGCGGCGCCACCCACGGTGGTCGCCGCGGCACCGAGGCGACGATGGACGTCAGGCAACACGGTGACGAGCAGCGCACCGACCAGAAAATGCGCGGTGATCGCGAGCGAGATCGTGGCGATCGGCCAGCCGTGTGAACGGTGCAGCGCGACCAGATAGATGCCCGGTCCATAGAATCCGACGCCCCAGCCGAACACGGCGACGACGAACGCCGTCCAGACGACTCGCGAACCGTGGACGGCGCCTACGTCGGTCGTCGCCACATCATCACCAACTCGGCCCGCGCCTCGAAGCCAAGGCGCCGGTACAGGGCGACGGCCGGCACGTTATCCGGCCTGACATGCAGGAACGGCCGTTCGCCCCGGGCGAAGGCGCGCCGCATCAGCTCTTGTGTGAGCGCTGCCGCGTATCCCTTGCCGCGCGCTTCTGGATGCACGCAGATGGCACTGAGCTCGACGTAGCCCGGCACGCGCATCCGCTCGCCCGCCATGGCCATCAGGCGGTCACCGTGGCGGATGCCGAGATAACTCCCGAGCAACGGCGTGCGCCTGGCGAACGGTCCGGGTTCGGTTGCGGCAACCAAGTCCAGCATGGCGGTCGCGTCGTCTTCCGAGAGCACGGCCGCCGACAGCTCCCCTTCCTCCGGGGGTCGCTGCGCCGCCATCTGCAGCAGTGGGAAGCGCTTGATCTCCTCCCAGCCCTTCGGCAACGGCTCGACCTGCGGCCGCAACAGGCGCGCCTCGGTTCCCGCTGGCAGATCGCCAGCGAGATCGGAATAAGCGGCCGGGCTGGCCTCGGCGATAGCCGAGAACGGCGCAATGTCGCGCGGATAGTGTCGCGCCAGACCGCGACCCAGCGCGTGCCCGCAGTGCGGTCCCGCGAGCGTATGCCAGATCGGATTGTCGAGGAGGTTGATCGTCATGACAGGCCGCGCGTCACTTCCCGCAATGGGCCTCGATGCGATAGCCGTCGGGATCGATCACGAAGGCGGCGTAGTAGGTCGGGCTGTAGTCCTTGCGCACGCCCGGCTTGCCGTTGTCCTTGCCGCCGGCCTTGAGCGCCGCGGCATGGAAGGCATCGACCGCCGCCCGGCTCTTGGCCTCGAAGCAGAAGTGCAGGCCGGACTCCAGGTCGGCCTTCACCGGACTCTTGACCGGCAGGACCCACAAGCCTGCGCCCTTCTCGCCATAGCCCAGCGCACCTTCGCCATCGACAAGCCGCGTGACATCGAGCGGCTTCAGCACGGCGTCGTAGAACCTGCCGGCGCGCTTGAGGTCGCTGACGCCGATCGAGACATGGTCAAACATCTCTTCCTCCTGTATAACTATATAACTGGTTATATGGTTATGAGAGGAAAGCATCCTTGTCAACCGGTCAACCGGTTATCATCTGTGGACCATGAGCCGAGCCGACCTCTGTCTGGACTTCGCCAACACCCGCTACTACCGCGGCCTGGCGACGCCGACGGAAACGCTGAATGCCCCGGCCGATCTCGCGACCTGGGCCAACGCCGCCAAGCCGCCGACCGCCAAGGAATTCGAGGCGGCGCTGGGGCTGCGTGAGACGATCTACCGGCTGTTCAACGCCCAAGCCGACGGCAAGGCCGGGGCGCCGCGCGACCTCGAGGTGCTGAACCAAGCGCTGGCCCGGGCGCCGACGCGCACCACGCTGAAGCGCGGCCGTGACGGCTACGACTGGGACGTCGACGTCAAATCGGGGACGGCACTGGCGCTGCTGGCGCCCGTCTTGTGGTCAGCCGGCGATCTTTTAGCCGGGCCGCGGCTCGACCGGGTGCGGCGCTGCGCCAACCCAGACTGCGGCTGGCTGTTCCTCGACGATAGTCGTGCGGGCAAACGTCGCTGGTGCTCGATGTCGGCCTGCGGCAACCGAGCCAAGGCCCGGCGGCATTATCACAAGAGCAAGGAGGAGGAAGACGCCTGACCCGGAAAGCCGTCATCGGACTCTTGGCCCTGTTCGCCGTCATGGCGGTGCTGCTGTTCGGCGGCGCCGGCACCGTCGACTGGTGGCAGGCTTGGCTCTACCTCACAGTCTATTTCGGCGCGTCGATCGCGATCACGACCTATCTGGTGCGCAAAGACCCTGCCCTCCTCGCACGGCGCATGCGCGGCGGCCCGTGGGCCGAAAAGCAACCCGTTCAGCGGGTGATCATGGTCCTCGCCTCTCTGTCGTTCATCGGCCTGACCATTTTGCCGGCGCTCGACAAGCGGTTCGGCTGGTCGCACATGCCGGCCTGGGTTGCGGTCGCCGGCGACGTGCTGGTGGCCGTGGGCTGGCTCGGCATCTACCGCGTCTTCCGCGAGAACAGCTTCACTTCGGCCACCATCGAGCTGGCGCCCGACCAACGGGTCATCTCGACAGGGCCCTACGCGATCGTCCGCCATCCGATGTATTCGACGGCGCTGGTCATGCTGCTCGGTGCGCCGATCGCGCTCGGCTCGTGGTGGGGCCTGATTGCGCTCGCGGTGATCTCACCGGCGTTGATCTGGCGAATCTTCGATGAGGAAAAATTCCTCACCGCCAACCTGGCCGGCTACGCCGCGTACAAAGAAAAAGTGCGGTATCGACTGATACCGCACTTTTGGTAGTCCGCTTCGCGTTTGCTTAGCGAAGGATGCTTTGCAACTTCATGGCGACGCCCATGTCGCCTTCGATCTTGAGCTTGCCGGTCATGAACGCGGTCATGCCGTCGAGCTTGCCGTTGATCATGTCGTCGAAATCGCTGAACGCCATGTTGAGAGTGCAGTCGGCGGCCTTGTCGTCGTTGCTGACGGCAGGCGGGTTGGCATTGCCGTCGATGTAGACGACGCCCTGGTCGGTCGCGAATTTCACGGTGTTGCCGAAGGACGACTTCTTGGAAGCGCCTTCCTTCATTTTCGCGGTGATTTCCTGCAAGGTCATGGCGCCTGCCCTCCGGTCGATATTGCGCCGAAGGGACTTACTTGACCTTTACGTAAGCGTCAAATAGAGCCCGATAAACGGCCGTTCATGAGGGAGGAATCATGCCGTATCGCTCGGTCTTCAAACCGGGATTGTTTGAAGGCCAGACCGTGGTCGTGACCGGCGGCGGCAGCGGCATCGGCCGCTGCACGGCGCACGAGATTGCAGCCTTGGGCGCCCACGTCGTGATCACCGGCCGCAAAGCCGACAAGCTCGCCACCGTGAAGGCCGAGATCGAGACGGCCGGCGGCGCGTGCGAGACGCACACTTTCGACATCCGCGAGGAAGCCCAGGTCAAGGAGGCGATCGGCAAGATCGTCGCCGCCAACGGCCGCATCCACGGCCTGTTCAACAATGCCGGCGGCCAGTTCCCGGCGCCGGCGGCAGCGATGAGCGCCAAGGGCTTCGACGTCGTGGTGCGCAACAACCTCACCGGCGGCTTCATCGTCAGCCGCGAGGTCTACACGCAATCGATGCAGCATCACGGCGGTTCGATCGTCAACATGACGGCCGACTACCGCAACGGCTTCGCCAACATGGTCCATACCGGCGCCGCACGCGCCGGCATGGCCAACCTGACGATGAGCCTCGCCCTCGAATGGGGGCATGCCGGGGTGCGCGTGAACTCGGTGGCGCCGGGTTGGATCGCCTCGTCGGGCATGGACACCTACCAGGGCGAGTTCAAGGACAACATTCCCAAGCTCAAGAATCACTGCCCGCTCGGGCGGCTCGGCACCGAGAGCGAGGTGTCGGCGGCCGTGTGCTTCCTGCTGAGCGACGCGGCGGGCTACATCACCGGTACCGAGATCCGCATCGACGGCGGAACGCCCCTCGGCAACCGCTCGATGCCACTCGACATCACCGACAGGTCGAAGCCGTTCAACGGCTTCCATCTCGCCAAGACGCCCAAGGTCCTGGGCGGCTGAGCCATGCCGACCCTCTCAACCCAGGTCGACCGCAACGGCGCCGAGTACCGGCGCAATCGCGACCAGATGCTTGCCGCCATCAAGGAGTTCCGCGACGCCGAGGCGAGCGTGCAGGCGATGGCCGAGAAAACGCGCGAGCGCTTCAGGAAGCGCAAGCAGCTGATGCCGCGAGAAAGGATTTCCCTGCTACTCGATCGCGGCGCGCCGTTCCTCGAGCTGATGCCGCTCGCGGGCTACCGCATGCACGACGACAAGGACGGCTCCAGCGCCGGCGGCGGCTCGGTCGCGGGCATCGGCTATGTCGAGGGCGTGCGCTGCGTGGTCTCGGCGTCGAACTCGGCGATCAAGGGAGGCACGGTAGCGCCGTCCGGCCAGCGCAAAGGCCAGCGCGTGCAGCAGATCGTGCTCGAGAACAAGCTGCCGCTGGTCCACCTGGTCGAATCGGGCGGCGCCAACCTGCTCTACCAGGCCGAGATCTTCGTGCCGGGCGGCCGCGGCTTCGCCAACCAGGCGCGCATGTCGGCGCGCGGCATCCCGCAGGTCTGCGTCGTGCACGGCTCTTCGACCGCGGGCGGCGCCTATCTCCCTGGTCTCTCCGACTACGTCATCATGGTGCGCAACCAGGCCAAGGTGTTCCTGGCCGGCCCGCCGTTGCTCAAAGCCGCCACCGGCGAGATCGCCACCGACGAGGATCTGGGCGGGGCGGAGATGCACGCCACCGTGTCGGGCGTCGCGGAATGGATGGCCGAGGACGACGCCGACGGCATCCGCATGGCGCGCGACGTGATCGCCAGGTGGCACTGGAACGACAAGCTGCCGCCCAACACGGCCAAGCCGTTCAAGGAGCCGCTCTACGACATCGACGAGCTGTGCGGCGTGGTGCCGCCGTCGCACAAGGACCCCTACGACGTGCGCGAGGTGGTCGCCCGCCTGGTCGACGGCTCGGACTTCCTCGAATTCAAGGGCCTCTACGACCAGCAGACGATCTGCGGCTGGGCCGAGCTCGAAGGCGAGCCTGTGGCGTTCATCGGCAACAATGGGCCGATTACCACCAAGGGCTCGGTCAAGGCCGCGCAGTTCATCCAGCTGTGCTGCCAGCAGGGCACACCGATCGTCTACCTGCAGAACACCACCGGTTACATGGTCGGCACCGAGGCCGAGCGCGGTGGCATCGTCAAGCACGGCTCCAAGATGATCCAGGCCGTCGCCAACGCCACCGTGCCGCAGATCACCATCGTGATCGGCGGTTCCTTCGGCGCCGGCAACTACGGCATGTGCGGCCGCGCCTACGATCCGCGCTTCATCTTCGCCTGGCCCAACAGCCGCACCGCCGTGATGGGCGGCGAGCAGGCGGCCGGCGTGATGAAGACCGTCACCGAGGCCAAGTTCATCCGCGAGGGCAAGGAGCCGCCGAAAGAGCAGATCGACAAGATGTACAAGTCGATCGTCGACCAGTTCGACCGCGAATCGACCGCGCTCTACGGCACGGCGCATCTGTGGGACGATGGCATCATCGATCCCCGCGACACCCGCAAGGTGCTCGCCTTCACGCTGTCGATCGCGCGCGAATCGCTGGTGCGCCCGCTCAATTCCATCACCTTCGGCGTTGCCCGCATGTAGGGGCGAGGATGTAAGCGATGAAATTCACGCCCGAGCACGAGGCGCTGCGCCAGACCTGGAAGACCCTGATCGACCGCGAGATCAATCCGCATGTCGACGAATGGGAGAAGGAAGGCCAGTTCCCGGCCCACGAGCTGTTCAAGAAGATGGGCGATGCTGGGCTTTTGGGCGTCGACAAGCCGGTGCAGTTCGGCGGCTCGGGCCTCGACTTCTCCTACGCCATGGTCTGCTCCGAATCGCTCGGCCTGGTGAATGGCGGCTCGATCCCGATGGCGACTGGCGTGCAGATCTCGATGGCGACGCCGGCGCTCGCCCGCTACGGCAGCGACGAGTTGCGCCAGGAATTTTTGGCACCCTCGATCAGCGGCGACTATGTCGCGTGCCTCGGCGTCTCGGAGACCGGTGCGGGCTCCGACGTCGCCTCGATCAAAACCAATGCTCGCCGCGTCGGCGGCGACTGGGTCATCAACGGCGGCAAGATGTGGACGACCAACGGCGCACAAGCCGACTGGATGTGTTTGCTCGCCAACACGGGCGACGGGCAGGTCCACAAGAACAAGTCGCTGATCGTCGTGCCGATGAACACGCCCGGCATCTCGATCGTGAAGAAGCTCAACAAGCTCGGTATGCGCGCCTCGGACACCGTGCAGACCTTCTTCGACGAGGTGAAGGTGCCGGTGCGCTACACCATCGGCCAGCCGGGCCAGGGCTTCATCTACCAGATGCAGCAGTTCCAGGAGGAGCGGCTGTGGGCCGGCGCCGGCACCTTGATGGGCTGCGACCGCATCATCAACGCCACCATCGACTATACGCGCGAGCGCAAGGTGTTCGGCAAGCCGTTGCTCGACAACCAGGTGATCCATTTCCGCCTGGCCGAACTCAAGAGCGAGGTCGAGGCGCTGCGGTCGCTGGTCTACCGCGCCTGCGAGGAATATCTCGCCGGCCAGGACGTCACCATGCTGGCCTCGATGGCCAAGCTGAAGGCCGGCCGCCTGCGCCGCGAGGTCAGCGACGCCTGCCTGCAGTACTGGGGCGGCGCGGGCTACCTGTGGGACAGCCCGGTGGCGCGCAGCTATCGCGACGGCCGCCTAGGCTCGATCGGCGGCGGCGCCGACGAGGTCATGCTGCAGATCATCGCCAAGCTGATGGGCAACATGCCGAGACTGGGGAATCGCTGACATGCAATTCACCCAGGAACACGCCGAGATCCGCCGCACCCTTCGCGCCATCATTGACAAGGACATCAATCCGCATGTCGACCAGTGGGAAGAGGACGGCATTTTCCCCGCCCACGAGGTGTTCAAGAAGCTCGGCGACGCCGGCCTTCTCGGCATCAACAAGCCGGCCGAGTTCGGCGGCATGGGGCTCGACTATTCCTACGCCATGGTGATGGCCGAGGAGCTAGGCCACATCCATTGCGGCTCGGTGCCGATGGCGATCGGCGTGCAGACCGACATGGCGACCCCCGCCCTCGCCCGCTACGGCAGCGACGAGCTGCGCCGCCAGTTTCTGGCGCCGTCTATCAGCGGCGACTATGTCGCCTGCCTCGGCGTCTCCGAGGTCGGCGCCGGCTCCGACGTCGCCTCGCTCAAGACGACGGCGAAGCGCGTTGGCGGCGACTACGTGATCAACGGCGGCAAGATGTGGACGACCAACGGCACGCAAGCAGACTGGATGTGCCTCCTGGCCAACACCGGCGAAGGGCCGGCGCACAAGAACAAGTCGCTGATCTGCCTGCCGATGAAGACCAAGGGCGTGCAGGTGGTGAAGAAGCTCGACAAACTCGGCATGCGCTCGTCGGACACCGCGCAGATCTTCTTCGACGAGGTGAAGATTCCCGTCCGCAACCTGATCGGCCAGGAGGGCATGGGTTTCGTCTATCAGATGCAGCAGTTCCAGGAGGAGCGGCTGTGGGGTGCGATCTCCGCCGTGGTCGGCATGGAGCGGCTGATCGCCGAGACCGCCGAGTACACCCGCGAGCGCAAGGTGTTCGGCCGGCCGCTGCTCGACAACCAGATCATCCATTTCAAGCTCGCCGAGCTCAGCACCGAGATCGAGCTGGTGCGCTCGCTCTGCTACCGCGCCTGCGAGGAGTATCTCGACGGCAAGGACGTCACCATGCTGGCGTCGATGGCCAAACTGAAGGCCGGGCGCATGATGCGGCTGGTGACCGACGGCTGCCTGCAATACTGGGGCGGCGCGGGCTACCTGTGGGAAGCGCCGCCGGCGCGCGCCTTCCGCGATTCGCGCCTGGCCTCGATCGGCGGCGGCGCCGACGAGGTCATGCTGCAGATCATTTCCAAGATGATGGGCACCTTACCGCGGAGCGCACATGGCTGAGTTCGCTTCCAGATACGAAACCCTGCTGCTGCGCCGCGAGCGTGCGCGGCTGCACGTCACCCTCAACCGGCCGCAGGTCAAGAACGCGCTCAATCCGGTGCTGATCGGCGAGCTGCGCACGGTGTTCCAGAACCTGCGCGATCGCCGCGACGTCAAGACGGTGATTCTGCGCGGCGCGGGCGGCTGCTTCTGCGCCGGCGCCGATCTCAAGAACATGGAACAGAGCATGGGCGATCCGCCGCGGCCCGGCGAGAAAGATCCCATCGCCATCAGCAACCGCGAATACGGCACCTTCCTCGAGATGGTGAACACCAGCCCGCAGGTCGTGGTCGCCGCCGTCGAAGGCTACGCCATCGCCGGCGGCTTCGGTCTGCTCTGCGTGTCCGATGTGGCGATCTGTACCGAAGACGCGGGCTTCGCCATGAGCGAGACCGCGATCGGCATCGTGCCGGCCCAGATCGCGCCCTTCGTCGCCGCCCGCATCGGCGTGCCGGCGACGCGCCACCTCGCGCTGACCGCGGCGCGCTTCAAGGGACCGGAAGCGCTGCGGCTCGGCATCGTGCATCACCTTGTGAAGGACTCAGCCGCTCTCGACGCCAAGCTCGAGGAGGTGCTGAAGCAGATCGACCGCTGCGCGCCGCTCGCCAATGCCGCCACCAAGGCGGTCGTTCAGAAGGTCGGCGTCGAGCCGCTGTCATCGGTGCTCGACTTCGCCGCCGACAAGTTCGCCGAGGCGCGGCGCAGCCCCGAGGCCGCCGAGGGTCTGCGCGCCTTCGCCGAGAAGCGTCCCCCCAAGTGGTCAGTGGAGTAGATCATGCCGAGCACAAAGCCTGCCCTGACTGTCGACGATCTACCGGTGCGCACCGGCTCGGGCTACCCGCCACCGCACGACGAACCCTGCCGCCAGCGCCGCCGGCGCGCCCTGGGCGACGCGTTCGGCCTGTCGCAGTTCGGCGTCAACCTGCTCGAGCTGGCGCCCGGCACCTGGTCCTCGCAGCGCCACTGGCACGAGCGCCAGGACGAGTTCGTCTATGTCCTGGAGGGCGAGGTCACGCTGGTGACGAACGAGGGCGATACCGTACTCAAGCCCGGCATGGTCGCCGGCTTCCGCGCCGGCCAGGCCAACGGCCATCACCTGGTCAATCGCTCCAATGCTCTGGTGCGTGTGCTGGAGGTCGGCACGCGCACCGCCGAGGAGACGGCTCGCTATCCCGATATCGGCATGATGTATCGCGAAGGCGAAGGCTACCTCACGGCCGACGGACGCCCCCTGAAGTGAGCTTCTCGAAGATTCTGGTCGCCAACCGGGGCGAGATTGCCTGGCGCGTCATGCGCACGGCGAAGACGATGGGCTATCGCACGGTGGCGGTCTATTCCGACGCCGACAAGGATGCTCCGCACGTCACTTTCGCTGACGAAGCGGTGCGCATCGGTCCGCCGCCCGTGGGTGAAAGCTATCTCAGTATCGCGCGCATCCTCGAGGCCGCGAAAGCAAGCGGTGCCGATGCTGTGCATCCGGGCTACGGCTTCCTGTCGGAGAACGAGGCGTTTGCCGCGGCGTGCGACACGGCAGGGCTCACCTTCATCGGTCCGCCGGCTGCCGCCATCGCCGCCATGGGCAACAAGGCCGCCGCCAAGCGGCGCATGATCGAGGCCGGCGTGCCCTGCGTGCCGGGCTACCAGGGGACCGACCAGAGCGACGGCAATCTGGAGAAAGAGGCGCGCAAGATCGGCCTGCCGGTGATGGTGAAAGCCGCGGCCGGCGGCGGCGGGCGCGGCATGCGTTTGGTCGAGCACGACGGCGATCTGTTCGAAGCCATCCGCACCGCACGCGCCGAAGCCGAGAGCGCCTTCGGTTCGGGCGAGCTGATTCTGGAGAAGGCGGTGGTCGACGCCCGCCACGTCGAGATCCAGGTGTTCGCCGACAACCACGGCAACGTCGTCCATCTCGGTGAGCGCGACTGCTCGGTGCAGCGGCGCCACCAGAAGGTGATCGAGGAGGCGCCCTCGCCCGCCGTCGACGCCGGCTTGCGCGGCCGCATGGGGGCCGCCGCCGTCGCTGCGGCCAAGGCGATCGGCTATCGCGGCGCCGGGACGGTCGAATTCCTGCTGGGCGGTGACGGCACCTTCTACTTCCTGGAGATGAACACGCGGCTCCAAGTCGAGCATCCCGTGACCGAGGCGATCACCGGCCTCGACCTGGTCGAATGGCAACTGCGCGTGGCGCGCGGCGAGAAGCTGCCGCTCAGCCAGGACCAGGTGACGCTCGCGGGCCATGCCATCGAGGTCCGGCTCTATGCCGAGGATCCCTATGCCGGCTTCCTGCCTCAGACCGGGCGCATCGCAGTCTGGCGGCCAGCCACGGGACCGGGCGTGCGCATCGATCACGGCATGACGGAAGGACTCGCGATCTCGCCCTTCTACGATCCGATGATCGCCAAGGTGATCACCCACGGAGCGACCCGCGAGGAGGCCCGCACCCGGCTGGTCCAGGCGCTGCGCGACACCGTCGTGCTGGGACCGACCACCAACCGGCACTTCCTGATCCGCCTGCTCGAGCACCCGGAGTTCGCCGCCGGCCGGGCGACGACGGCCTTCATCGGCAAGCACGCCTTCCCGGCGCCCGCGGTCAGCGACCGTCACTGGCAACTCGCGGCGTCGCTGTTGTGGCGGCAGTCGGCCGCGCGCTTCCCGGCCAATTTGCGCGGCTGGCGCAATTCCAATCCCGAGCCGACGCCGATCAAGCTTTTGGCCGGCGCGACCGAGCGCACGATCGGGCTGGCCCCCGGCGATGTCGGTTCCGAGACACCGCCATTTTACATCGACGACAGCGGGATCTTCGTCGAACTCGGCGGGCACACCGTGCGATTCGAGGACCTCACCTACCGGCCGCCCGCCGCGGCCGCCGAAGGCAGCGACGGAAAGCTGCGCGCGCCGATGGATGGGCGTATCGTGGCGGTGAAAGTCTCGGCCGGCGACAAAGTCACGCGGGGCCAGACGCTGATTGTGCTGGAAGCGATGAAGATCCAGCATCAATTGAAGGCCGCGCTGGACGCCGAGGTTGAGTCGGTGACGGTGCGGGAGGGTGAGCAGGTGTCCAACCGGACGGTGCTGGTCACGCTCGGGGGTGTTGGGGTCTAAGGGAAGAGGAACGACGTAAAATGTTGCGAAGAACCGCGCTGGCCACGCTGGCGGCGGGCGTAGCCTCCGTGGCGGCGCGCCCGATACGGGCCGAGGCCTATCCGAGCCGGCCGATCACCATGATCGTCCCATTCGCCGCCGGCGGGCCGACCGATCTGATCGCCCGCATCTTCGGCGAGCACATGGGCAAGGAGCTCGGCCAGCAATTCATCATCGACAACGTCACCGGCGCGGCAGGCTCGATCGCCGTCGGCAAGGCGGCGCGCGCGACGCCCGACGGCTACACCATCCAGGTCGGCCACGTCGGCACCAACGTGGCCAACGGCATCATCTACAAGAACCTGAACTACGACGTGCTGACCGACCTGGCGCCGGTCGCGCGCCTGCCGCAGAACCCGTTGCTGGTGGTGACCTCCAATCAGGTCGAGGCCAAGACGCTGAAGGAGCTGGTCGTCTGGCTGAAGGCCAACCCGGACAAGATCCCGGGCGGCACGGCCGGCATCGGCTCGGCCTCCCACCTCGGCGCGCTCGCCTTCTTCGCCGCGACCGGCGCCGGCTTCCAGCTGATCCCCTATCGCGGCACCGGACCGGCCATGCAGGACTTGGTCGCCAACCAGATCCAGATCATGGTCGATCAGTCGGCGAATTCGCTGCCGCAGGTGCGCGCCGGCAAGATCAAGGCCTACGCCGTCACCGCCAAGGCGCGCAGCGTCGCCGCGCCCGAGATCCCGACCGCCGCCGAGGCGGGCTATCCGATGGACGTGTCGATCTGGAACGGCCTGTGGGCGCCCAAGGGCACGCCGCCCGAGATGATCGCCAAGCTCAACGCCGCAGCGGTGGCGACCATGCAGGACAGCAACATCCGCAAGCGCCTGGAAGATCTCGCCCTCGACATTCCGACGCCGGCCGAGGCGGCGCCTGCCGCCTTCGGCGAGTTCCAGAAGGCCGAATACGCGCGCTGGAAGGCGATCCTCCAGGCGGCCAACGTGAAGATCGAGTAGCTACGCGAAGTCGGGCGGCAGCGGACAGGGCGGCAGCAATTTCTCAAGCGCCTTGGCGACGCCGAGTAGCTTGGCGTCGCCCCAGCGCTTGCCGGTGAGCTGCAGGCCGATCGGCAGACCCTCCTTGGAGAAGCCGCAGGGCAGCACGACCGACGGCTGCCCCGTCAGGTTGGCAAGGAAGTTGTAGGCCGTGCCGGCGAAGAAGTAGGGATGCGGCACGCCGTCGATCACCAGCGGCTCGGTCTGCGGCTGGCGGATGAAGGCCGCGCCCGGCATCACCGGCATCAGCCAGGCGTCATACTCGTCGAGGAAGGACTCGCAGGCCTTCATGAGGCGGTCGCGCCGGTCGAGCAGCGCGAAGAACTTCGCCATGTCGAGCGGCGTAGCGCGCGCCGCCGAGCGAACCGTGGGATCAGGCGAGTCGATGCCGGCGAACATGGCCTGGCGCGCCGACAGGGGCTCCAACGCCTGGGTCATGTAATAGAAGAGATCGCACCAGTCGTCCCAGCCCTGCTGCCAGTCGAGACCGGCGGGCTCGGCGTGCTTCACCTTGGCGCCGGCTTTGGACAGCAGCTTTGCCGTCGCCTGCACCACCTTGGCCGTGTCGGCCGAGACCTCGACCAGCGGGTTGCTCTCCAGCACCGCGATGCGCAGGTCCTTCGCCTTCAGGCTGGGCGTGACGCCGAGCGGCACCGGTGCCGCCTCGGCCTCGTTGCCGTCGGGCCCGCCAATGACCCGGAGCGCCAGATCGAGATCCTCGACCGAGCGCGCCAGCGGCCCGTAAGTGTTCATCCAGTGGAATGTCCGTATCTTGCCGGGCAGGCCGGGCACGTGACCGCGGCCGGGCACGCGCCATTCGCTGGGCTTCAGGGTGAAGATGCCGTTGTAGTGCGCCGGGTTGCGCACCGAGCCGCCGAGGTCGCTGCCGATCTCCAATGGCGACAGCCGCGCCGCCACCGCCGCCGCGCCGCCGCCGGTCGAGCCGCCGGCGCCGCGCGCATGGTCCCAGGGGTTCTTGGTCGTGCCGAACAGCGGACTGTCGGTCTGAAAGTCGGCGCACAGCTCGGGCACATTGGTCTTTCCGAGGATGATCGCACCTGCCGCGCGCAATCTTGCGACCAGCGAGGCGTCGGACTTGGCGACATTGTCCTTGAGCGGCGGATGGCTCGAGGTCGTGTGCAGGCCTTCGACGTCGAACGCCTCCTTGAGGGTGATCGGCACGCCGTGCAACGGCCCGAGCTTGGCGCCCTTCTTGCCGCGTCCACGATCGGCCGCCCGTGCTGTTTTGATCGCGCGCTCGTGATCGACGACTACCAGGGCATTGATCTTGCTGTTCAGCCGGCCGATGCGCTCGAGATGCGCCCGGGTCGCCTCGACGGCGCTCAGCTTGCCACTGCGAATCGCACGCGCGAGCCGCGTGGCGGTCTGAAAACACGGGTCCATTGCATGCCTCCCCTGCGGCACGCCGAGACTAGCGGCGCCCCCGGCGCCCGGCTATAGAGCGACGGGGCGTGAACCTGGGGACCCGATGAGCCTGGCCAACAAGACGCTGTTCGTCACCGGCGCGAGCCGCGGCATCGGTCTTGCGATCGCGCTGCGCGCCGCGCGCGACGGCGCCAACGTCGCCATCGCCGCCAAGACGGTGAAGCCCGATCCCCGCCTGCCCGGCACCATCTTCACCGCCGCCGAGGAGATCGAGAAGGCCGGCGGCAAGGCGCTGCCGCTGCCGTGCGACATCCGCGACGAGCAGGGCGTCGAGAAGGCGGTCGCCGACACGGTCGCCAAGTTCGGCGGCATCGACATCCTGGTGAACAACGCCAGCGCCATCAGCCTCACCGGCACGCTGGCGACGCCGATGAAGCGCTACGACCTGATGCATCAGATCAACGGGCGCGGCACCTACCTCTGCTCGCAGAAGTGCATCCCGCATCTCATCAAGGCCGCCAACCCGCACGTGCTCAACCTGTCGCCGCCGCTCGACTTCGACGCCAAGTGGTTCGCCAGCCATCCCGCCTACACGCTCGCCAAGTACTCGATGTCGGTCTACGCCTGGGCGATGGCGGCCGAGTTCAAGGACAAGGGCATCGCCTTCAACTGCCTGTGGCCGCGCACTGCCATCGCCACGTCGGCGATCAAGAACGTGCTGGGCGGCGACGAGGCGATGAAGGCCTGCCGCAAGCCCGAGATCATGGCCGACGCGGCCTACGCCATCCTCAACCGGCCGGCCAGGAGCTGCACCGGCAACTTCTTCATCGACGACGAGGTGCTGGCCGCCGAAGGCGTGACCGATCTCGACAAGTACGCCGTCTCGCCAGGCACCAAGCTGTTGCCCGACTTCTTCGTGCCCGCGCCCGGCGCGCGCACCGTCGTCGGCCGGGGCTGACGCGGCATGGCGACCTTCGTGCTGGTCCATGGCGCGTGCCACGGCGGCTGGTGCTGGGAGAAGGTCGTCCCGATCCTGCAGGCGCACGGTCACACCGCCCACGCGCCGGACCTGCCTGGGCTGGGCAAGGACCACACGCCGCCGGCCCTCGTCACGCTCGCCGACAATGTCGAGAAGATCTCGCGGCTGCTGGACAAGATCGAGGAGCCGGTGGTGCTGGCGGGCCATGCGCTGGGCGGCGTCACCATCAGCCAGGTCGCCGAAGCCCGGCGCCGCAAGCTCAAGGCGCTGGTCTATGTCTGCGGGCTGATGCCGCCGCCGGGCACGGCGAGCCGCGACCTGACCGCCGGCGATCCCGACATGCTGTTCCGCCGCTCGCGCGAGGTCAGCCCCGACGGCCTCACCTACTCCTTCGCGCGCGCCACCTTGCCGGCGATGTTCTACGAGGACGTGCCGATCGAGGACCGCTATCGCGCCATGGAGCGGCTGCGCCCGCAGCCGATCTCGATCTCGACTACGCCGGTGACCCTGACCGAGGACCGCTTCGGCTCGGTGCCGCGCTGGTACATCGAGTGCACGCATGACAATGCCGTGCGCATCACCCGTCAGCGCGCCATGGTGAAGGCGGTGCCGTGCAAGGTGATCACCATGGAATGCGGCCACACGCCGTTCTACAGCCAGCCCGAAGAGCTGGCCGAGCACCTCGAGACGATCGCCAGGTCCTGACCGCCGACCCCAATTAAGGTAGGGCAGTTTCCCCGCGGTAACGCTTTTAAAAAGGGAGAAAATACGGGGGGTGTTCCGGCGACCCCTAGTCCGCCTCATCCAGGCGGCTACGCGGGGACGCTGAAAGGTACCCATAACAGCGGCTATTATACTCTAGGCAGCCGCCGGACCCTATTCTGGTCATTAGAAGTCCGGCGCCTCCGCCGGCACTCAATCAAAGAACGCGAGCGTCCTCACCTCGATGCTCTGGCGCGGCCGGGCATTGGCCGGCGTCGCCGGGTCGTCGAACGCCGAATGCAGCGAAAAGCGCGCGCGGCCGTCTCTTACCGAATCGTAGCACTTGATCAGGATCGCCTCGTCGCGCGTCATCGCCGGGATGTAGTGCCACTGGTGGTCGGCGTTGTAGACGCCCTGGTAGATCTCGCCGGTGCGGTCGGCATAGACGAGGTCACAAACCGCGAGGTCGCGCGGCGCGATGCTTTGCGCGTCGACCAAGCCGAGCGGTGACATCTCCACCGGCTCGTGATCGATGTTGCGCCATACGTTGTACTCGGCGAAACGCTTCTTCAGCCGCGCCTCGGCCTCGTCCGGCGGCAACAGATCGCGCACGCGCTGCAGGCCGGATTTCTCGGTGTAGTCGTTGTGCACGCTGCGCACCGGCGTGCGCAGCCCGCGCTCGACGGCGCGGTCGGCGGTGCGCACGGTGTGGTCGAACACCACGACCTTGGCGGCACCGGTCTCGCGTTTGATCAGCTCCTCGACCTCCTTGTAGTAGGCCGTCTTGAGTTCCTGCTCGTCATAGAAGTCGCGTACCTTGGTGTCGTGCCTGGTCAGGATGAAGGCCTGGCGGTCGAGCGACAGATCGTCGGCGTACGGCCGGGCATTATGGAGGCGCACCACGAAGTTCTGGTAGTTGCCCTCGCGCCGCGGCACGCCGGTGCCGGGCGGCGGATTGTAGGTCACCGGCTTGACGCTGAGATCGGCCAGGTAATTCATCGGCGCATCGACGTAGGTAACACCGACGCGGCCGGCCAAGGACAACTCGGGAAGACGAACATCAGGCATGACGACACCCGTTTTCTGCGACCTATAGGTCGGGGTCCAGCATACGCGCGCCAAGGACCGCCCCCCACGAGAAGAATTCATGAGGTCATTTGAGTCTCACGCGGCCAGCTCGAGGATTTCCATCACTTCGGCCGGCCCCTTGATCGGCCGCGGATTGTTGAGCACGGCGCGGTCATGCATCGATTTCTCGGCGATCTCGCGGAAGCGCTCCTGGCCGACGCCGACATCGGCGAGCCGTCGCGGCAGGCCGAGCGCGCCGACCAGGCCGGCCACCAGATCGGCCGCCGGAGTGTCAGGCTTGCCGAACGCCTCGCTTACCCGCTTCTGGCGCTCGCCGTTGGCCGGCAGGTTCCAGCGCAGCACCGACGGCAGCATGACGCAGGAGGTGTGGCCGTGCGGCACGTGGCAGGCGGCGCCCAGAACGTGACCGATGCCGTGGCTCGCGCCGACGCCGACGCCCGAGGTGCCGGCGCCGATCGAGAGCCACATGCCGAACTGCAGGTCGAGCCGCGTCGCGATGTCGTCGGGCTCGGCCTTGTGCGCCGGCAGCGCCCGCGCGAGCAGCTTCAGCGCTTCGGTCGAGGTGCCGATGGCGAAGGGATTGGCCTGCTGCGAGCATAGCCGCTCGACGGCATGGTCGACGGCCTTCAGGCCGGTCGAGAGCATGAGGTCCATCGGCGTCGCGAGAGTCGCCGCCGGATCGAGCACGATCACGCGCGGCACGATCAGGCGATGGCCGAAGCTCTCCTTGATACCGTGGCGCGGGTCGCTGATGCCGGCGAAGGCGTTAAACTCCGCCGCCGACAAGGTGGTCGGCACGGCGATCATGCGGATCGCGTCGGCCGGCGGCTTGATCGCCTCCGACGGCGGCGCGGCCCCCTCCCTCGGCCGGCCGGCGCGATAGAGGTCGAGATCCTCGATCCGGGTGGCGTTCTGCCATAGCGCGATCAGCATGACCTTGGTGGCGTCGATCGCCGAGCCGCCGCCGACCGCGACCAGCAGATCGGCTTTCGCCTCGCGAGCCATCTCGGCGCCCTCGATGACGCAGGGGCGCGGCGAATGGGCGGTGATGCCGGCATAGACGCCCGCATAGCGATCGCCCAGCTCGCGGATCACATCGGCCAGCAATGCGCTCTGCGCCACCGATTTCGTCGTGGTGACGAACACCCGGCGCGCCCCCAGCCGCTCGGCCTCGGCGCGCAGTGCGGGACCCGCCGGACGGCCGTAGACCACGCGCTCGATGTCCTGGTGTCCGTGGATGCCGTTCAGCATGGCTGTCTCCTCCGTGCGTGGCTATAACCGGCGCAACGATTGGGAGTGAAGCGAAATGCCGGGCGCATTGGAAGGGCTGAAAGTCATCGACCTGTCGCGCGTGCTGGGCGGGCCGTACTGCGCGCAGATGCTGGCCGACCACGGCGCCGACGTGATCAAGGTCGAGCCGCCTCAGGGCGACGAGACCCGGCTGTGGGGCCCTCCGTTCGACAAGGACGGCATCTCGGCCTACTTCGCCGGCATCAACCGCAACAAGCGCACCATCGCGCTCGATCTTTCCAAGCCCGACGGCCGCGCCGTGCTGGTGAAGCTGCTCGAGGACGCCGACGTGCTGATCGAGAACTTCAAGACCGGCACCATGGAGAAATGGGGCCTGGGCTATGGCGAGCTGTCGAAGAAGTTTCCGCGCCTCGTCCATGCCCGTGTCTCGGGCTTCGGCGCCGACGGGCCGCTCGGCGGCTACCCGGGTTACGACGCCATGGTGCAGGCCTCGGCCGGCTTGGTGTCGGTCAACGGCGCGCCGGAGGCGGGTCCGGTGCGCATCGGCGTACCGGTCGTAGATCTCTCGACCGGCATGAATGCCTGCATCGGCATCCTGATGGCCCTCTACGAGCGTAATCGCTCGGGGACCGGCCAGTTCGTCGATGCCACGCTCTACGACAGTGCGATCGCGTTGCACCAGCCGCACGCGCCCAACTACTTCATGGCCGGCATGAAGCCCAAGCTCTACGGCAACAGCCACGGCAATCTCGCGCCCTACGCCAACTTCCCGACCAAGGGCCGCAACATCGTGATCGGCGCCGGCAATGACGGGCAGTTCCGCAAGCTCTGCCAGATGCTGGGCAAGCCGGAGATGGCCGACGATCCGCGCTTCAAGACCAACAAGGATCGCCTGGCCAACAAGGCCGCGATGGAGGTCGAACTCGCACGGCTGACCAAGGATCGCGATGGCGAGGCGTTCGCCAACGAGCTCATGAAGGCGGGCGTGCCCTCGGGCGCGGTGCAGGAAGTGCCGGACGTGATGGAGCATCCGCACACCCGGCATCGCAACATGGTCTGGGAGAAGGATGGCTATCGCAACGTCGGCAATCCGATCAAGCTCTCGCGCACGCCGCCTTCGGTGCGCAGCAAGCCGCGCAAATACGGCATCGACACGCGCGCGGTGCTGGCCGAGCGCGGCTTCTCGGCTGCCGAGATCGACAAGCTGATCGCCGCCGGTGTCGCTCTGACCGAAATCCGGAAGTAGCGGCTATTTCCGGACGGCGGCGGGCGTCACGACGCGCACCGGATCGCCGTCGGCCAGGCCGTCCGGCGGGCTCTCGATTACCCGATCGTCGGCCGTCAGTCCGGTGCCGATCTCGACGACCTGGCCGAGATCGCGCGCGATGGTGAGCGACTTCAGCAGCACCTTGCCGTTGCCGTCGACCGTCGCCACGCGCAGGCCCTTCTGGCCGAAGATCAACGCGCCGGACGGGATGCTAAGCACGCTCATGTCCTGCGGCAGCTCGATGCGCGTGTTGGCGAACGCGCCCGGCATCAGCTCTCCGGCCGCATTGTCGACGACCAGCTGCATGCGGGTGGTGCCGGACGCCGCATCGACGGCGCGCGCCGACGCCTCGACCACGCCGCTATAGGTCTTGTTGGGATATTCCGGCACGGTGATCGTCACCTTGCTGTTCATCTTCACCGCCGGCACGAAATTCTGCGGCACGCTCACGGTCACCCTGAGCTTGCTGATGTCGGACACCACGAACAGTGCCAGGCCGGCGCTCGAATCGGCGTTGATCAAGGCGCCGACGTCGGTGTTGCGCGCCGTCACGATACCGTCGAACGGCGCGGTGACGCGCTTGAAGTCGGACAGCACGTTCAGCCGGTCGACGTTGGCTTGCGCGGCCTTGGCGAGCGCCTGCTTGACGGTGAGGTCGCCGATCTTCTCGTCGACGGTCTGCTTGGACACGGCGTTGGTGTTGCCCATCGTCTGCCAGCGCTGCGCGGTCACTGTCGCCAACGCTTCCGCCGCCCTGGCGCTGGCAAGCGCGGCCTGGGCCTGCATCAGCTGCTGGTCGAGGTCGGGCGCCTCGATCTCGGCGAGCAGCTGGCCGGCTTTCACCGGCGCGCCGATATCGGTGTACCAGGCCTTGAGGAAGCCCGAGACGCGGGCGTAGATCGGCGCCCGCGAATAGGCCTCGAGCCGGCCCGGCAGGTCGAGCGACGAGCGGTTGGCGGCGAGCCGGGGTGAGATGATGGAGACGGTCGGGATCGCATCGGTGTCGGCCTGCTCCTTGAGCCGTGCCGAGTTCGAGTTGCGGCTCCAGATGCCATTCACGACCACGAACGTCAGTACCAATGCAACGATTAGCCCGCTGATCGCGAGCCCGCGGCGCGGCGAGCGACGAGACTGAACCTCAGGCGCCATGGGCCTCTCCAATGCCTGCTCCAGCCATGCCCGTCGCCGCCGCGGCGGGCGTTTTCTGCCGGCCGTGATGGCGATGGACGATGCTGAAGACGACAGGCACGAACATGAGCGTAGCGATTGTCGCAAAAATCAGGCCACCGATCACCGCGCGGCCAAGCGGGGCATTCTGCTCACCGCCCTCGCCCAGCCCCAGCGACATCGGCAGCATGCCGATGATCATGGCGAGCGCCGTCATCACCACCGGCCGGCAACGCACGAAACCCGCCTCCAACGCCGCCGCCGTGGCGTCGCCCAGCTCGGCGAGCCGCTCGCGGGCGAAGCTGATCACAAGGACTGAATTGGCGGTGGCCACGCCCATGCACATGATGGCGCCGGTCAGCGCCGGCACGGACAGTGTCGTGTTGGTGGCGAACAGCATCCACACGATGCCGGCAAGTGCCGCCGGCAAGGCAGTGATGATGATGAACGGGTCACTCCAGGACTGGAAATTCACCACGATCAACAGGTAGATCAGCACGACCGCCCCGATGAGACCGAAGGTCAGGCCGGCGAAAGCACTGTCCATGGTCTTGACCTGGCCCTGCAGCTTGACGGCCCGGACCTTGGGCGAGGCTTCCGGCGCCAGATCGGCGATGATCTGGCGGATGTCGGCCGCCACCGCGCCGAGGTCGCGATCCTGAACCGCGGCATAGACCTGCACCATGCTCTGCAGGTCGTATTGCGACACCACGGCATTGGCGACGTTGCGGCGGACATCGGCTACGCCGCCCAGCACCTGTAGCTGGCTCGCCGCCGGCGCCATGATCGGCAGGTTGGACAGCGCCGACAACGAATCGAGCCGGTACTGCGGCGTCTGCAGCACGACCGAGTAGGTCACGCCATTGTCGCGATTGAGCCAGTATGTCGGCGCCACCTGCCCGCTGCCGGCAAGATTGACGACCAGCGAATTGGTGACGTCGCGCGTGGTCAGTCCGACGTACTGGGCGCGCGTGCGGTCGACATCGACGTTGAAGATCGGCGCACTGCGGGACTGTTGCAGGCGCGCATCGACGATACCCGGCACGCGGCGCAGCCGGGCGAGGATGCGGTTGGCATGCTCGAAGGCAGCGTCGGAATCGCTGCTGCGCACCTGGATGTCGATCGGCGACGGCGCGCCGAAATTCAGGATCTGGCTGATGATATCGGCCGGCAGGAACGAGAAGGTAAAGCCGGGGAAGCGTTCGGGCAGTTGCCGCCGCAGCTGGGCCACGTAGTCAGCAGTCGGACCGTGATCGGCCGTGAGCTTGACCTGGATCTCGCCGTCCTGGCTGCCGATCGTGCCGGTGTTGCTGTAGGTCATGTTGATGCCGCTGACCGGGAAGCCGACATTCTCGACCAGCGTCTCGATCTCGCGCGACGGGATGATGCGGCGCACCTCCCGCTGGATCTCGGCGAAGCGGGCGGCGGTTTCTTCCACACGTGTGCCGACCGGCGCACGGACATGCATCATGATTCGGCCGGCGTCGACCTTGGGAAAAAAGTTTCGCCCCAGCGACGGCGCCAACAGGAATGACGCCACGACGAAGGCCAGGAAGCACGCGGCGAACGTCACGCGATGGCGCAGGGCCCCTTCGAGCAGGCTTCGATAGCCGTCGCGGAAGGCGGCGAAGCCGGTCTCGAAGCCGCGCTGGAAGCGAACCAGCGGATTGCGCGTCGGCGGCGGACCGTCATGGCCATGCATGGCGTGCGGCTTGAGGAGGTACATCGCCATGGTCGGCACCAAGGTGCGCGACAGGAAGTACGACCAGCCCATGGCGAACATCACGGCAAGGGCCATCGGCACGAACAGGAAGCGCGGTACGCCCTCGAGGAAGAACATCGGCACGAACACGATGCAGATGCAGAGGGTCGACACGAAAGCCGGCGTGGCGATCTGCTGGGCGCCGTCGGTGATCGCTTCGATCACGCCCTTGCCCTGCTCGAGGTGCCAGTTGATGTTCTCGATGGTGACGGTGGCATCGTCGACCAGGATGCCGACGGCGAGCGCCAGGCCGCCCAGGGTCATGATGTTCAGCGTCTCGCCAGCCATCGCCAGCATGGCGATCGCGGCCAGGATGGCGAGCGGAATCGAGGTCGCGATGATGACCGTCGACCGCCAGGTTCCGAGGAACAGCAGGATCATCAGGCTGGTCAACACCGCGGCGATCAACGCCTCGGACACCACACCGCCGATGGCATTCTCGACGAACAGCGACTGATCGTTGATCAGGGAAATCGTCAGGTTCGGCGGCAGGCTGTCGCGCAGCTCGGCCGCCCGCTGCTTGATGCCGCCGATGATGGACAGTGTCGACGTTGCGCCGTTCTTCAGCACCTGCAGCATGACCGAGCGGCCGCCGTCAACATTGACGACGTTCTGCTGCGGCGGATTGCCGTCGCGCACCTGCGCCACGTCGCGCAGATATACGATGGCGCCGTTGGCGGCGAAGATCGGCATGTCGCCGAGCGTCGCGAAGTCGCGCGGCGCGTTGTTGAGCTGGATCGGGTACTCGGTGCTGCCGATCTTCTGGGTGCCGACCGGCGTCAGCAGGTTCTGGGAGGCGAGCGCGTTGGCGACGTCGTTGGCCGACAAGCCTCGCGCCTGCATCGCCGCCGAGTCGAGATCGATCTGGATCTGGCGGAACTTGCCGCCGAACGGGAACGGGATCGCCGCACCGGGGACGGTCACCAGCGGCGTGCGCACCGTGTTGATGGCGATGTCGAACACCGCCTGCTCCGACATGCCCTTGGCCGAGAGCGCCAGCTGGATGATGGGCACCGTCGCCGCGTTGAAATTCAGGATCAACGGCGGCGTGATGTTGGGGGGCATCTGCTTGAGCACAGTCTGCGCGATCGCGGTGACCTGTGCGTTGGCGATCGAGATGTCGGTGCCGGGCTGGAAGAACACCTTGACGATGCCGATTCCAGTGTAGGACGTGCCCTCGATGTGCTCGATGTCGTTGACCGTGGTGGTGAGCGAGCGCTGGAACTGCAGCATGACGCGGCCCGACATCTCTTCCGGCGGCAGGCCGGTATAGCCCCAGACCACGGCGATGATCGGAATGCGAATCTCGGGAAAGATGTCGACCGGCGTACGCAGCGCCGCGAGCGGTCCCACGATCAGGATCAGCACTGCCAGGACCACGAACGTGTACGGCCGGGTCAGGGCAATGCGCACAAGGTTCAGCATTTCAGCCGAAATTTCCGGATTTTAGGCGTGCCGCTCCCCCAGCGGAGCGCCATTGCCATCGAATCATGAGCAGCCTCCTGAGTCGAGACGATATTGGCTCTTCACGGATAACGACGGTGCGCTAGGGTGGCGCAACCAGTAACGAAGCCGTGACCCTGGGAGGATGCAAAAACCATGGCGGACTACGACTACATCATCGTTGGTGCGGGCTCGGCCGGCGGCGCGCTTGCAGCACGGCTGAGCGAGAATCCCTCCACCAAGATCCTGCTGCTCGAGGCTGGCGCGGCGAGCCATCCCTACTCGCGCATGCCGCTGTCGTTCGGCCTGCTGATCGACAACCCCGCGGCCAACTGGTGCTACCAGTCCGAGCCCGAGCCCGGCACCGCCAACCGCGTCATCCCGGTGCCGCGTGGAAAAGTGCTGGGCGGCTCGAGCTCGATCAACGGCCTGGTGTGGGTGCGCGGCCAGCCGCTCGACTTCGACACCTGGGCGCAGATGGGCTGCCGCGGCTGGAGCTGGCGCGACGTGGCGCCGGTCTTCACCCGTATCGAGAACTTCGTCGACGGCGACGGCGCCAACGGCCGCGGCACCGAGGGCCCGCTCAAGGTCTCGACCGTGCCCGACCAGAACCCGCTCTACGACGCGCTGTTCAAGGCGGCGGTCGCCGCCGGCTACAGGCTCAACCCCGACTACAACAGCGAGGACCAGGAAGGCGTCGTGAAAACGCAAACCTCGATCTACAAGGGTCGGCGCATGAGCGTCGCCCATTGCTACATCGAGCCGGCGATGAAGCGTTCATCCAACCTTCACGTCGTGACCAACGCCATGACGCTGCGCGTGCTGCTCGAGGGCAAGCGCTGTGTCGGCGTCGAGTACGAGAAGGACGGCAAGGTGGTCCAGGCGCGCGCCCGGGAGACGATCCTGTCGGCCGGTGGCGTCGCCAGCCCTCAGATCCTCGAGCTGTCGGGCATCGGTCAGCCCGACTTGCTGAAGCAACACGGCATCGAGGTGAAGCACGAGCTGCGCGCGGTCGGCGAGAATTTCCGCGACCACATCAATGCCCGCATCGTCTGGCGGGTGAAGGATCCGCGCATTTCCTACAATCACATGGCGCGCGGTCTGGGTGCGGTGACGCAGTTCATGAAGTACGTGACGACCGGCGGCGGCTTCATGAGCCTGCCCTCCGCACCGGTGCTCGCCTTCCTGAAGACGCGGCCCGAGCTCGCCACGCCCGACATCCAGATGCATCTGGTGCCCTACTCCATCAAGGACCCCAAGACGCGCAAGCTGCAGGACTTCCCGTCGATGACCATCTCCTGCTACCAGCTCCGCCCCGAGAGCCTGGGCTCGATCCACATCCGCTCGAAGGATGCCAAGGCGCAGCCGGCAATCCGTTTCAACTTCCTGGCCGATCCGATCGACCAGGCGGCGATGGCGGCGGGCTTCCGCATGATGCGCAAGATCGTCGATGCCGCGCCGATGGACGCCTATCGCGACAGCGAGTATTCGCCCGGGCCATCGGTCAATGCCGACGACGAGATCCTGACCTGGATCCGCAACAACTCGCAGACCGCCTATCACCCGATCGGCACCTGCCGCATGGGGCCGGCCGGACCGGGCACGGTGGTCGACGACAAGCTCAAGGTGCACGGCCTCGACGGCCTTCGCGTCGCCGACGCGTCGATCTTCCCGACCATGCCATCGGGCAACACCAACGCGCCCTCGATCATGGTCGGCGAGAAGGCGGCGGACATCTTGAAGGCGGCGGCTTGATCACCGTCTGATCACGGCAGCACGGCACGGCCGTGCCTATCATGGGTTGTCCGCTCCAACGACGAGGCAGCCATGGTTGATGTCGCCGGTTCCTATAGCGAAGCACGTCATGCGCTACGCGCGCTGATGCCGCAACCGATCCTCAACTGGCGCGAGGCCCGCTTCTACGGACGCTATGGTGAGGTCGAGCTCCACTTGCTCGAGTTCCTGTGCCGGCGAGATGCCGATGCGATCGATGTCGGCGCCAACGACGGCAGCTACGTGCATTACCTGCGGCGCTACGCCCGCCATGTGTTCGCCTACGAACCGATGCCGAGCCTGGTCGAGGCGTTACGCGAAAAATTCCCGCGCCGGGTCACGGTCGAAGCGATGGCGCTGTCCGACCGGTCAGGCACGGTCGAATTGCGCAGCCCGGTTGTAAACGGCGTCGTAGTCACCGGCTGTTCGACGATCTCGGATGAGGCGGCCGCCACCTATCCAGGCCTTCGCGCCGTAGAAGTGCCGATGGAACGTCTCGACAGCGTCTATCGCGGCAATGTCGGCTTCATCAAGATCGATGTCGAAGGCCATGAGCAGGCCGTGCTCGACGGCGCGATCGAGACCATCCGGCGCTGCCGGCCGCGCATGCTGGTCGAGATCGACGACCGCATGTCGCCCGGCGGGCTGGAGCGCGCGCGCAACTACTTCACCCATCTCGGCTATCGCGGCTTCTTCGTGCACGAAGGCCACATCAAGCCCATCGAACGCTTCTCGATCGACCGCATGCAGCACCCGGCCAACCTGCCCGACCTCACGGCGCCGCTGCAGGCCCGGCAGCGCTTCGGCCGCTACATCTACAACTTCATTTTCCTGCCGTCGCAGGAACCGGAACTGACGGTGTGGAAGATGAGCGAGCGGCTTCATAAGCTGGCCCAGCACTAACCCGCTCGATATGGGCCAGTAGCCGCCGGCCGATCCGCTGCCAATCGAACCGCGCGGCGCAGGCCTCGAACGCCGCCTGGTGCCGCCGGTTGAGCGCCTCGAAGTCGTCGATCAGCGCGACCACGCCTTCGGCCAGCTCCTGGTGGGTGTCGAACAGGCCGATGCTGCGGCCATCTTCCAGCGGCATGCCCGGTAGTGCGACCCGCATCGCCAGGACGGGAACGCGGTTGAAGACGTAATCCAGGCCCTTGAGCTTGAAGCCGCCCAACAGGTCGGGCACCAGCGCGATCCGCGCCGCCGCCATATAGGGACGCACATCGTCGACCAGCCCGACGAACGACACCGACGGGTGCCGCTGGCGCATGCCGGCGAGATAGTCCGGCTCGATGGCGCCGACGATCTGCAGCTCGACGCCAGCGCGCGCCAGCACCGGCGCGGCGATCGCCAGGAAAGCCTCCATGGCGATCCGCTTGGGCGGCCAGTCGAAGCTGCCGATCACCACCACGCGGCGCGGCACGTCGGGCCCGATGGTGCGGGCGGCCACGCGCAGGCCGCCATAACCTGGCGGCAGGAAGGCGACCGGCGTGCCATCGGCGCCGGCAGCGAAGGTCCGGCAGTCTTCCGGCGTGTTGGAAGTCACCAGATCGGCCTCCGCCACCAGGCGGCGCTCGAGTCGCGCGACCTTGAAGGCGTCGACCTCGCGGACCAGCCGGCGCAGGCCGCGGCTGGCGCCAGCGATGCGTCGCGCCACCGTCACCTCATGGTTGTGGGCAAGGTAGACCAGAGCGGGTGGACGAGAGCTGCGCGCGCGATGTTGCAGAACGGCATCGAGCGCCCAGCCGGCGCAAATGCTGTCGAACACCACCGCATCCCACTCGTGCTCGTCGAGCGATCGCGCGAGGACGTAAGCCGCCTCCTGTGAATAACTGCGCAGCGCGATCTCCGGCTGGTTGGACAGGAGTCGCTGCCAGCGCGCCGTCTTTCGCAGCGCCGTGAGTCGCCAGACGAGACCGGTTTGGTCGCAGCGGGGCTGGGATTCGAGCGGTCGTGACAGTCCGATGATGCACAAGCTCGCGCCGGCCTGATGCGCCGCTTCGATGAGGCCTTTGGAATAGATCAACTGGCCGTTAATGGCGGGGTCAGGGTCGGCGAGAGTGAGCCAAAGGCAATCCATTGCGATTCCCCCGTGGGCGCGAGCCCGTGCGGCTGCGACCATGCGATTGGGTTTCACGGCTTGCCAGTGACCAAGTGAGGGCCGCAACCCTTTGGCGAACGCAGGGACACTGTAGCCACAAAGTGGCCACTGGCTTGAAAGGCCATTCGACCCTCAGATGGCAGTCCGTCGTCCGCGTAGGGGTGCGCGTTTCGACACGGAGGTACGCCAAGGAGGACTCCATGTCTTTGTCCATGCCGGTGGCGCCCAAGCTTGGGGATTGGGCGCAAACCGGAACTGACGAGTACGTCTGCTGCACCTCGGAGACCCTATTTGCCGCCATTGAGAAGTGCCTGGACAACGGTCTCGGCACCTGCCTCGTCGTCGAGGACGAAAACCGCTTCGTCGGGCGCATCACGCTCGAGGACATCGGCAAGGCCGTGCTCGGCGGCGCCCTGCTCAACCCGTCGCTCGGCCAGAACCTCAACATGTTCGCGCCTCGCCTGGTCAACGATCCGTCGTCGGACAGCCAGGTGCTGCAGCCGGTGCTCGACGCAACCGGCCGGCTGGTGGGCGTCACCGTCGACCGCACCTCCCAGCACATTCAGGTCGCGCGCCCCGACATGACGCACGACGAGTTTCGGTCGGTCCTCGACGCGTTCCTGTCCTCGTGGATTTCCAGCAAAGGCCCCTATGTCGGCAAGTTCGAGCAGGAATTCTGCTCGTTCATCGGCGCCAGTCACGGCATCGCCGTATCCAACGGCACGGTGGCGCTGCACCTCGCCCTGGTGGCGCTGAATGTCGGGCCGGGCGACGAGGTGATCGTGCCCGATCTCACCTTCGCCGCGACCATCAACGCGGTGCTCTACTGCGGCGCCACGCCGGTGATCGTCGATGTCGACCGCAAGACCTGGTGCATGTCGCTCGCCACCGTCGAGCAGGCCTGCACGCCGCGCACCAAGGCGATCATCCCCGTGCATCTCTACGGCCGGCCCGCCGAGATCGGCCCGATCGCCGAGTTCGCCAGGAAGCGCCGCATCGCCGTGGTCGAGGATTGCGCCGAAGCGCATGGCGCGCGCTACGACGGACGGCCGGTCGGTCAGTTCGGCGACATCAACTGCTTCTCGTTCTACGCCAACAAGATCGTGACCACAGGCGAAGGCGGCATGTGCCTCACCAACTCGCCCGAGCTCGCCGATTCGCTGCGCATATTGCGCGATCACGGCATCACGCCCAACCGCTCCTACTGGCACGAGCGGGTCGGCTTCAACTACCGCATCACCAACCTGCAGGCGGCGATCGGCCATTCGCAGCTCTGGCGCATCGACGAGACGCTGACGCGCAACAAGGGCCTCGCCGATCTCTACCACAATGCGCTGAAGTCGATCCCCGGCGTGCGCTTCCCGCCGCCGATGGATCGGATCTACGAGCCGGTCGTCTGGCTCGCCTGCGTGCAGGTGCCGGCCAGCAAGCGCGACGCCGTCCTCAAGGCGGCGGTCGAGGCCAAGATCGAGATGCGGCCGTTCTTCCACTCGCTGTCGTCGCTGCCGCCTTACGAGAAGTACGCCCGTCGCTGTCCCAACAGCGCCGAGCTGGCCGCGACCGGCATCAACCTGCCGACCTCGCGCGCCGTCGACCTGCAAGTCGTCCATCGTATCGTGAAGGTGTTCCGCGATGTCCTCGGCTAGCGTAGGCGTAGACGAAGGTCCGTTTGCTTCCGTCATCGTCGGCGGCGGACCGGGCGGACTTGGGCCCCTGCTGTGGGCGGCCCAAAACGGCCTGCTCGATGCCTGGCTCGAGCAAGGCGTCGCCGTGGTCGAGCGCGGCGACCGCCTCGGCGGCACCTTGGGGCGCTACGGTATCTGCTCGGATTCGCTGGGCGGCTCCTATCTCGAATGCCTCGAGCCCGAGGCACTCACGCCGTCTTTCCATCATCTGCGCGACGATCCGGTCACGTTCGAGATGCAGCGCTATCGGCAGAGCTTTCCGCCGTTGCCGCTGGTCGATCGCTACATGGGCCGGATCGGCGAGGCGATGAAGACGACGCTCGGGCTGCACCGGGCCTCGGCGCTGCATTTTCACACCACCGTGCAGTCGATCCATCTACGCCCCGACGGGACCGTCGCCCTGTTTGCGCGCGGCGAGGATGCCCGGCCGAGGACGCTGGTCGCCCGCTCCGCCATCGTCGCGCTGGGCGGCCGTCAGCCCTGGCAGGAAAAGGCGCCCGAATCGGGCCTGCGCTTCCCCGACAGCGCCGAGCGGCGCGTGCTGTCGTCGAACGTGCTGTTGACCCATGACGGCCTGGCGACAGCCAACGAAATCATCGCGTCCGCCGGCAGCCGCCGCATCGTCATCCTGGGCGGCTCGCACAGCGCCTACGCCGTGGCCTGGGCGCTGCTGCAGCTCCCCGCCGCCAAGGCTCTGGGCGAGGCACAGATCGCCATCGTGCAGCGCCGGCCGCCGCGCATCTTCTATCCCGATCGCGCCGCCGCCGTCTCCGACCTCTACCATGTGGCGCCTGGCGACATCTGCGTACGCACCCAGCGGGTCAACCGCATGGGCGGCCTGCGCGGCCACGGTCGCGACATGTGGCGGCAGATCGCTTGCCGCCCGGGCACGACGCCCGAGCCGCGCGTCACCGTGCTCGCCGAGCAGGATTTCTCCCGCGCCGAGCTGCAAGACATGCTCGACGAGGCGGCGCTGGTGGCGCCTTGCCTCGGTTATCGGTCAGCAACCCTGCCGGTATTCGATGCCGATGGCCGGAGGCTCGCCTTGAGCGCCGACAATGCCGGCGATGCCGTGGGCGACGATTGCCGCCTGCTGCTCGCCGACGGCACCAAGCTGCCCAACGTGTTCGGCATTGGGCTGGGTACCGGCTTCCGCCCCACCGAGGCGATGGGCTGCGAGCCCAACTTCAACGGCCAGGCCAACAGCCTGTGGCTCTACCAGAACGACATGGGGGCGCTGATCTATCACGCCATCCAGGCCATGCTGGCCGGTCCGCAGACGGCGGTCGCCGCCTAGGAGGGCGAGCGACCCCACAGGCGCCGCGTGGCGATGTCGGCGCCCTCGCGGCAGCTCTTGAGCTTGGCCCACACCACGTCCGAGGCGACCAGTTCGTAGCCGGCGAACGTGCCGAAGCCGCAATCGCTCGAGGCGATGACGCGACTGCGATCGCCCACCGCGTCGACCGCCTCGCAGATGCGATTGGCCACCACCTCGGGATGCTCGACGAAGTTGGTCGTGGTGTCGATCACGCCCGGGATCAGGACGAACTCGGGCGGCAACTTGGCCTTCTTGAGCGCGGCATATTCGTGCTGGTGCCGCGGGTTGGCGAACTCGATCGACAAAGCGCCGACCTTCGCCTGACAGAGCACCGGAAACACCTCGGCGAGCGGAATGTCGTGCGTGTGCGGGCCCTCGTTGTTGCCCCAGCAGCAATGCAGCCGCACGCGCTCGCGCGGGATGCCGGCCAGCGCCTCGTTCAACGCCGCGACATGCATCTCGGCGATAGCGACGAATTCGGCGTTGGTCTTGTCCTGGAACAGCACGGTCCGCTCCAGCGCCAGGTCCGGCGAGTCGATCTGCAGGATGAAGTCGCGAGCGATCAGCTCGTATTCCTTCTTCATCTCGCGGGCGAGTGCGAAGACATAGGCCTCGTGCGTGTCGTAATGCGCATTGAGCATGGTGGTGGCGATGATGCCGGGCGCCGCCGCGGTCATGAACGTCTCGGCAGGCGGTGATGACAGGTCCTTGAGCGCCGACTTGAACAGACGGATCTCGTCCTTGGCCGGGCCGAGGTCTTCGTAGACCACGTCGGCGACCGCCTGCGGGGCGTTGGTCACCTTGCTACGCCGCGGGATGCGCTGCAGCATGAACTCGCCGAAGATTGGAAAATCAGTGAAGTCGCGCGAGCGCGGGCGCTTGGATTCGCCGCCGAACCCCTTCATGCGCTGCGGCACGTAGGTCTGGAAGCCGACCCGCGGCTGCTCGCCGTCATTGATCACGTCGACGCCGCTGGCAAGCTGCTGGCGCACCACATGGTGTACGGCCTTTTCGCTGAGTCGCACCATCTCGGCCCGATCGACCTTCTCGCCCAGTTCGTCGCGGATCAGCAGGTCCGACAGGACGGGATCGCGCGGCAGGCTGCCGACATGGGTGGTGAGGATGCGATCGGTACTGTGGCGCATGTCCCTATTCCTCCAAACGGCGCTTCACGCCCGCTGGAATGGCGATGGCCTTCAGCGAGCGCGCGTTACCCTCTTTCTTAGCCCAGATGCGCGTCTCGGTGCCTTCCGCGGCGACCGCGCCCGTCGCATCGCGGAAAATATGGCGGATGACGAAGGAGCTGCGGCCGAACTTCTCGACATGGCTTTCCATTACCAGCTTCTCGCCGTGTTGCGAGGCGCGGCGGAACGAGCACTCGACGGCGACCAGCGGCGTGCCTTCCTTCCATTGGCCGCTGCTCACGTCGTCGCGCTTGAGCCCGGCGGCAAGGAACAGCCGATAGGTCGCCTGGTCGAACCAGCGGAAGTAGGACGGGTAGTAGACGATGCCGGCCGGATCGCAATCGCCCCATTCGACCATGATCTCGTGGCGGCTCTTGAGCGGCATGGCGCGACTATAGCGACGACTAACGCCGGACGCGACGATCCCGTTTGCTGTCGCGGATGCCGGACGCGCGTGCCTTGGCCAAAAGCTCTCGGAACGGCGCCAGGAGTTTCTCCCGCGACGCGGTATCGGCTTCCAGCACTGAGAGCGCCAGCGCCGCCGCCTCCAGGGTCGACACCGCGTCAGGCCGCGCCTCTCGGCGCAGGTCGCCATAGAGCGACGGGCCGTCGGGCACGACCACGAAACGACGCAGCTTGATAAGCCACGGATTGCGCCACCACAGCGCCTTGGCCTGCGACCAGTTGCCGTCGAGCACGACCAACCCCTTCAGGCCGGCACGCGCGACGTTCTGATCGGCCAGCGGCTCGCCCTTGCGGTCGAGCGCCACCAACGGACCTTTCTCCTTCGCGGCTTTCGTCGAGCCGAGATAGAGCACACCCCAATCCTTCGCCTCGGCGGGCTGCTTCAAGGCATGGCCGAGATTGCGCCACGACAGGCCGACGGTGAGCGTGGCGTGGGTCAAGGTCCCAGTGATCAGGCGCGCCGTGCCCAGCACGCGGTCCTGTTCCTGCGGGTGCTGCAGGATCAGCACGTGTGTGGCGTTGGCGACAGTGGGCCCGCTCATGGCGGCGATATAGACTGGCCGGCAATGAAGGTCACGGTCCTCGTCTTCGACAGCGTGGTGAAGCTGCCCGCCGAAGCCAATGGCGCGGTGGTGGTCGGTGGTAGCCACGCCGCGGTCTACGCCGCCTACATGTCGGCCAAGTTCGGCTGCCGCGCCGCCATCCACCACGACGCCGGCATCGGCAAGGACGCGGCCGGCGTCTCGGGGCTGGCCTATGCCGACAAGCTCGGCATGGCGATGGCGGCCGTGGCAACCGCGAGCGCGCGCATCGGCGACGGCCAGGATTTGCATCAGCGCGGCATCATCAGCCGCGCCAATGCGCTCGCCACCGCCTGCGGCGTAACGCCGGGCATGAGCTGCAAGGACGCCGCCGAGCTCCTGAAGACGGCGCCCTGGCCACACACCACGCCGCCGCACAAGGGCGAGGACCGCCACGTCGTCGAATTGCCGCCGAGCCGGCGGCCTATCGCCTGCCTTGATTCGTCGAGCCTCTTCCTTCCCGAGGATCGCGGACGGATTGTCGCAACCGGCAGTCACGCCGCCATCAATTCAGGTTTAGCGACGACAGCCGGCCGGCCGCTTCTCGCCTTCTTCAACGATGCCGGACCCGGCGCTGATCGCGGCGGCGTGCTCGGGCTCGACGTGCTGGAGAAAGAAGGCATTGCCGGCGTTGCAGTCGCCGCGTTGTCGGCGCGCATCGGCGACGGCCGCTCCACTTTGCAGGACGGAACGATCTCGGCGTTCAATCCGACTGCCCACCGGCTGGGCGCTCGCATCGGCCTGCCGGCCCTTGCCTTGGCGCGCGCGCTGGCCGACAAAGCCTGACGCTAGCCGCAGGAGAAAACCGGGACATGGCCGTCGTCAACGTGAAGTCGGAAATCGCCGGCAATGTCTGGAAGATTCAGCTCAAGCCCGGCGACAAGGTCGAGGCCGAGGGCGAGATCATGATCCTGGAATCGATGAAGATGGAAATTCCCGTGCTGTCGCCCAAGGCCGGCACCATCAAGGAAATCAAGGTGAGCGAAGGCGAGACGATCGGCGAAGGTCAGCTGGTGGCCGTGCTCGATGCCTAGCAACAGCATCGCCGTCGACATCGTCCGCCTCTGGGCTCCCGACAATCTCCGTAAGGCCGCTCCCGGCATCGCTCTCTGTGCCGCGATCGCGGCCATCGCTTTCGTGGCCGACCTCGAGGGCTGGCTGCGCTTTGGCCGAGTCCTGGTGCCGCCGCTGATCATCACGCTGGCGATCGGCATGGCGCTGCAGCCGCTGTCGTCGCGCAACGCGCTGAAGCCCGGCATCGAATTCTCCGGCCGCACGCTGTTGCGGGTCGGCGTGGCGCTCTATGGTGCGCGGCTGACCTTGGGCCAGCTGGTCGACGGCGGCGCGCTGCCGATTGTGATCGCGCTCGCCGCCGTGAGTTGCACCATCGTGTTCGGCGCCTTCGCCGCCCGCGCCTTCGGTCTCAGCCGCGACTTCGGATTCCTGACCGGTTGCGCCACCGGCGTGTGCGGCGCGGCGGCGGCGATGGCGACCTCGGCGGTGCTGCCCAAGCACGAGAATTCCGACCGAGACCTCGCCTTCACCGTGATGGGCGTCAACTTCATCAGCACCGTCACCATGGTGATCTATCCCACCCTGCACGACTGGCTGCACTATTCGCTGTTTGAGATGGGCGTCTTTCTGGGCGGCGCCATCCACGACGTGGCGCAGGTCGCAGGCGCGGGCCAGACGCTCGGCCCGCAGGTCCTGAGCGACGCCATCATCACCAAGCTCTTGCGCGTGGCCTTCCTGTTGCCCGCGGTGACCGGCATCGCCTGGTGGGTGGCGCGCGGTGGCGAGAAGACGGGCGATGCCCGCCCTGCTCCGCCAGTTTTCCTGTTTGGGTTCCTGGCGCTGGCCGCGCTCAACTCGCTCGGCCTGGTGCCGGCCGGCATCAAGGCGGCGATCACCCAGATCTCGTCCTTCCTGATCATCCTTGCCATCGCCGCGCTGGGCATCAAGACCTCGCTGCTGGCGCTGGCGCGCATCGGCATGGCGCCGGTGCTCCTGCTGATCACCGAGACGATCTTCATCGGCCTCCTGGTGGTCGGCCTGATCTACGGGCTGCGCGGCGTCGGGCTCTGATGCCCCTTTGAGCGCATGGATCTCTGGCACGTCGCCGCTGCGCTCCTGAGCGCGGTCCTGCATGCCGGCTGGAATGCCGCGGTCAAGGCGAATACCAAGCCGGCCGAGATCATGACAGCGCAGATGGTGCTGAGCGCCCTGATTGGCGTGCCTGGCTTCTTGTGGACCGGCTTTCCCGCCCAGCCCTCGTGGATCTGGATCGCAGGCTCCACGGCACTCAACCTCGTCACGGTCACCGCGCTCCTGCGCGCCTACGAGCTGATCGGCTTCGGCACCGCCTATCCGGTGGTGCGCGCCCTGTCGGTCCTGCTGGTCGTGCCACTGGCTGCCGCCGTCACGGGCGAGCAACTGAGCACATTTGGATTCCTGGGCATCGGCCTGATCGTGGCCTCGCTGTTGCTGCTGGCACTCGCCGGTTCCCCTCACGGCAAGATTCCACGAGCCGGCTTCTTCTGGATCACTGTCGCCGGCATCAGTGCCGCGGCCTATGTCATGTGCGACGCCCAGGGTGTACGCCGCGCCGGCTCACCGCTCGCCTATGGCTTCATGGTCTCGATCACCAATGCGCTCGCCATGAGCGCTTTCCGCGGGACGATTGCCCGGCCGGTCCAAATGGTGCGCGAGCACGCCCTCGCGGCGCTGCCGATCGCCGTCGCCTCGACTGCCTCGTATCTCTTGATCCTTTGGGTGTTCCGCAACGCACCGATCGCGCCGTCGGCCGCCCTGCGCGACACCAGCTCCATCTTCGCCCTGGTGATCGCCGTGCTGTGGCTCAAGGAACCGTTCACGCCCCTCCGGTTATTCGCCCTCCTGCTGTCGGCCGCAGCCGTGCCGTTGCTACGTCTGTCCTAAGCCCGCGCCGTCGGCCGCTTGCTGACCGCGCCCCACCAGCGCGCCAGGTTCTTGTGGTCGTCGGGAATCGGCAGGCCGCAGGCGCCGCGCGCGGTGAGCAGGGCCACCTGGGCCGTGATGTCGGCGATGTTGTAATGGTCGATGCCGATGAAGGGCCGGTCCTTGAGCTCGCCGTCGAGCCAGCGCATGCGCTCGACCAGATGCGCCTTCTGCCGGGCACCCCAGTCTGGCATCTGCTCGCGCTTGCCCTGCCAGAACGGATGGGTGTGCACGAACACATCGATGGTCGGCAGCAGGAGCTCGATCTCCATGCGCCGGTTCCACATCTCGACCTGCGCACGTTCGATGGTCGAGCGCCCGAACAGCGGCGGCTCGGGCACCGTCTCCTCGAAGTAACGGCAGATCGCGACCGATTCGGTGAGCGTCGTGCCGTCATCGAGCTCGAGAACCGGCAACTGGCGCAGCGAGTTCTTGGCCAGGAATTCAGGCGCCCGATGCGCGCCCGTCACGACGTCCTCGATCTCCTCGATCGGCAGGCTGACGCGCTTTTCGGCGAGGAAGATGCGCACGCGGCGCGGATTGGGCGCGTTCTTGAGACTGTAGAGCTTCACCGATCGCCTCCCCTCAATTGCCGGGCTTGGTGCCGGTGGCCTTCACCACCTCGGCCCAGGTCGCCATGTCCTTGGCCATGAAGGCGGCGAACTCGGCCGGCGTCGTCGGGTCGGCGAGCGTGGCGCGCTCGTCGAACTGCCGCAGCACTGCGGGATCGCGCATCAGGGCCACGAGATCGGCGTTCACCTTGTTGACGATCTCATCTGGCGTCTTAGCCGGCGCCACCAGCCCGGACCAGCCGGCCGAATCGTAGCCCGGCACGGTGTCGCCAATCGGCGGCACGTTATCGAGCCCCGGCGCACGGCGCGCCGTCGTCACGCCCAGCGCCTTGATGCGGCCGTCGCGGATCGCGCTCAGCGCCGAGGCGGTACTGTCCATCATGAGCTTCACGTGCCCGCCCAGCAGGTCGGCCATCGCCGGGCCGGAGCCTTTGTAGGGGATGTGCACGATGTCGATCTTGGTCATCAGCTTGAACAACTCCATGCTGAGATGCTGCGCCGTGCCCGGACCGGCCGAGGCATAGGAAAGCTTGCCCGGCTCCTTGCGCGCGAGCTCGATCAACTCGGCGACCGTGTTCGCCGGAAAGGTCGGATGGGCCGTGATTACCAGTGGTCCCTTGAGGATGTTGGTGATCGGCTTGAAATCGACCAGCGGCCGGTAAGGCAGGTCGGCATAGAGGCTGGGATTGACGCCGAAGGTGCCGCTGGTAGCGATCAGGAAGGTATAGCCGTCGGGCGCGGCGGCCTTGGCCGCCTCGACGCCGGGAATGCCGCCGCCTCCGCCCTTGTTGTCGACCACGACCTGCTGCTTCCACATTTCCGTCAGCCGCTCCGCCATCAGGCGAGCGAAGATGTCGGCCGCCTGGCCGGGCGGAAACGGCACGATGAAGCGCACTGGCCGCGATGGCCAAGGCGCCTGAGCATGCGCAGCGCGAATGACAAGCGGCGCTGCAAGCCCCATCGCCAGCGTTCGGCGGCGCGTTGCGAATGTCATCGGTTTCCTCCCGCACTCTCTCCGGGTGATAAGCTACAGCGTCTCACGCTGGACACAATCGGCGCCGATATGACGAGGCTTAGGGAGTTGGTTCGTTGAGCGATCGCTACTTCGAGGACTTCAAGTTGGGCGAGCGCTTCGTCAGTGGCGGCTTGACCATGACCGAAGCGGGCATCATCGAGTTCGCCCGCCAGTGGGATCCGCAGCCCTTCCACATTGACGTCGAATTTGCCCGCAAATGGACATTCGGCGGCCTGATCGCCTCGGGTCTCCACACCATGTGCGTGACCCTGAAGCTGTGGCTCGAGCTCGGCGTGATGAAGAGCTGCAGCCTGGGCTCGCCGGGACTTGGCGAGACGCAGTTCCCGCGCCCCGTCCGGCCGGGCGACACGCTGCGCGTGATCACCGATATCGTCGAGCTCAGGGTCTCGGCCACCAAGCCCGACCGGGGCATCTGCCGGCTACGACAGGTCACCATCAACCAGCGCGGCGAGCACGTGATGGAGCAGGAGACGACGGTATTCCTGAAGCGCCGGCCGGTCGGCGTCGCGGCCGCGCACGGCTAGCGCCAGGCGAAGACCGGCTGCTCGAAGTGGTCGACGCGGGTGGCGCGGCCGGCGAGCGCCACCTCCTTGAATTGATAGAGCACGGCGGCGGTCGGGGCGTTCACCGTCGCGACCGGCAGCGGCAAACGGATGATCGGCCGGTCGGATTCGGGAATCGCCACGATCTCGGGCGAATCGGGCCGGAACAGCTCGGCGCAGCGGATGCGGTAGGCCGCGGCCACCTCGGCCGGGTTGGGCGTCACCTGTACCTTCTGCGGCAACCACACCACCACCGGCGCGATCAGGAAACCCGAGCGCGTGGGATAATCGTCGAGCGCGCCCAGCACGTCGTCGGCTCCAGCAAGGACACCCAGCTCCTCGTGCATCTCGCGCAGGGCGGTTTGCTCGATGGTCTCGCCGGCGTCGACGCGGCCCCCCGGAAGCGCCCACTGCCCACCATGCGCGCGCAGCCGTGGCGTGCGTTTGGTCAGCAGGAAGGCTGCCTCGCCCGGCACGTCGGCCTCGACTACCGCGATGGCGACCGCGGCATGCCGCAAGCTGCCGGGATCGCTGCGACGACGGACATCGAAGCGGCCGAGGCGGTTGGCGATGGATGTCTTCAACGCCTCATCGAAGTGGAACCTGGTCACGCCGCCGATGGCCTCGTGAAGGTCCAGACCACGGCTGGCGGCACGTTGCGCCAGATGCGCCGGCCGCTGCTCGCCCGCAGAAGCAGGCGCTCGCGCAAGGCGCGCGGCACCGGCGGCGCCGGCCCGTAGGTGAATTGCACCAGGGCAGCCCCGCGGGGCAGCGACTCGAACACGCCGCGCACGATACCGTTCACGACGTCGGCCGGCAGCGACAGTAGCGGCAGGCTGGAGACGACGGCGGCGATGCGGTGGATGCCGTGGTCGTCGAGCAGCTGCGGCAGGTGAGCAGCATCGCCCTCGAGGATCCGTGGCCCGGGAAGGTGCCGACGCAGGAAGGCGGCCAATTCGGGATCGCGCTCGATCAGCGCCAGACGGTCCGCCGGAATGCCCGCCGCCAGGAGCGCCTTGGTGACGTGGCCAGCACCGGCGCCGAGCTCGACGACATGGCCGTCGCGGCCCGCCATGGCGGCAAGCGTCGCGCGCGCCATCGCCTCGCCGAGCGGCCGACCGCTCGGCACGACGGCGCCCATCGCAAACGGCCGGCGCAACCAGCGCTTCAGGAAAAGGGCCGTGCCTGCGGGCGCAACTGTAGGCATTCGGTCACGCTAACAGACGATGGCCCGGGCGTTGACAGCAAAAACGACCGGAAACCCGCTAGTAGAAACTCTTCAGCGCCTGCCACAGGCTCGCCGCCTCCTTGAAGGTGGCGCTGCCAAGCTCGAGTTTCATCGTCGTGGTGTTCTCGCGGATCGGCTGGTTGGGCACCTCACCCTTGAGCCACAGCTCGGTGTAGGCGGCGATCTTGTCGACGTCCTTCTGCTCAAGGACGTCGACAGCGAGAGTCGATATGTCCTTGAACTGTTCGTCGGTCATCTTCCCGGGCGGAACCCAGGCCCCCGGCGAACCGGCCGGGCTGATCTTGGGATTCATGCGCACGACTCGACTTGCGGGCGACCCGGCGATGTTGGTGTCCCCACCCGTCATGACGTGGGCCAGGAACGTCGCCACGTCGGGCGGATCGTCCATGATCGAGGTGGCGAGCCGATGGATGTCGTTCAAAAGCCCCGTCTTGCCCGGCGCCCGGACGAACGGCGAGTCGTCTGGGTCCTTCGGACTGCGGGGCGGCAGCGACACCGTGCCGGTGCCAAGGCTCAGCACCACGATATCGGTCGGCTTCTGCCCTCTGCCGATCGCCTCGGTCACGGCGGCGAGGGACGGATTGTTGCAGCCGGTGATGCCGCCATCCCAGAAGCGGCTGCCGCTCGGCAGGATCGCCGGGCCGTCGAAATAGTTCACCGGCGCGTTGGTCGAGGCATGGATGGCCTCAGCCAGCGTCGCACTGGCCTCATGGCCGTGGCCCCACCCCGGGCCCGTGGTCGGCCCCGAACGGAAGAAGGCGGAGCGGTTGGCGTCGTAGTCGAAACCGATGATCAGGACGTGGAGGTCGGCAGCGCCGCGACCGAGTCCCTTGGCGGCGTCAGCGAGCGTCTTGCTGCCGGTCTTCGGCAGATGATCCTGGAGGACCTGGAGCTTGCGCAGGGTGCTGTAGGCGGGCCCGATTCCGACATAGCGGTTGAGCAACCGATAGAGCCGGTTGGGAGTCGGCGAGAAGAGCGACCGCCGCATCGACTCGTCCTGGTAGTAGGCGAGCAGGTCCTTGAGCGCGAGGTTCTCGAGCAGTCCGGCCATCACCTGACTGCCGCCCGAGTTGCCCGCGACTAGGTCGAAATCCGCCAGCACCTCGTGCCCCGTCGTGGTCGGGCTGTAGAGTTCGATCAGGGCGCGCACCTCGATCAGCGCCCACGAGCCGCCGCCGTCCAGGGACAGAATTCGATAGCCCATTGTCGCCCCCGTTCATCGCCTCGGCTGCTTATAGAGGACGCAACCGGGAGTTCGCCAGAGGATCGACTCGCTACTGCGCGGGTTGCATCGCAGGACCCGCGGGCACGGGTGTGGGTGCGGTCTCGAACATCGCCCTCGCGTGACGCATCTGCTCCAGCGCATTGACCACGGAGACCACCACCGCGGCGGCGAAGGGCAGCGACTGCACCACCATAAAGACCGACCACAGCCGAGCCTCGGGGTTGATCGCACCCGGCCCGTTCCACAGCACCAGGGCGGAAAGCCACAGCAGGACCGTCAGCACGGCCTCGCCACGCGCCATGCCGAGCGCCATGCCGAGCGTGGCGCGTTCGTCCATCTTGGGCGTGCGCATGAAGGGCAGCCGGCTGGTGACCAGGCCGTAGATCACCGCACGGCCCACCGTGTAGGTGAGCGCGAGGCCCGCCAGCGACGCTCCGATGCTCTGGCGGAAGCTGCATCTCACCCGGTCGGCATAGAGACCGAAGGAATAGAACAGCTTGAAGACGAAGATGCCGATGGTCGGCAGGATGAATTCGGCGGGCGGTAGGCCGACCGGCTTGATGCCGAAAAACGGCGGCACGACCACGGCCAGGGTCCAGGCGAGCCCGGCCCAGGTGAAGATCAGGTTCAGCGCATCGGCGAACCACGGCATCCAGCCGGCGACGAAGTGGTACTTCTGCCAGAAGGTGAGCTGGGTGCCGTTCGAGAACATCTTGCCGGCATGCGCCTTCATGATCTGCATGGCGCCGTAGGCCCAGCGGAAACGCTGCTTCTTGTAGCCGGCGAAATGATCGGGCGTCAGGCCGTGGCCGAAGCGCTCGCGGCTGTACATCGCACCGTAGCCCTTCTCCATCAGGCGCAAGCCGAGCTCGGTATCCTCGGTGATGCACCAGGTCGCCCAGCCGCCCAGCTCCTCCATCAGGTCGCGGCGCACCAGGGTCATGGTGCCGTGCTGGATGATGGCGTCGTACTCGTTGCGCAGGCACATGCCGATGTCGAAGAAGCCGGCATATTCCCAGTTGAGCATTTCCTTGAAGCGGTCGCCGGTCCAGTCGCGGTGGTCCTGCGGCGCCTGCACGTAGCTGATCTTGGGATCGTCGAAGTGCGGCACCACCGCCTTCAGCCAGTCCGGCCGCACCATGTAGTCGCTGTCGATGACGCCGATCACCTTGGCGTCGGACGCGGTCTGGGTCAGCACGTAGTTCAGCGCGCCGGCCTTGAAGCCCTTCATCACGTCGAAGTGGAAGAACTTGAAGCGCTCGCCGAGCGAGGCGCAGTAGTCTTGCACCGGCCGCCACACCGCGGGGTCCTTGGTGTTGTTGTCGATGACGATCACTTCGAAGTTGGGGTAGTCGAGCGCCGCCAGCGAATCGAGGGTCTGCATCACCATGGCCGGCGGCTCGTTGCAGATCGCGACATGCAGTGAGACCTTGGGCCAGACGCGATCGGCCGGCTGGCGCGCCAGCATGTCGGCGGCGGGCAAGGCCTCGCGCGTCCAGCGCCGGCGCCACACCGTCTCGCAGAGCTCCAGCGCCTGCACCAAGGCCATGGCAAGGCTCAGCACCAGGAAGAAGGCCAGCACGCCCCAGCCCACCATCTCGGCAGTGATCATGTAGGTTCCGGCCGCCACCGACGCGCCGTAGGCGACGGCGCTGGTCGCGAGGCAAGCCAGGCCGCAGAAGGCGAGCTGGCCCACGCTGCCGACGCCGGTCCAGCGATACAGGAAGAACGCCATCAGCGGCAGCGCGCCGGCGATCGACCAGGCGGCATAGAGCCACCATTGCGGGAACGTCTCGACCCGGCCGCTCCAGTCGAATTTCTGCTCGCGGTCGGCGTTCCACAGTCCCCAGTAGCCGCCCGCCTTGCCTTCGAGGTCGTAGGCCTTCCACGGCTGGTCGATCGCCTCGACGACGAAGTAGTCGATGTTCTGAGACTTCAGCCACGCCACCATGTCGCGGATGTTCTTGGCCTGCTCGGCCGGCGTGGCGTGCTTGACGTAGCCGGTGCCCGGGCTGCGGCGCGAGGCGCCGTTCGACGGCCAGCCCACCTCGGTGACGATGATGTTCTTGTTCTGAAGATACGGCGCTTTCTTGAGTTGGCCTATCTTATCCTTGACGTATTCGAGCGGCGTCTCGCTCGACTGCTCGTCCCAGTAGGGCAGGATGTGGACGGCGACGTAGTCGACTTCCTTGGCGAGCTCGGGATAGTGCAGCCAGACGTGCCACGGCTCGGCGGTGCTGACCGGCACCTTGACGTTGCGCTTGACGTTGCGGATCTCACGGATGAGTTGGGCCGGGCTGGTAGCGTTGGGGTCACGCAGGTCCTTCTGGGCATCCCAGCGCAGGATGTTCTCGTTGCCGACCAGCACGCGCTCGATGTTGGGGTTCTGGTTGGCCATGCGGATCAGCGCGCGCGTCTCCTCGGCATTGACCTCCGAGGCATCGCGGCCGAACTGCTGCTTGGCTTCGTTGGCGCTATAGATCCAGGCGCCCGGCACCAGCTTCAGCCCGACGCGCGCGGCGAGTTCCGGCATGTACTCGCCGCCGTCAGTGGTGCGGTAGGTCCTCACATACTGGACCTTGCCGGCGAGCATGGCGAAGTCGCGCTCGACCTGTTCCTTGCGCGGCTTGACCGGCGGTGGCAGCTCTTCAGTGAAAGCGGTGCGCAGGAACGGGAACACGCCACTCGACTTGGACTCGAGCGGGTCCTGGTCCTTGGCCCAAGGCGCGTAAGTGACACCGTGCAGCGGCCCCTCGACGTTGGCGGCCGGCAGCTCGCGATCGAGCAGGCGCCATCCGGCGATGGTGGCCGCCGCCGCTACAACCAGAACCAGCGCAAGTCGGAACATGGATTAGTCGATCGCTCCGGCTAACCGCCGGTGGTCAACGCTCGCATCAGGGATCGCGCTCGCATGTCTCCTGCCTTTCCAGCACAGTGGGATCCGAAGCTTGGAATTCACGTGACTTGAAGTCGCGGC
>JADMIO011006358.1_pt1 | contig 76704 bp, 57 predicted proteins | sample 8958161 | NCBI WGS metagenome assembly JADMIO01 (sample SAMN16585339, study PRJNA669376) | soil metagenome | isolation source: Crop rotation soil | place: USA: Cullars Rotation, Alabama | collected 2011
GCCGCGACTTCAAGTCACGTGAATTCCAAGCTTCGGATCCCACTGTGCTGGAAAGAGCAAGCTCAAAGAAAGGGCAAAAAAAACGGATATCAAGCTGCGCAAGAGGGTTGGGTCTTAAAATCATCAGAACAGTTAAAGCAAGATGCTAGCAAGTACTATCCAGACGAAGCTGCACAACACGCCTATGTTGAAGCTTATGTAGAAACTTACACAAAAGCTGGGAAACGCAAGCAAGGCTCACTTGTTGAGCAAGCTCAAAGAAAGGGTAAAGCTAATGGGCGTAACGCTGTTAGGCAAGGTTCTGATTTAAAATCACAAGAACAGTTAAAGCAACATGCTAGCGAGCACTATCTAGAGGACGAAGCTGCACAACACGCCTATGTTGAAGCTTACACGAATTCTTGGAAAAGCAAACAAGGCTCACTTGTGGAGCAAGCTCAAAGAAAGGGTAAAATTAATGGACATAAAGCTGCTTACAGAGGTTTTGTTATAAAATCACCAGACCGGTTAAAAGTAGCCGCCATAAAGCTCTACCCAGAGAATGAAGCTGCACAACACGCCTATGTTGAAGCTTATACGAGTGCTTGGAAAAGTAATCGAGGCTCACCTGTAGAGCAAGGAGCTTTGGTTGAGCAAACTCAAGGAAAGGATAAAACTAATGGACATCTGGGAGCAACTGAGGCAGAAACCAGTTCATATCAACCTATAAACACAAAGATATAGCTTTTATTGTAATTAAAGCCAATTCAGTGATAATCTCATTGCTTAGGAGGTTTTAAATGAGTAGCAGCTTTTTCTTTCAAGATACTTTCTAAACTTGAATTAATTTCTTTGAAAGCTTCACCTTGCTTATTATTTAAACGTTTAAGATTATATTTTCCTTGCGGATCTAATTTGCTTTTATATTGTACGCATAGTTGCTTTAACCCTGACTCAAAAACATTCCCTTTTATGTTAAAAGTTTTCTCTTTATCAATCTCAGCTTGAATATTACTTAAAAAAACATAAGTATGCATAGCTTTTAATTCTGGATCAGAGATTTTATGATTAATTGCATCCAAACCTTTAAAAATGCGATTAATTTGTTCTTCTCTCACTTTACCTTTATTAGAGATTTTTCCACCCACATCCTTTGCTAAATCACGTGCCCAATTTAAGGGACCAGAGCCGGTTCTACTTAATTTACTATATTGAGTATGAATTTCTTTTTGATTGAGATCAAAAATGGACTTTTCCGTCTGTACAGTTGGGGTTTTAACAATTTGCCCTGATGGAAGCTCTTTAGAAGAAGATGCTTTGGGTGCCAAAGCGTTGGAGAAAAATTGTGTAACCCCAGCCTGCGCGCTAAGTAAAATGGATCTGGCTTGTATCAATGCATTCGATGAAGTTGGTAACTCAGCCAAATTTTGTTGTCCTATCAAATAAGCTTCTATCTCTATATTCTTATTAAGTAAAGGTAGAGGAGCTTTTTCCAATTCAGTGAGATCTTGCATGATTGTATTGAGGGCTTCATTCTTTGATGCGGGATTGTTTGCTGCAATATAGGATTTTACTTCTTGAAGGAGTGTTTCCGGATTGCCCGACGCAACAAAGGGGCCGGTAGGTTGGACTAACTGAGAGCGCTCATCTACATTTACTTGAGATTCAGTAAATGGATCTGGATTCATTTTTTGTTCTCTATGTATTCTTGACATCGCCAGGATATCTTCCTCATCAAGACTTATCACTTTCGGGATAGGTGGATTGTTGGGATCAAAATGACTACGAGAAATGGTGAGACGATATGTTCCGTCATACTCCTGCGTTAAAGTAAAATCATTCTCTTCCTGACGCAATTGAAGTCCTCTTAATGGTTTTATTTTTTCATAATCTTTCTTCGCTTCAAGAAAAGATAGCGCTTCTTGCACGGGCGTTCGGACGAGAAAGCCAGTTTCTTGGGGTAAAGATGTGGGAGTACTATCTTTAGCTTGCGCATCTAAAATCGGTTTGCCTAGCCTTGCCAAAGTTTGGATTTGGGTTTCATCGACAATGGCGCTAAAACTTTGTATGCCATATTCAGGTTGTATAGAAATGAGATATTTCCCATCTGGTTGTTCAGTCACCTGAAAAAAATCCCTACTACTTGCTCTGGCAAATCTAATATGGCTCAATTCAGGGAATTGTTCGTAGTTTCTTGGCATAGTTTTAAGAAACGCAACGGCCGCTTCTATGGTGCTTTGATTATTCTTTGAGAAATCTTTAGACATAAACACCTCCCATTTCTAAAGTGTATTTGCATCTAAAAAGTGATAGTTGCATATTCTTAACCACTTACATCTAACCCTTTTTGCTTTGTTAACAATGGATTGATCTCCTTTTCTAACTTTTCAATAAGCACTTTTTGATCCTTGGCGTTTTGGCATATCGAACAATATGAGGGTCAAGTAGAGCTGGAAACCTTCAAGGAGATTATGACTAAATTCTTCCGGTCGTGTATTAGAAAGGAGAGCTTTAACTCCTCGCAAATCTCCTTTTTGACAATAACCAATAAATATCAGTTGTTGTTGCTCAGATTTAGGCATGGGAAGCCCCCAATGACTGCTATTGAGACCTTATATATAAGGGACTCGCTAGGGGCGTATTTAGTTCAATTTAATTATTTTACAATCAATAAGTTAATGAATTTAACGATTATTTTGAGTTAAGTATGATTTGAAATGGGACCCAAAATGGGTGCGACTAGGCAATTTTTGCCGTATTGCGCTTTCAAACATCCCTTACTTAATGCTATTTATCCATTGATGTAAATCTTGTATTGGCATCGCTTTGCTAAAATAAGCTCCCTGTGCAGCATCACAATGGTGTTCTTGTAAAAATTGAAGTTGTTCTTGACTGTCCACACCTTTAGCGACAACCTTCATTTCAAGTTCATGACCGAGTTCAATAATCTTTTTTACAGTCACATGAACGCTTTTTTCTATTAGCATGTTTTTAATAAAATATTTATCTATTTTAATTTGATTTGCAGGGATTAATTTTAATTGTTGCATTGTTGTCGAGCCTGCCCCAAAATTATCAAGGGATAAGTTAATATGGTTCAAGCCTAACCGTGTAAAAATTTCTAAAGCATTGGAGAGATCTTTCATAATGCCGGATTCAGTGATTTCGAAAGTCACTTGATTGGGTGTAAGTGTGGATTGTTCAAAAAGCGCCATAAACTTCTGGGGGAAGTCTAAATCCTTTAAAATCCGAGAGGGTAAATTTAATGAGAATTTTAAGGGGAATTGAGTTTGCTTTTGTAAATCTTCAATTTCTTTGATGCTTTTTTTGAAAATAAACCACATTAGTTCATCAATCAATCCAAAAGATTCCATCTGAAGAGCAAATTGATCGGCAAGTAATGTCCGTTGTTGAGAGTTTAGCCATCTGGTTTGAACCTCCACCCCGTAAAGTTTACTTGTTTCAAGATCAATTTGTGGTTGGTAGTAGGGCAGAAACTCATTATTTTTTAAGGCATGTGCTAATTCATCTTTATCAAAAAAGCTTGATGTAACGGGAAGCGATCGTTCTGAAGTTTTAGGAAAGTTGTTTGCTATTATATTCTTTAATAGGTTTTCCAGCTCGGTTAATCGAATTGTTTTTTGGAATCGCCCAGCTACATTAAGATTGATGGATTTGGCAAAATTTTCCGCTGATTCAATTACCCTGTCTTCGGCGCCGCTCATTAACACGATATCGCATTTGCTGTTTTTCTTGCTTATAAATTTCAACAAATCAATACCATTGAGATGAGGAATATTTAAATCTAAAAAAACCAAAGAAACTTTTTGATTAAATAGATCCATAAAATCTTTTGCATTCGTTGTTATTATGCAATTTAATTTAAATGATTTAGCAATATCAAAAATTAAATTCGCATATTCAATATCATCATCCATAATAATAATTTTATTTTCTTCAAGCATAATGACTATCCTTTTACGAATACTCTCACCCCTCGATATTTGCGCAGTTAAGCATTAAACAAGCGCAAATCAGGGCATATACTAAAAAAATAGCCTATTTAAAACGGGCTTCTCATTTTAATTGCTGGATATTTAACCCCTAGTTTGATCATTATTAACCAATCATATTATTTTTGCCGCTATATTTATTTAGAATAAGAAAGGCTATTGTATTTCAAAAATTGTGTTTGTGATGGGCAAGGAAAATCAATGCAAAATGGTATGCAAAGAAATATCGCAATTGGATTTTGCTTGTTTGCAATACTCATTGGTACCTGTGTTTTAATTGGCTGGACATTTGATATTCCATTGTTAAAAAGTGTTATACCCAAAGACACGACAATGAAAGCCAATACCGCTATTTGCATGATTCTCTCTGCGCTTTCGATACTATTTTTGAGTATTGGTTCACCTTCACGGTTTCAATCTTTTGCGGTCATTGTTCAATCGATGGTCGTGATATCCATAGCCTCAATCACGTTGGTAGAATATTTTACCCAGCAAAATTTTGGTATTGATGAATTTTGGTTTACAGATCCAAGTAATGTAGTTAATCCGGGGCGAATGTCTCCAACGACCGCTTTTTGCTTTTTAAGTATCTCCATTGCTATCATACTTGCATTGCCAGCAAAAGGCTTATATTTGAAAAAAGCGATTGCAGGGGCATTGAGTACCACGGTGCTTATTATTTCTGCTTTAGTTTTAATTAATTATATCCCAGATTTACTCTTTAAATTTCGACTCATTGATTACACCAATATGAGTATTCACACTTCAGTGCTATTTATATTATTGAGCAGCGCTGTTCTTATTCTTGTCAAAAGGGACACAAGCGTAAGTTGGGTTTTAGGCTCTTCAATTACGTCGGGATGTGTGGTGTGGCTGTTATCGCTTATCATTCTCTCTGTTATCTATTACAACTTTATGCTTCAAATTAAAAACAGTAATAGTGAACTTATTCATACTAATAAAATCATTAAAGAAATGAATAGCATTCTCATTGCGCTTGAATATTTTGATATCAATCAGCGCAATTATTTGCTAACAGATAATAAAGCACTTTTAGAAAACAGAGAAAAAAGCAAGAATAAAGTTTACAAGCATCTTGATAATACAGATGCCATCGTTAAGGATGGCACAAAAGAGCAATTAGTATTTAATCAATTAAAATCTATCATTAATCAAAAAATTGATTTAGTGGAGAAAAAACCTTCAGGGAGTGGAAAACTAGAAATTAGCGCTGAAGAATTTGCTCTTAATAGTAAAATATTAGAGATGCTAGATCAAATTCAAATACAGGAAGATAAAGTATTATCGAAGCAAGAAAAAAGGCAGAGTATTCTTTTTACTCAAGGCCTTTTGATATCACCCTTAGGAATTTACTTAAGCATTGCCATGTTATGTATTGGACTTTTTCTTCTCAATTCTAATATTGCATATAGAAAGAAAATCACCGCTAAACAAAAACAATTGGCAGATATTGTCGCATCATCTGATGATGCCATTATAGGTAAAAATTTGAATAGTATTATCACCAGTTGGAATAAAGGTGCAGAGCAGATTTTTGGTTACACAGCAGATGAAATAGTCGGCCAGTCCATTTTAATTCTTATTCCCCCTGATAGAATCGAAGAAGAGACTCAAATTATTAACAAGATAAAACATGGTGAAAAAATAGAGCATTTTGAAACGGTAAGAAAAAGAAAAGATGGTAAAGCGCTTGACGTATCAGTTACTGTTTCTCCCATTTATGCAGAGAATCAAATTATTGGCGCTTCTAAAATAGTACGTGACATTACTGAAAGAAAGCATTTAGAGGGACAGCTACATCAAAGTCAAAAGATGAGTGCTATTGGACAATTAACCGGCGGTGTAGCCCATGATTTTAATAATTTACTAGGTATTATACTGGGTAATCTTGATTTACTTGAGCGTCAGTTGCAAGGCAATGAAGATGCGCTCAAACGAGTGAAAAGTGCTTTAAATGCCGCTTCGCGCGGAGCGGATCTGACTAAGCGCATGTTAGCATTTTCAAGGCTGCAACACTTAAAACCTGCTCCTACGGTTTTAAACAACTCTATTGCTACCGTTGTTGAAATGGCAGCACGGATATTGGGAGAAAATATCGAAATTATTACTAAGTTGGATCCAGCCATTCCTCCTATCATGATAGATGCCACTGAACTTGAAAGCGCATTGGTCAATCTATCCGTCAATGCTCGTGATGCCATGCCTAAGGGAGGAAAATTAATTTTTACGACCAAGATGTTAGAATTGGGCAATGATTATTTATTAGTGCAATCTGGAGAGGTGAAGCCCGGAACGTACGTTTGTGTCTCAGTAACAGACTCTGGAGAGGGGATGCCACCTGAAATCATTGAACGTGTTTTTGAGCCTTTTTTCACGACAAAAGAGAAAGGTAAGGGAACGGGAATGGGCCTGTCTATGGTGTATGGTTTTATTAAACAATCAGGGGGAATTATTAGAATTTATAGTGAAGTGGGTCAAGGCACAACAATATCACTTTATTTCCCCTATGCTAAAAACCTTGAAATAAGTTCTGAAGATAATCAAAAGAAACTGTTAAATCAAAAGTTTACCGGTAAAGCCTTAGTTGTTGACGATGAAACTGAATTGTTAGAAATAGCGTCAACGTATTTAAGAGATATGGGCTTTGAAGTGTTTTATGCAGAGAATGGAGCGAGCGCTTTGGAGATCCTCGCGAAAACACCTGATATTATATTATTAGTTACTGATATCAATATGCCCGGCGGAATGACGGGTATTGATTTAGCTAAAAAGGTGAGACAACTAGAACGAGATATTGTCATCGTCTACAGCTCTGGATTTTCTGAAGAACTTTTTTCCGATAAATCTATCAATCTCGAAGAAATACTCATCAATAAACCCTATAGTCGTGAAACGTTTATTGACGCCGTTTCTCGTGCAATGAATAATCGTCATACTTAAGTTTGACAACCTGAAGGATAGTAATGATGGGCCAAGAAAATAAAATCATTATCATGGACGATGAAGTTCAATATGCGAACTTTATTCTTGATGTTGCTAAAACGTTGAATTTAGATTGTACAGTAACAACGACTGCAGATGATTTCATGAATCTTTTTAATCCAAATATTACCTTGATTTTTTTAGATCTTAATATTCCTGGAACAAATGGCATTGATTTGCTGAAATTTATAGAATCGAAACAAGGCAAATGCGATATCATTTTAATGAGTGGCGTAGAAGATAGAATAATGGAATCAGCAGAAGCTTTTGCTAAATCAATTAATCTATCTGTCGTGGGGCGCTTTCAAAAAACCATTCGATTAGCTGAACTAGAAAGTTTATTAAAAAAAATAGTAGAAAACAGCTCTTCAAAAATTGAAAAACCCATCGAACAACCGAAACCAAAATCAGAATTTACCGTTTCTAAAGAAGAATTAATGAGTGCGATACAAAATAATGAATTTGTGGCTTATTATCAACCTAAAATTGAAATTGCTACTAGAGGCTTGTATGGTGTAGAAGTCTTAATCAGATGGTTAAACTCAAAACAGCAACTTATATTTCCAGATCAATTTATACCGCAAGCAGAATCATATGAATTAATTGATGAAATAAGCTGGCTTATTTTCAAAAAAGCTATCAAAGAAATGGAAGATCTACAGAATAAAGTTCAACTCCCATTTAAGATGGCCTTGAATTTATCAGCTCTTACCTTAAAAGACGTGCAGTTTCCTCAGAAATTTATTAAGCTGATGGAGCAATGTACACTGAGTCCAGATAAAGTCATTCTTGAGATAACTGAATCAGGCATCATCAATCAATTATCAAATGCCTTAGAGATCTTTACCCGTTTAAGACTCAGTCAAATTCATTTATCCATTGATGATTTTGGAACGGGTTATGCCATGATGCAACAATTGAAACTGATCCCCGCTAATGAAATTAAGATTGATAAATCTTTTGTTCAAAATATATTTGTTGATAATAGTTCACGTGTGACTGTGCAAAAAGTAATTGAAATAGGTCATGAACTCGGAATGAAAGTGGTTGCAGAAGGGGTAGAGACGAAAGAGCAACTTCAATTTTTGCAAAGCCATCGTTGTGATATCGCTCAGGGGTATCTTTTTAGTAAACCGCTCTCCTTAACAGATTTACAATCTTGGATTGAGAGTCATTATGGATTTTGACTTTCTGGGAAATAAAGTGAAAAATACCCGAAACTGGACTATCAACATTCAAGCTGCTACTCGTTCAAATGACCCTGAATCTTAAGCTATAATTTAAACCATGCAGTGCATATCTTACCAGTCCGTAAGAGGGTAAAGGATGTCCCAAGGAAATAGCATGACAAAGCAGAGTTTAAGAACGCCTAGCAAAGCCATTCGGGGGCCCGTATTAACTTTCACAGGTGATCCCTTCAAGGTAGGCTTAGAAAATACAATGGTGTATGAGTCCGATGCAATAGTGGCATTCGGTGATGGATACATAACTCACTTTGGTCCGGCGGATAAACTCATACCCCTAATACCAGAGAATATAACTATTAAGAATTACGGAGCTGATTCACTGATTTCTGCAGGTTTCCTAGACAGCCACGTCCACTTTCCCCAAACACCTATGATTGCGGCATTTGGCGAGCAATTGTTGGACTGGCTTAATAAATATGCATTCCCCACTGAGCGTAAATACGCTGATAAAGCGTTTGCAAGTTCGGTAGCCAAAGTGTTTTTGGATGAGTGCTTAAAGAACGGCATTACCACAAGTTGCGTTTATTGCACCGTGTTTCCGCAATCAGTCGATGCGTTGTTTGAAGAAGCTGAGCGTCTTGGTATGCGTATAGCAGCCGGCAAAGTTTTGATGAACCGGAATGCCCCGGACTATTTACTCGATACCACCAAATCGGGCTATGACGATTCAAAAGCGCTGATTAATAAATGGCACGGCCGCAACCGGCTCATGTACGCTATTACGCCGCGCTTTGCACCAACCAGCACGGCAGATCAACTTGAATCGGCAGGCGCGTTGTGGAGTGAATACCCTGATTGTTATATGCAAACGCATGTGTCAGAAAACAAGAGTGAGGTTGCCTGGGTGAAAGAGCTTTTTCCTGAGCGTAAGGGATATCTGGACGTTTACGATCACCATAAATTATGTCGTCCTCGTGCTGTTTTCGGTCATGGCATTCATCTTGATGATGACGAAATGCAATGTATGCACCGCACGGGTTCGGCAATTTCACATTGCCCAACCTCAAACTTTTTTCTTGGCAGCGGTTTTTTCAATATTCATCGGGCGATGCAAAAAGACAGGCCGGTCCGTGTTGGTCTTGGTACTGATCTTGGAGGAGGTACTTCTTTCTCAATATTGCAAACGCTGAATGAAGCCTACAAGGCTGCTCAGTTCAATAATAATAAACTTACTGCAGGACATGCTTATTATTTGGCAACACGCGGCACCGCTCATTCCATGTACATCGAAGACAAAGTAGGCAGTATTGCTCCTGGGATGGAGGCAGATATAGTCGTTCTCAACATGAAGTCAACGCCCATCATTGAATACCGTATGCAGTTCGCGCAAGACATTCAAGAGGCCCTGTTTATTCAAATGATGATGGGCGATGATCGAGCAGTGCTTTCTACCTATGTAGCGGGAGAGTTACGTTATAGTAAGGACGTTTAAATTTTCCCAGCAAGACAATCATTGCCATTGGTTTAGCGCATTCCGCTTTTCGAGCATCCAAATCACTTGAGCACAGGCCATAGCCGCTAATAAGTGCTTGATACCATGCCCACTTAGATGTCCCATCCATTGATAAAGTGTGTTATCAAATCCCTCACATACTTTCGCTAATACATACCATAAGGCAACGAGTAATAACATCCATCCATGAGTATAGCGAGGTGCATACAAGACCATAATTAAAGGGAGCAGCAAAAGAGGAAGTAATTGTACCAAGATATAAGGACGCATATCTCCTACGCCCCAGGTTTGAGTCAAATACCAATAAATCACCGTTGAGAGACTATATGCCACCATCGGTAAAAAGCTGATTGCAGCAAAACGCGTTGAAATGCGCTCAGCAACTACGGCCGTGAATAAACAAATAAAGGAAAATGTTATGGGGAGGCGATCCCATACTAATCGATAATTATTTGGCTCTAGATGATAGTAAGAGGATCCAAAAGCCGTCAGCGTGATACCCACAAAAAAACCAACCCAGGCGAGCTTTTCCATTTTGCTCGCTATCTGAAAATGGCAGATACGCCACATTCCCCACATTCCTAATAATAAAAAAGGAAGATTGGTTAAGACATTTTCAGCATGCGGCAAACCAAGCCATGAGCATTGATTAGCAAAATCATTATAACCTGCAACTTGAGGAATTGGCCCATGCATAAATAAAGTTACAGTTACAGCACCTGCCACCAGAAGCAATAAAGATCCTCGATATCGTTCAAAGAACGTAGAATGAATATTCATTTCATGCTCCTGTTAAATTTAGTGATTAGGTAGCATCCACTGTCTCATAAACAAATTGCCAGTTTCACCTTATTTAGCTAAAGTAGTATTATTAACACCCTAAAGTATCGAAATATAATACTTATGTATGAATCAAAAGCCCTTGTACATACACTTAAAAAGTGTCTTAAAAAAAACCATTTACAATACAAAGATGTGGCAAAGCATTTAAACCTGAGTGAAGCTTCCGTAAAGCGATTGTTCAGTCAAGAAGATATTTCATTGCAAAGACTGGAACACATTTTGTCATTAATGAACATGCGGTTGCTCGATTTATTTGAACTGTTAAATAAACAAGAGGAATATATTTCCGAGTTAACGCCTGAGCAAGAGAAAATGTTGATTCAAAACCCAAAATTATTGCTCACTATTTTTCTGCTTCTCAATGGATGGCTGTTGGAACAAATTACGCAGACTTTTACTATTGATGAATTTGAAATGACACAGTTATTGGCAAAATTAGATAAGTTAAAGCTCATTGAATTGTTACCATATAATAAAGTAAAACTTCTTACAGCGAACAACTTTTCATGGCAAAAAAATGGCCCTGTGCAAAAATTCTTTGAAGAACAAGTGTTAACAGATTTTTTTAAAGACCAATTTACAGATGCAAATGCTAAACTTGTTTTTTTGGTAGGCACATTTTCAGAGAGTTCCATTGAAAAAATAAAGACATTGATGGACGATCTTGCTTTAAAAATCAATGATTTAATGAAGGATGATGTAAAGTTACCTTTACAGAAACGATTTGGCGTAGGCTCTGTATTTGCAGTACGCAAGTGGGAATTAGGTATCATTTCAAAGCTGAGAAAACAGCCGCGAAGCTAATGATTAAGATTATATCGCGTGAGGAATTTTATGAATAAAACCTTTCTAAAACGTCTACCCTTCTTTATTTTAGTATTGTTGGCTTGTTATGCTACGCTGTATTTTTTAAGTGAAGGCAATATATCTGTTCCAGATGCCAGTAAATATCGAAACAACTTGTATATTTTTGTTTTTTACATTTTACCACTAATCATGTTATTTAACTTTTTTTACCTATTTTCATGTTTAGTTAAAAATGCCATATCCATTATTGTCATAAGTTTATTGCTGGGTGGCTTAGGCCCTTTATGGCTAATGTATTCCATTCATTCCTCAACAGATAGTCTTGCAGGGATGGCACTATTACTTTTAATTACAACGTACTCCATGGCGAGCCTTTTTGCTTTTGTTATCTTAATGTTGGCTCAAATGATAAGAAATAGAGTAAAAAGTAGATAAAATTTGTCATAAAATGTGATCTATAACTCTGTTCATTTATCGTTTTTAGGGATTACCTGACATTAAAAAATCTGCAAATGTGTAAAGATTTGTTAATTTTATGACACATTAATTGGAGAGTTTTTATGCAGTTTGGTCCTTTACCCCAGAAAAGTGGGCAGTCCCCCGCAGTCCAAGAGAATAAAAGCGAACATGAATACTTTGTCAAAGCTATTAAAAAGTTGGCAACATTATCTGCTATAACTGATGTCAACAAGCGTTTGCCTATAAACATGGAAGTCTTATATAAGCTAGCAAAAGAAGAATTTGGAGAAAATGGCCATATCTTTGTTGAAAACTATTTAGAGTGTTATACCCACACGTTTAATCAATTGATTTCCGAGACTTTAGTATCTAATCAAGTTTCTACTAAGCAAACGAAAATGCCCGTTCCTTCAAGTCCTGTTTCTGCGCATCAGGAGAAAACTCATCCTAAGGAAGTAGAGATTGCAGATGAGGACACCGATGAGGATACTAATAAAAAATCAAAGAAATCTTTAGCAAGTATCACCGCAGTATCGCCAATGCCTCATCCGTTATTATCGACTTTTACACCGCAATACAAAAAAATAAAATTAGAAGAGTTAGATGAAAAAAAAGTATTACGTTTAGCGCATGAGCGAGGTTCTGTGCTAGGTAGAAAAGGCAGATCTGCAAAAGGATTAGACATGGCAAAGGTCACAGTAAGTGCAAAAAATGAATTTGGAAAGTACGCAGATCTTTATATTGCAGAGTATGTGAAGAGCCATAAGCATGGTTTAGAAGTTTATCATGAAAGAATGAAAAACAAGAAAAGCCCTATCTGATATTTCGTAGGCATTGATTGAGATTAAATGCCTACGTTGTCTCATTCGCTTAAGATCGGTTCATTGTCATTTTTTCTCTTTGATTAGATTCATGCTCTTGCCTATTCAATTCATGACCTTCAAATTTCATGTCTGATTTAAGTTTTGGTTTTCTTCCTAGAACTGTTCTGGCTAAATAAATCATGGTATTTCTGGGATTTAAGCTATTGTCGATTTTTGCTTGATCATGCTGCTCATTATCATCTTCATCTAACAGCTTGTTCCAGCGATGCACTAAATTGATAGTATGAAAATGCAGATCAACAAAATTAAAATAAGAAGGTAATGATCTAGTAGCAAAGCCTATGCCGCCATGTAACAATTTGAATGAATTAGCATATGCCATGATGTTATTCATACTATTTGGAAATGTTGCTTCAATAGCGTGTAAAGTTATATCGGGTAATAGCTCTAAGGCACGATCTGGATCTGATAATAACTGATAGGTTTCTACCCCCGCTGCAAAAGCATTATATGCTCGATAGTAAAATTCGGGTTTTTTATAAAACGTCGGCTGAAATCTTTCTCTTAATTGCAGCATAATAGCAAAACCTGGCATATTGATATTCCTTTAAAATAGTTTATAACGAAGCGTAGATTAGTATATAAAACGTTAGCTTAGTCTAGTCGTTGGTTAGACCAATTTACGAGCATTAGTTATCAGATAAACTATAGGTTTTTGGAACTCCTCATGAATGAGAAACATGCGAAAAAACAACCGATTGCTTTTGCATTAGTCATTTCGGCATTAGGCTATTTTGTCGATGTATTTGATATCATCCTTTTTAGTGCAGTTCGCGTTCCGAGTTTGCAGCATCTTGGCTTAAAAGCCGAACAAATTACTTCAGTTGGCATACTGCTTATCAACATTCAAATCGCAGGAATGCTCATGGGAGGAATTTTCTGGGGTATTTTGGGTGATAAGCGTGGCCGACTCTCAGTCTTATTTGGATCCATTTTACTTTATTCCAGTGCCACGCTTGCTAATGCCTATGTTACCTCAGTAGAACAATATGCCATTTTACGTTTTCTTGCTGGATTTGGCCTCGCGGGGGAGCTCGGTGCGGCTATCACCTTAATAAGTGAAATGATGAGCAAAGATAAACGTGGATATGGAATGATGACAATAGTCGTTTCAGGTGCTTTAGGCGGGCTGGCAGGTGGGTTTGTAGGCCAATATTTTTCATGGCAAACAGCCTATATGCTCGGGGGGGGCGGTGGCTTTATCCTATTATTATTACGCCTTAGAGTGAGTGAGTCTGGTTTATTCCTTCATCTTAAAGAGTTAAAGAACATTAAAAAGGGCAGTCTCTTTCTCTTCATCAATACACCTAAACTTTCATTAATTTATGTAAAGTGTTTACTTGTAGGGTTTCCTTTTTGGATATTTGTAGGATTATTTGTCGCTTTTGCGCCTGAACTAGGTGTTACCTATCATGTTGATGTACCGGTAACAGCAGGTAAAGCAATGTTATTTTATTGTTTAGGATTAGCACTGGGGGAAGTTAGCAGCAGTTTGCTTAGTCAATATACGAAATCACGAAAAAAGATTATTTTACTATTTTTAAATATGGCACTTTTATGCTCCATTTTATTTTTCTCTATGGATGCCATGACGAGCCAATTATATTATCTATTCTGTGCTATTTTAGGGTTTAGTTCTGGCTTTTGGGTGCTTTTTATGATGATAGCATCAGAACAATTTGGTACAAATATTCGTGCAACAGTCACCACCTCTATCCCCAATTTTGTTCGTGGCATGGTGATACCCTCAGCGATGTTGATTGCTTTATTAAAACCGTTGATTGGGATCCATCAAAGTTTGGGTGTCATTTGTATTGGCAGTTTAGTATTAGCTTGTTTGGCAGCATTGGCGTTAAAAGATACCTTTTCACGTGATTTAGATTTTATAAGCTAAGATGAAGAAAGGAAGAACAGGATAAAAAATCACTAAGATAAGAAAAAGCTATATATATTTTAAAATAGGGTTGGTTTAAGATAATGATTCATTAGATGAAAAGCCAAAAAGAAGAGATCTTTTTATGACAACACATAGTTTAATGGAACCTTCAATTGTAAAAACAGCACACAATAGAATCAAAAATTATATTAACAAGACACCATTGCTGCAAAGCGAAATGATAAATACGCTCCTTCAATCGAATATTTATTTTAAATTTGAAGGAATGCAGAAAGTAGGAGCCTTTAAAGCGCGTGGTGCAATTAACACTTTATTACAGCTTCAAGAACAAAATGAATTACCTGAAGAGATCGTTGCCTATAGTTCAGGAAATCATGCCCAAGCGGTAGCGTGGGCTGCCAAACAATTGGGGATTCAGGCAACTATTATTATTCCTTCCAATGCCTCACCTATCAAAATTGCAGCCACAAAAAGCTACGGGGCACAAGTAATACTAGTCAAAGAGCGACAACAAGCTGAAGATTTGGCACATGAGAAATCAAAGCATTGCTTCTTATTACCGCCTTATGATCACGATGATGTGATAGCAGGACAAGGCACTGCAGCGCTAGAAGCCTGGGAAGAAGAAGGGGATTTTGACGCGGTATTTGCTCCTTGCGGGGGAGGGGGACTGATTTCAGGAACATTTCTTGCTACACAACTTTTTTCTAAAACGGCAAAAGTTTTTGCAACAGAGCCGCTGATAGCAAACGACGCTGCACAATCTTATAAAACCGGAACAATAAGTCGTTTTGCAACAACTCCCATGACGATAGCCGATGGCACAAGAACTTTGGGTATTTCAGAAAGAACTTTTCAATACATAAAAAAACTCGATGGTTTTTATGAGATAACAGAAGAGGAAATAGTCTATTGGACTCAATGGTTAACGCATTTATTGAAAATAAGTCTTGAACCAACAAGTGCGCTGGGAATGGCTGGCGCATACAAATGGATACAAGAAGGAAATCGACAAAAAAGAATTTTAATTATTGTATCTGGTGCAAATACTGATCCCAGTACTTATCTCAAGATTTGGGAAAATAATTATCTAGAAAATATGCCAAAGATAATGTAGTGATAAACTGTACAACCTAATCACGACAAATAATGCGAATTTTCCTTTAGCGCTAATATTTATTAAGCTTTGTCGGAAAGTCATATCTATAAAATTTCATTTTGCTAAACTCTTCGTGTCCAACGCAGCCGATACCTATTTGCTGCAACGCAAGCAAAGAGGTAATTATGCAAAGTGGTCCTTTACTCAAATTTGAAATTTCAGAATTATTCGATGCCATTAAAAAAGGTGATATCGATACAATAAAATATCTTGTTAACGAAAAAGAGATTGATCTTAATCAAGAATTCGAAGATGGATATGCATTGATTTGGGCAGTTGAATCTAATCAAAATAAAGTAATTGAAGTTTTGGTTAATGAGTTTGGCGTTGATCCCAATAAAGGAACAAATGATTACGGCATGATTCCTTTAGAAATCGCGGTAAGTGCAGGACAACTGGAAACATTTGATACACTTCTTAGATTAGGAGCAAATCCTAAAGCAAAATTATTTAATAATGGCATGAACCTGTTACATCGCGCAGCTCGCGCCGATCATTCAGGCTTGATCACAAAATTGGTTCATTTAGGGGTTGATATAGAAGGAATATATGAAGATGAACTTTCTACGCCATTAATAGAAGCAGCAGAATGTGGTCATATTGACGCTATAGTAACCCTCATTTCGCTTAAGGCCGATTTAAATCATACTCCTGAATATGGATATTCCCCATTGAGCATTGCCATCTTAAACAAAAGATATGACGCAGTTAAACTCTTAGTAGAATTAGGAGCTGATATTGATGCGGAATCCGCTGAGGGCACGCCGGAAAATATTATCTATATTAGGAAAGACAATGAAGCGTATAAAGCTTTGCAAGCAGGACTTGCTGCAAGAAAGTATCGCACGGTAAACTCACGATTACCCAATGAAGATTCGCAAGATTTTGTTGTGGAATTTCTTCGAGCACAGCTATTGCATACACAAAATCAGCTAAACACAGCAAATTTGCAAATAAATAATCAAATGGCTGTCTATGAGCAAAATCTTAAATTATTAAACATGAATCATGTTATGAAACAGCAAATAGCGGATTTAAAATTTGAGAATACAATTTTAATGCAAAGCAATTCAACATTGAATCAAGCATACCCTCAGATGGTTTATGGAACTTGCTCAGCAACTAATATGACAGGATTTACGCCAAGTTATTTGTCGAATATACATCACAATAAGATGGAATTATCCAATCCGATATCTGTGATTTCTAGTACCCAAAAGCTTAAGAGAACATATAGTAGTCATCGCCAAACATAGGAAGCAATTTAATAATTGCTCTGTGATCTCTCAATCTTTTCTCGCTCTTCATATCGTGTAAGTACATATTAGCATGTAGGGACAATAACGACTTCTTTTTCCCTAGCAATACCTTTAGAATTCAGAGGTTTTGTATTGCTAACTAATGTTATCTATAGATCAAATTTTACAAAACACCTACCGGAGGGAACCATCTAAACCATGTAACCTTTGAGGTATTTTGTTAATGATAGAAGAAAGCGAAAATTGCGAAGATAATATTTCAGCTAATTTAGAACAAAGCAAGCTACCAGATACGATCTCTCATACTACAATCCCCTCTCAATCAACCATTAAAAATACCACTAAAGAACAAAAATTTGCATTAAGAAATGCAAAAAAAAGGGGGCACGATGCTGGTATGAGAGGTTTCCCCCTTGCCACTCAAGAAGTCCTCATGCTAAGGAATGGTTATACCCAAGAACAAGCTCTCGTTTATATTGCTTCATATAAAGAGGCGACAGATAAGATCCCACCTGAAGAATTAGCATTGCGAAATGCATTGCAAAGAGCAAAAACTGAAGGTAGCAATACTTTCTATAGAGGTGCTCGGCTCGAATCAGAACAAGCGATTATGGAAAGAAAAGGTTATACACAAGCACAAGCGCAAGCATTTATCGATGCGTATCATTTGGCAGAATCAAAAGGAATATTGCAATTAACACAGAATAATAATAATGCGCATACCTATATTGCTGAACATAAAAATGTTTCTGATAGCATGTCACTTACGGAGTTAGAATTGTACGGTGCATTGCTTAAAGCAAAGAGTGCTGGGAAAAATGCAGGCTATAAGGGTTACAATTCCACATCTCAAGAAGAACTGATGAATAGAAATGGTTATACACAAGAGCAAGCGCAGGCTTATATAGATGCCTATCAAAAGTCAAAACGTTACAAAGCACTACAGACAGCACAAAATAAGGGCAACGATGAAATGAATCCAAATGAAGATATTTCCACTCAAGCATCCTCAGAAATTTCTGATCATGGCACTGAACTCCTTTCCATTGAAGAAGAAATTGAACCCATAGATCAAAATACCTCCGCAGAACGAGAAAAAGCATTAGAAAATGCGAAGAAACAAGGATGCAATGCTGCTCTTAGGGGGCATCTTCTTACTTCTAATAAAGTCCGTATGGCAGAGAATGGTGATGAATTAGCGCGGGCTTACATTACGGGCTATAAATCTATTGTAGATCTACTATCCCCTGAAGGGTTACTGTTGCGAAGAACAAAAGCAGTTTGGAGAGATGCGGGTTTTAGGGGCACTCCACCTCCATCTTATCAAGAACTCAAGAAGATTAATTATACACAAGAACAAGCGCAGGCCTATATCCATGCTTACTTGAAGGTAAAAAAGAAGAGTAGTGAAGAGCAAGTAATTGAAGCCTTTTTCCCTCAAGCATCCTCACAAAATTCTTATTCTAAACAGGTAATCCATATCATCGATGACGAAATTGAACCTCTTGAGGAAACTATCAATGTTAATTCTAAAGAAGAAAAAGTTAAATTGAGGCGAGCAAGAAAAGCTGGACTTGATGCTGGCAAGAATGGTTATTCTCTTGCTTTCAAAGAAGACCTCATGAAAAGGAATGGTTATACACAAGAGCAAGCGCTCGCTTATATTGCTGCATATAATGAAAGTTCAAATGGCATTTCACCTGCAGAGTTAGAATTGCGTAAAGCATTGCGAAATGCCAAAGCAGCAGGGGGCGATGCTGGTTATAGGGGCAAACCGTTTGCATCTGAGCAACAACTTAGGGAAATGAAAGGTTACACACGAGAGCAAGCGCTGGCATATATCGATGCTTATCATAAAGCATACCCAACAAGAATATTGCAAGTTGGCCAAAAGAATAAATATGAAGTGCAAGCGAAAAAAGATATTTCTCCTCAAGAATCTCCACAAATTTCAGATGTTAGCTTTGGAGAAATTGAACCTCTAGATAAAGAGCATGAAAAAGCATTAGAAAATATCAAAGAAAGTGGGCGTATTGCGGCAAGTGAAGGTTTTGCTCTTTCATCTAAAGAAGCGCTTATGGCAAAGTATCACTATACACAAGATCAAGCGCTGGCTTATATTGCTGCGTATGAAGAGATGTCAGATTCGATTCACCCTGACGTGCTAGCGTTGCAAAAAGCGAAGACAAGTGGGGTAGAGGCAAGTTATAGAGGACACCGGCTTGAATCAGAGCGAAATCTTATGGCATGGAATGGCTATACACAAGCGCAAGCGCAAGTTTATATCGAAGCTTATACAAAGTCACAAGCAGCTATGGCCTCAATCAATGATTATATAGAAGAATCAGAGGATCCTATCGATGAGGAAATTGAACCTCTAGAAAAAGCTGAGTTGATGCTAGCAAAAAAAAGGGGATATGTTGCTGGTATCAGTGGCTATTCTCTTGCGCCAGAAGAAACCCTGATGAAAAGAAACGGTTATACACAAAAGCAAGCATTGGCTTACATTGCAGCATATAAAACGATTTCAACCACATCGGCTATCTCCCTACAAGGTGGCATTGCAGAAAAATATATTGATAAACCATTGCCAAAATTACCCGCACCTCCTCGTACTGGTGAATTTATTACCTATGAATATAATAATCAGATCCAATTGATCCCGTTGCTCAAAGTGACTAGTTCAAAAGCCATTCGAAAGCCAATTAAAATTAAAACGGATGAAATTCAAGCGACACTCCATACCGCTTTTGGAGAGCTTAACTCAAGCGATCAAGCCATATTTGTTTTTGCGGGCAGAAAAGAAGCAGCATTAGTCCCTACGGTTGCTTTTCCAACTAGATGCATTTTAGTTTTAACGCAAGCAGAGTATGACGTGTTGAATCAAGATGAAAAAATTGATTCTACAATGGATATTTTGATTTTGGAAAGAATTAGTTCATCTACACATGGGGACTTTACCCAGCTTGGCTTGCTAACAGCAAGACGCATAGGCGTTTTTCTAACTGCTGAATATTTTGGGCTAAATCACTGTATGGTGATGGATGATAATCTTACCAAAATTGATTATAAGGCGCCTTCAGTTACCAATAGTATCAATAGTTTTTACGAAGCGCTGCAACAGAAATTAGGAAATAAGGGCTGTATTAGTATTGCAACTCATTCTCTTGTAAGGAAAACACGAGAAAAGGAATTAGGTTCCAAATTATTCCTCTTTAATATGAATGTCATTAGACAACACTTACCCGAGCTAAAAGATTTATTTCTGCTTTTACCTTCTGCATCTCAAGCCAATATTCCCTTAGAAGATTATTATACACAAACTGTTTTAGAAAGTATCTTGCAGCCCTTTGCTAAAGGGTATGAAGTACAATCAAGAGAGTTGGCTGTACTGCATCGTTCTCCTAAAAATCGAAATGCTTGTGCAAAATTAGGAATGAGGGCGGGTGTATTTACCCCTCCTGAAAATTTCAAAAATCTGACATTACAACAAGCTGTATGGTTAGAAGAAGCGTTAAATGCGCTCAATAAATTTATTGATCAACGGATTGAATCTTATAAAGAAAAAGCAAAAAAGTTAAGTGAAGCTAATTTAGGACAGGTCCATGCAGTAGCGCATAGTATATTTACAGCGGAGAGTGCGAGTTCTTCGCATTCCTCTCATTCTCATCAAGAACGCCAGATAGATTTTGTAAGTCACTACAAATCTATTTTAAAAAACTTTGAGGATAAAAAGAATATTCTTAGACACTATCAAGTGGCTGCTATCAACACTATAGCGCATCACAATACATTCAACTGTAGCTTTTTAAATGCAACGGGTTGTGGGAAATCAATGATTCTCTATCAGCTTGCAGCCAATGCATATGCTGCTCTTAATACGGGAGAGTATGTAGTGGTTATCACACCACAGAAAGAACTTACTCATCAGCTTTATGAAGATTTTATTGATTACTATGAAAAATTTGAAGAAGCAAGATTTTCAATGAATAGAATAATTACTATTTCGAGTCATCCTCAAAGCTGCTCGATAAAATTATTAGAACGAAATCATTCATTATCTAACCAAAAAACCATTTTGATTTTTTGTTTGGAAAGCTTTATTGAATTTTATAAAATTCAGGCCTTTAAAGAAGGTATTCGATTAGCCTTATTTGATGAGTTTCACGATTATCCCAAAAATATTAGATCCTTTGTAGAGCAGCAACCTAAAGATAGTTTGTTAATAGGGTGCTCAGCGACTTTACCCGTTGATAATGCATTAAGTGCTCCTATTTATACCTACAATTTTACTCAAGCTATTACTGAAGGGTTTTTGGCGCCTATCATCGTCGATGGTTTAGGAACTAATTATTCAAGGGAAAAAGTAGATGAATTAATTAACTGTTTGCCCACACTTTTGCAAAGCCAATTTCATCCAGGTTTTGAAGACACATCAACGCTTTCAACCACCAAAGATATTGTTTATCTACCAAATATTAAAGATTGTGAAAAAGCAGCAAATATTCTCAGGAATGCAAATATACCTTGTTATATTGTAAATAGTAAAAATCCTGATTATAGAAACGAGTTAAAAACCTTTTTAGCAAGCAAATCAGGTGTTGTGTTTGCGGTACACATGTTACGTTTTGGATTTAATGATGTTGATTTGGGAGCTGTTATTATTGCTCAGAATTTAACTAATTCAAATGATCCCAATCATCTTAACTTATTGATGCAGATGATAGGTCGTCCCCTACGTAAAAAGGGAGATAAAATGGCCTATGTCATTACTTTTGACGATACTAAAGCGTTGATTGATAAGTTTATAAAAGATGTTCCTCATACGTTAAGTGCTTCTATTGATTATTTATCACAAAATAATTCTTATTATTTAGATGATAGACTCCAGCGTTGGCTCGTTGTTGAGAGTGAAGATTTGCCGAAAAATATCCAAGCTTCATTCGTCGTAAGGACTTCAGATGATTATGCTAAAAGAAGATATCAGTTTGATGATAGAGATAGCTTGCAAGTTTTTAGTGATAAAATAAAAGATAGTGTAAAAAAGGATGAAGTTTTCGTGAGGAAATATGTAAATCAATCAAATTGTTTTACTGTAGGAATGAAAAGAAAAGTGGAAATCAAAAAAGATTATTTTAATCAGCGTAAATTTGGCAGATAATTTACTAGTCGCAATGGTTTCGGAGGGATTCGTTTTTTTATGAATCATGTTTTATTGAGGTGAATTTTGATGGAAAGTCAATATAAGGTTAATAACGTAAAGTCAAGTATTAGAATTTTTTATGATAAACGAATACCGGCACATGAACTCAGTGAACATAAAGATCTCCTAAGTTCCCTCGCCCGGGGTGAAACAACGCATGGTGCCAATGTTGAAAAACTAAAAAATCATGATGTTTTTAGTATTAGAACAAATAAGAAAAAGCGAATTTTATTTACTTACCGTGTCATAAATGGCATAAACCATATTGTCGTATTGGAAATTCTTAAAAATCATAAATATGATTCATCCCGGTTTCTTCAAAAGCATGTTCTTGCAAAATATTTAGAAAAAAATCAAGATGCATTAGAAACTATTGTCGATGCCGACTTTGAACCAGCAAATCTTATCCAAATAAATAATATTAAAGCTGATGATACAACAATATTATTTACCCCTGCTCATGAAAATAATGGCACTTACCTTGTGCTTGATGAAGTTCAGGAAACATCTCTCACTGCCAGAACCCCGATGGTTATTGAAGGCCCTCCAGGGTCAGGTAAAACTAGCCTTGCTGTCGTTTTACTAAAGCAGGCAACTGAAAATAACCAACGAGTATTATATGTTACTCAATCTAAACCCCTTGCTGATAAAATAAATACAGAATGGATGGCAAGCCCACAGTTTGTTGCAGGCTCTGCTGATGTTTTAGCTTATCAAGCGCTTAATGAGGGGTTACAAGAAGAGGGCAAGAAAACGTTTGAAACCTGGTTCACTGCATTTTTAAAAGAAAAGATTAAAGATAAGAAAATAGCTTCAAGATTTGCTAAAGAAATTGATAGGGTATATGAAGAGTTTCGTATTATTTCCGGGTACACCAAAGAAGAATATACGTCATCGGGGGGTATTGGACAAAAACAAGGTTTATATAATGAATTGGAAGATAGAAAATGGCTTTATACAGTATTTACTTTATGGAAGCATTACTTACACTCAAACAATATTAAACTAAGTGAATTCTATGAGTTTGCTGAAAGTTTATATGAAAAATATGATTTGGTGATTGTGGATGAATCCCAAGATTTTTCACATGGCCAGCTCCAAAATTTATCAAAACTAACCAAAAATAAAAACATCGTTTATTGTATCGACCCACGCCAAAACCTTCATGATGAGAACCCTAAATTAATTTATCTTAAAAAGTTACTCACGAATAATGAAACAAATTTGCCTCCGAACGTCGTTCAGCTCTCTACACACTATCGTTGCAAAAAGAATATTATGGATTTTGCGCTGGTGTTTAATCAGCTAAGAATAGAACTTGGCCCCAAAAATAAATCAGAAACAAAGATAGCCGATTCATCCATTCTAGGTGGAATAGTTAAATGGGTAGAGCCAAAAGATAACGCCGCATTATTAAAACTCCAACAAATGCAAAATGATGCCAATGTTTGTGTGGTAACACAAAAGGAATTCATTCAAGAAGTTAAAGATAAACTGGGCATTACCCAAGTTTTTACACCAGATCAAGTGAAGGGCTTAGAATACAAAACCGTTATACTTTATAAAATTTTAAATACCAATACACTTCGAGAAGTGAATAAAGTATTAGGGCAACCGTTAGCAACAGAAAATGAGATGTATTCAGCAGCGCTTTCTGCTTGCTTTGTTGCAGCAACTCGTGCAATGGATGATCTATATGTAGTTCAGAATGAAGATCGTTTTAATAATCATATTGTTAAAAAACTAAAAGAAAAATTACCTATTAGTTCAAACGTAGATTCAACTCCTGCTGCTCCTCAAGAATCTACAAAAGAAGAATGGGAAGTAAGAGCTAAATTTTTAGTTCAAAACGGTAATCTTGAACAAGCACAAAGTATTATCAGTAAACACCTTGATATTAAAGATCCTGCGCAGATGAATACCTTGTTAGGTCTATGGGATCCTAATATTAAAAGTGACTCACCCTCAGAAAAAAAGGAAGCTATAGAAGAAAAAGAAGAAAAAGAAACAAATTCAGCCTACCCTAGTTTACACATAAATAGTGGGCATAGAAAAAAATCTTCCCCACCGAAAAAGCCTACTTTAAAAAATCCCCCACCTGTAAAAACTGTTGAAATAAAAACAACTCCAGGTAGATTCATAAAAAGTCTGAGCATTCATGATGCCGTTAAATCAGCGAGCATGGCAATACTACAGGATGTTTTGAATACAAAACGTAAAATGATTAATACAAAAGATGCGGATGGCTGTACGCCTTTGTACATTGCAGTTTCAATGGGATTGATAGATAAAGTTAGAATGCTTCTTAAGGTTAAACCTAAAGCTAATCTTGATTTGCCAGATAATAAAGGAATAACTCCTTTGATTAGAGCTATCATCAATAGAGATTCAGAAATCGCTCTACTACTCTTGAATGCGGGAGCTGATCCTAACAAATCTGCATCAGCAACCCCGCTAGATTATGCTTCAAGACTTGGAAATATCAGAGTTGTTAAATCGCTGTTAGATTATGGCGCCGGGAAAAATTTATATATTGATAAAAGAGTACTCTCACTTTATCTTGCTGCTAAAGAAGGGCATGCTGATATTATTACACTATTATTAGAAGCAAATGTTAATCCCGAGAATGGTCGTGGTAGTAATGATGATACCGCGCTTCATCAGGCTTGTATCGGTGGACATTTGGACGCCGTAAAGGTGCTTTTAGGATCTGAAGCTAATCCTAATTTACAAGATGATGAAGGATTTACGCCTCTTCATAGAGCAACGCTTCATGGTCATTTAGAAATAGTTATCCAACTCTTACATAATAAAAGAGTTATTGAAGATTTGAAAACAAAAGAGGGACAAACTGTGCTTGATTTAGCTCGTTTATCAGGCAATGCTAAACTCATTGATCTGCTAGCTATGAATACTAAATTAAAAAAATTGTTACGGGCAGAAGATGTATCATATTTTGATGAAGCACCATCGCTTCTTCTTCCTATGTTTAATTTGCTGGGTATAAAGAATAATTCCTACGTTCACATTACACAATCTGTTGAATCAAAACTCTTGAATATGGGTCTTCAATATACCGAAGTGCCAGCGGATAATCATTGTTTATATCATGCAGTTGGAATGCAAATAGGAAAAAAACCACAAAAATTACGCAATTTGGTTGCTGATTGTATTGAAAAAAGTAAAGATACTTACCGTGAAATTATTATGGCTGAACTAGAAAATAGAACAATGAAAACTATCGATGAATATATCGATGGCATAAGGGGTTCTGAATGGGGAGGCGATCTTGAAATTTCGATTTTAATGCGTATTTTTAATCGTCCTATTCACATTTATGGAAAAGAAGGCGATTTAATTAATGGCGCTAATATAGTAGGAGAGGGTAAACCCGTTTATCTCTATTATAACGGTGATTCACATTATGATGCTTTATTAGAACGTCAGCCATTAAAAAAAAGCGAAGAAAAACATTCCATATGTGCTAGATAACGAATTATTGGTAACGGAGGGATCCATTTAAGCAGAATTATATATTGTAGAGTGAGGTGAAGTTTTATGGAAAGTCAAAATAAGGTTAACAACGTCAAATCAAGTATTAGAATTTATTATGACAAACGCATACCGCAACATGAGATCAATGAGCACAAAGATCTGCTACATTCCTTAAGCGCTGGTGATACTACCAATGGTGCCAATGTTGAGAAATTAAAAAATCATGATATTTATAGTATAAGAACCAATAAGAAAATTCGGATTTTATTTACTTATCGTGTCGTCAATGGCATAAATCATATTGTCGTTTTGGAAATTCTTAGAAACCATAAATATGATACCTCCCGGTTCCTTCAAAAGCATGTTCTCGGAAAATATTTAGAAAAAAACCAAGCGGCATTAGAAACAGTTGTTGATGCAGACTTTGAACAAACAAAGCTACCTCAATTAAGTGAGGGTAAGTCTGATGGTGCGACAGTTATATTTACCCCTGCCCATGAAAATAATGGTACTTTCATTGTGCTTGATGAAGTCCAGGAAACATCTCTTACTGCCAGAACACCAATGATTATTGAAGGCCCACCAGGTTCAGGTAAAACCAGTCTGGCTGTCGTCTTACTCAAACAGGCAGTTGAAAATAACCAACGTGTGCTCTATGTGACTCAATCTCGTCCTCTGGCTGATAAGATTAAAGCAGAGTGGTTGGCAAGTGCGGAATTTGTTGAAGGTTCTGCTGATGTTTTAGCCTATCAAGCGCTAGTGGATGGTTTACAAGAAGATGGCAAGAAAACGTTTGAAAATTGGTTCACCGCATTTTTAAAAGAAAAGATAAAAGATAAGAAAATAGCTTCAAGATTTGCTAAAGAAATTGATAAGGTATATGAAGAGTTTCGCATCATTTCGGGGTACTCTAAAGATGAATATACATCTTCGAGAGGTATTGGACTAAAGCAGGGTTTATATCAAGAATTAGAAGATAGAAAGTGGCTTTATACAGTCTTCACATTATGGAAACACCACTTACACTCAAACAATATTAAACTGAGTGAATTCTATGAGCTTGATGAAGCATTACATGAAAAGTATGATTTGGTGATTGTTGATGAATCTCAAGATTTTTCACATGGTCAGCTGCAAAGTTTATCGAAATTAGCAAAAAATAAAAACCTTGTTTACTGTATCGATCCTCGACAAAACCTTCATGATGAGAATCCTAAACTCATTTATTTGAAAAAGTTACTCACGAATAATGAAACAAATTTGCCTCCGGCCGTTGTGCCGCTTTCTACGCATTATCGATGCAAAGCGAATATCATGGACTTTGCCCTAGTCTTTAATCAGTTGAGAATAGAGCTTGGCCCCAAAAATAAATCAGAAGCAAAAATAGCGGATTCGCAAAATCTAGGGGGAGTGGTTGAATGGTTAGATCCAAAAGACAGCGCTGCCTTATCAAAACTTCAAAAAATGCAAAATGATGCTAACGTCTGTGTGGTCACGCAAAAAGAATTTGTTCAAGAAGTGAAAGATAAACTGGGGATTACCCAAGTTTTCACGCCCGATCAAGTGAAGGGTTTAGAATACAAAACCGTTATACTTTATAAAATTTTAAATACCAATACACTTCGAGAAGTGAATAAAGTATTAGGGCAACCGTTAGCAACAGAAAATGAGATGTATTCAGCAGCGCTTTCTGCTTGCTTTGTTGCAGCAACTCGTGCAATGGATGATCTATATGTAGTTCAGAATGAAGATCGTTTTAATAATCATATTGTTAAAAAACTAAAAGAAAAATTACCTATTAGTTCAAACGTAGATTCAACTCCTGCTGCTCCTCAAGAATCTACAAAAGAGGAATGGGAAGAAAGAGCTAAAGTTTTAGCTCAAAACGGTAATCTTGAACAAGCACGAAGTATTATCAGTAAACATCTTGATATTCAAGATACGGCGCAGATAAATACCTTGTTAGGTCTATGGGATCCTAATATAAAAAGTGACTCATCCTTAGAAAAAAAAGAAGTTGAAGAAGAAAAGGAAGTAAAAGAAACAAATTCAACCCACCCTGGTTTACGCAGAAATAGTGGCCGCAGAAAAAAATCTTCTCGAAAGCAGGCAGCTGCATTAAAGCATGCTCCTCTTATTATCTCTGCTATAAATAAAAAAATTGTTAACATTACTGATGCGGTTAGAACTGATGATGTGACATTGGTGCATGAAATTTTGAAGGTAAAAGGAAATTTAATTAATACAAAAGATGCGGAAGGTTTTACGCCTTTAACAGCTGCAGCTACAAATGGATTGTTCGGCATGGTTAAGTTGCTCCTTAACGCTAAACCTAAAGCTAATCCAGATATACCCGATAGTCATGGACTTACTCCGTTGATTTTGGCTATTTATAAAGGATTTTCAGAAATCGTTTACGCCCTATTGGAAGCGGGAGCTGATCCTAATCTGGCAGCAGGTGTAATTACTCCCCTTAATTTTGCTACTCGGTATGGTAATGTCAATATCGTTAAATCGTTATTGAATTACGGCGCAGGCCACAAGAATTCTAAAGAATCATCACTTTATTTAGCAGCGAAACATGGATTTGGAGATATCGTCAAAATATTGTTGAAAGCAAAAGTTAATATTAATGCTCGTAGTATCAATAATGATACCGCGCTTCATCAGGCTTGTATAAGTGGACATTTGAAAGTCGTTGAAATACTTTTAGAATCAGGATGTGATCCTAACTTACAAGATGACGAAGGGTTTTCTCCACTCCATAGAGCAGCTCTTCATGGTCATGAGATTATAGTCATCACGCTTTTAACTGATGACCGTACCTACACTAATTCGAAGACAAAAAAAGGAAAAACACCGCTAGATTTAGCTCATTTATCAGGCAATGCTTCCCTCATTGAAGTCTTAACGATGAATGCTGATCTAACAAGGTTGATAGAGATAGAAGACAGTTCATTTTTTGGTGAAGCACCCTCTCCTCTTCTTCCTATGTTTAACGCTTTGGATTTAAAAAATAAATCCTATGTCCACATTACTAAGTCTGCTGAATCTAAACTTTGGGAAATGGGCTTTGAATATCATGAAATGCCAGCTGATAATCATTGTTTATACCATGCGATAGGTATGCAAATTGGAAGAGAACCACAACAACTACGTAATTTGGTGGCTAATTTTCTTGAAAATAACCAAGAACTCTACCCAGTTATTCGTGCTCTTCTAGAAAATAGAACAATTAAAACTGTCGATGAGTTTATCAATGGCGTTCGATGTTCTGAATGGGGTGGGGATATTGAAATTTCGGTTTTAATGAATATTTTTAATCGTCCTATTCACATTTATGGAAAAGAAGGCAATTTAATCAATTCAGTTAATCTAGAAGGGCAGGGTAGACCAATTAATCTCTATTATAATGGCGACTCACATTATGATGCTTTATTAGAACGTCAGCCATTAAAAAAAAGCGAAGAAAAACGTTCCATATGTGCTAGATAATTATTTCGATTTTCATTGAACTAACTCCATAGCTTGGTTGTCTTATCAAGGTTCCCTTGAAAAGCAATCCTCTTTAAGCTGTGGAGGCACTCATGTTGAAAAAATATATAGCGCTCATTGCAATGTTAAGTATGATGTTGCTTTCATTTAGCGTCGAAGCTCAAGATAGATATTCTCACTATGATAAGCGCCCAATGAAACGTGTCGTGATTGTTAAGAAAACAAGCTATGACAGTTATCGAGCCGCAAATAATGAATACGCCACACGTTATCCGCGATCACACTATAGACATACTGCAAACACTAAACGCGCATCATACTACGGTAATGCCTATCATTATGGACGTGCGACAGGTTATAGACGTGGTTCACATTATGACAGCTACTCTGATTATGAAAGACGCCCAAATAGAGAATATGATTCAGATAGTGAGTACGACTCAAACACAGATAACGATATTAGTAGTGCGCCATTTCCTAGCAAAATATCAAGCAGTAATATCATTAAAGTCGATTTAGGACAACTTGCTTGGGGTGCTTACGATGATGGTGGTAATTTAGTGAAGTGGGGACGTGCCTCAGGTGGTAAAAATTATTGTGCAGATATTAATAAAGGTTGTAAAACAGTCACTGGGACTTTCACCATTTATAGAAAGCAAGGATCTGAATGTAAATCAAATCGTTTTCCTGTCGGTAAAGGTGGCGCACCGATGCCTTATTGTATGCACTTTCATGGTGCTTATGCGATGCATGGCGGTCAAGTACCAAACTATAACGCAAGTCATGGCTGTGTGAGATTAGTACATGAAGATGCACAATGGCTAAATGAAGATTTTGTAAGAGTGGGTAGCACCCGGGTCAATATTACTTATTAATAAATAATAAGATTAATAAAAAAATAGTTTTGATTCTGTATTAATTATAGGTTCTGCTAGGGAACTTATTTTAAAACATGATTGTCTCAACAGCAATAAATAAAAATATTAATGCTGGGGAGGCAATCATGGTGAATAAATACATAGCGCTTGGAATAATTTTGGGCACAGCAATGGCTGTTATGGCTCCTGCACATGCTCGCAATTATGATAGACAAAATTATGGATATCAAAATTATGGGTATCTAGAGAGGGAAAATTATGGACATCCAGAGGGGCAAAATTATGGACGTCGAGATAGGCAAGTGCGCACTTCACAAAATTCTGCCGTTCCCTCCAGAATATCGGGTGGAAACATCGTCAAAGTAGATTTAGGCAGACGTGTTTGGGCAGCCTATGATAGTCAAGGTAATCTCGTTAAATCGGGTAGAGCTTCAGGAGGGAAAAACTATTGCCCTGATATTCGTCGTGGCTGCAGAACAATTACTGGTACTTTCACTTTTTATAATAAAAAAGGACCAGGTTGCAGATCCAGTCGCTTTCCCGTAGGTAAAGGAGGAGCCCCTATGCCTTACTGCATGCATTTTAAAGGAGGATATGCTTTACACGGTGGTAATGTACCAAACTACAATGCAAGCCATGGTTGTGTCAGAGTCCCTTATGCAGATGCGCAATGGCTTAATCAAAATTTTGTGAGAGTGGGAAGTACTCGGGTCAGTATTCACTACTAATTAAGTATTATTAAAATAATGAGGTCTTTACCTAAATGAAAGACCTCATTGTATCCTGAGAGAAACTTTATCATCCTACGCATTATTGGCAGGATATATCACAATGCAATCGATGCCTCTCGTTACTATGATTGTCGCAGGTTTTGGTCTGGCCTTTATCCTTGGCATGATAGCAAATCATTTAAAACTTTCACCCATTGTTGGCTACCTTCTCGCGGGAGTATTGATAGGCCCTGCAACGCCAGGCTTTAGCGCGGACATGAAAATAGCACATGAGCTCGCAGAAATCGGTGTGATACTGCTGATGTTTGGTGTTGGCTTGCAATTTTCATGGGAAAATCTTGTTCGGGTCAAAAACATAGCCTTACCTGGGGCTTTATGCCAAATTCTTATTGCTATTTTAATGGGATGGGGGCTCGCTCATTTTGTTGGTTGGACCTTTGGCGCAGGCATTATATTTGGTCTTTCCTTATCTGTTGCTAGCACTGTTGTTTTGCTACGTGCACTTGAGAAGAGAAATTTACTGAAAACCAAACGTGGCCAAATTGGCGTAGGCTGGCTTATTGTCGAGGATTTGATAGTTGTCATTGCGCTTGTCGTTCTGCCGGCGATGACAGGTGTGCTGCGAGCAGATGACGCTCGCTCTATGGAAGCAGTTTTATTGGATAGACATTTTCTTCAAACTCTGGGTTTAACGATTTTCAAAGTAGGTGCGTTTATTATTCTTATGCTAGTAGTAGGCAAGCGTGTTATACCCTGGGTATTAAGGGTAGCTGAAAAAACCAAATCTTCTGAGCTTTTTATATTATGTATTATTTCTATCGCACTTGGTGTTGCTTATGGCGCAGCAAAATTATTTGGTGTTTCCTTTGCTCTGGGTGCTTTTTTTGCCGGCATGATTTTAAGTGAATCTGAATTTAGTCAAAAAGCATCTAGAGATTCACTGCCTTTACGAGATGCATTTGCTGTGCTCTTTTTTGTGGCAATGGGAATGTTATTAAGTCCGATAATTCTGATTACTAAACCATTACTTGTTTTGGCGACAGTTGCAATTATTGTTTTAGGGAAATCCCTTGCTGCTTATTTAATCGTCATCGCCTTTGGTTACCCGCAACATACCGCTATTACGATATCAGTGAGCCTAGCTCAAATAGGAGAATTCTCCTTTATTCTTGCTGATTTAGGGGTTAAATTAAAGATCCTTTCACCTGAGGGACAAGATATCATTTTGGCTGGAGCCATTATATCCATACTCCTTAATCCTATTCTTTTTAATTTACTTGATCGCTACCAGCCAAAGGTAATTGAAGATCAGCCCACTTAGTCTAAGCGTGATTTTTTTCATGCTCAATTAACCATTTTTTTCGTTCTAAGCCCCCACCATATCCGCCCAATTTTCCATTATGATTAATGACCCGATGACAAGGTATTACAACAGCAAATTGGTTCTTACCATTTGCATTGGCAACGGCACGAAATGCGGTGGGTTTTGCGCACAGAATGGCAATATCATAATAAGAACGCGTTTCGGCATAAGGGATTTTTTTTAATTCTGACCAAACTTGCTTTTGAAAGGGGGTACCCACATTTGCCAACGGTGTTTTAAAGCGCTTTAAGTCGCCTTTAAAGTATTTTTTTAATTCGCTTTTAATTGAAACAAGCGGGGAGGTGAGTCCTGGAAAAATGACAGAGAGGGTATTTTTTCTAAGCCGTCCTATTTCACGTGTTAATCCTCGCCAATCTGCAAACTCTAAAAGCAAAAGATGTTTCTCATTAGCAATGCCTAACATATCCCCAAGGGGTGTTTTAATCATAACGGCATGTAAAATATTATGGGTATTTGATGCCGATGTTTCGGTGATACCACAAAAAACATGTTTAAAATCATTTAGTGATTTGGTTTTCATTTAATAGCTCAATATAATTCCAGTGTGGGATATTCTATATAGTCATGATAAGTCTTGCCGATATATATTAATTAATATTCCAGGCAAAGGCTAATTTTATGAAAGTGACGCTAGATCTCGAACAGCTATTAGCTGACCAGCAGATTACGCAGGAAGAATATAACAAATTAAAGGCCCTTGCTAGCCAATCAACAGGATCGCTTGCCTTTAGTATTCTTATTGGATTTGGTGTCATTGCAGTCAGTGGGGCCGCATTAGCGCTTGTACCTGCACCCATTACAGCCATTATTATCGGAGCAGCCGTTTTAATTGGTGGGATTTGTCTTCTTAGATTGGGAGAAGAACAATGGAAATTATTATCGCAGATCTGTATTTTAGTCGGTGCGCTCATGCTAGCGGGTGGTATTCTCGTTGCAGATGATGGTAATCCACGCAGTTTTATAGCTATTGCTGCAATTTATAGTATTGCAGCTATTTTTGCGCAAAGCAGTTTACTGACAGTCCTTGCCGTATTATCCATGGGGCCCATCTTAGGAGCGAGTACAGGGTACGGCCATGCTACCTATATGTTAAGTATCCAAGAACCTCTGTTGAGCATTATCGTTTTTAGCATCCTGGGAGTTACGTTTTATTGGTTATCTACTAAATTGACGCTTGCAAAAGATTTTCACCTTATTTATTCCCATTTAGCCATTATTGCTGCAAGAACTTGTTTATTTATGGTCAATCTTGGTTTTTGGATAGGTTCATTATGGGGGGATAAACTCCATAAACTAACGGCTACTCCTATAGTGGTACCAGCGGATGCATTTTCCATTGTATGGGCTCTGGCACTTATTGCAACAGGTGTATGGGCGTGGCAAAGAAATTTGCGATGGGCTGTAAATGTTGTAGCTATTTTTGCGGGCATACACTTTTATACTCAATGGTTTGAAAACCTTAGCGCATCGGCAGGCTCAGTGTTAATGGCAGGTGTTTTGGCTTTAATTTTTGCTCTGACCATAAAGCATTTAAATTCAATGATGGTGAAAAATTCAAATAATGATTCAAACCAGCCACCCAATAGAATCTAATCATTCTATAAACTTAAAAAAAATTGAACATCAGTGGAAAACATTGTCCAAAGTTTGGAGAGAAGTGTGGGGACCCCATATTCATCATGGATATTATCACCCACCCTCAGAGAATATAACACTAACACCGCAAGAAGTATTACTAGAAAACTTGGCTAATAAACTTCATTTCACACAAAACTGCTCTGTTTTAGATGTGGGCTGTGGAATGGGAGAAAGTGCCATATATTTTGCTAAAAAATATCCTATTCATATTACCGGGATTAATATTAGTGATGTGCAATTAGAAATTGCCAAATCAGAAGCTAAGAAAGCCAAACTACCAAATGTTGCTTTTATAAAAAATGATGCACATCAAATGGATGACATATCAGATAACAGCTTTGATATTGTGATGTCAATTGAAAGCGCGGAGCAATATACGAACAAAGCATTATTTGTTAAGCAAGCCCTTCGAGTTTTAAAGCCGGGTGGTACATTTTTACTTACAACATGGTGTTCTGATAAAGAATCCTACAAAGGCTTAGAAGCTAAAGAATATTTAGCGTTGTGCAACACATTTTGCGTGCCTTATATGCCAACACTTGATTATTATCAGGAACTATTAAGTAAAGATTTTCATCTGTTATTAGTTGAAGATTGGTCAGAAAATGTTAAGGCTAGTTGGAAAATTGGGATTGAAAAACTAAATCAATATTCTTATTTTCAATTATTCAAGCTTAGTGGATTTAATGGGATCAAAATGATCAGAAAAATTGATCTATTACGAAATGCATTTGAAAATGGCAGAGTGCGTTATGGTGTTTTCCTAGCAAGTAAACTTAAAACGTAATCATTTTAACCTGTTTTTAACCGACTTGTTTTTTCTTCGGAAGATTTGATTGTAGGTGCTTTTTCGGGTTCATCTTTATATTTTTCTTTAATGGCATTTTCTAAGGCAGTTTTTACTTCTGCTTTGATTTCATCTGGAGTATTATCTAGATTAAATTCTGTATCTTTCGTTGAATTTTCAACAGCTAATTTGCATATAGACTCTATGGAACGATTTTTTTCTTCAGGAGAAGCCTCTTCATTGAGTGAATAATTCACACCGCCCTGACCATTGTCATCGACGTAGACATTGATTGGTTTTGCATCTGTGGGTGCTAGAATTTCCAGTTTTAGCCTCGCTCCTTGTTTAAAACCCAAATCTTGTTCTTCTACTTTGGTAATGTGATGAATATTATCCTTTTCTTGAGCTAAGGCTTTGATTTTAGAAAAGTCAGTTGCAGGTTGTTGAACAACAGACTCCAAAGATGGTTTGGGGCGAGATGTTTGTTGTCTTGGAGTAAAAGTTGCATCTTGATGATCAAGTATATCCGTAACGATGTCTTTGGATTTATCTTTATCTTCATGAGCATCTAAAGCGACGGGTATTTTGGGGAGATATTCTGAGTAAAAGCTTTTATTAGCAGGTGTTATATTGTCCTCAATTTTAGAATATATTTTAGCAACTGCACCAATGAGTTTATTATTTCTCATGTTTTCTGTCTGAATTTTTTCAGGATCTTTCATTTTACTAATATATTTTTGTCTGTTTTTAACTATTTCAATGATTAAATTAGCATACATGGCTTGCAATTCTGGGTTATCCTTTGCGCCATTTAATTTTGAAACTAATCTAGTTGCCTCAGCATCACGACTATGTTTTGTAAAGGATTTGTATTCTTTTCGACCTTTGTCTTTTGAGTAAGCTTTAATTTCTTCATCATTCAGTTTTCCCAGCCTATCTAATTTTACAAGACAATGCATGGGCTCAATAGAGGTTAATCTATTTGCATAAGTGCAATTTCCAAATTTTTGTAATTTTGAAGGAAAAGTGGCGATAGGTGCTTTATTACCAGAGATTTCTTTTATCGTGTCTAAAATAACTTTTGGATCATCGGGTGTGCTTTGTAATTTGCTTAATTGTTCATTAGTGATTTGGCTAGGATCGATACTGTAAACTTTTGTGCAATCCTTTCCTCCACCAGTTTTTCCTCTATCACAAACTACCATGTAGTTACCATAGAAAGTAATACCTATATTATGAGGTTCATCTCCCATCCACATTGAATTACCCAGATGGACAAGTTCTCTAGAGTCTTTATTTGCTCCAGCTCTAATTCTTGTTAAATTATTTTTAACACAATCGACAGGATTACCATCTCTGGCTTCTGCTTGTGCTTTTGTAAATGCAATTTTAATTTTAGACCAGTCATTTTTATCTTCAGGTTTTAACTTTGGAATAAAGGAGTCAAGATTCTCATTTATATAGGACATTGAGGTTGAAGAATAATTTCCAGTACTTTGACGAGTGATGACTTTACCTTTAGATTGGAACTCCATATCACCATCAAGTCCCAAAGTATGCTCAGCTCTCATTGCCTCGGACTCGAAGATTTCGTTGATATCTTTTTGACTTGTTCCAGTTAAACTCACGTTTATCCCCAATTAAAAGCGTAAAAGCCAGGGTTTTATGAGTTAGATTAAGTCTAAATAGAATAAGTTCCCTTTGGATGAAAGGGCATGGATTCGTGAATGTGCAACCTTTATTGAGCTGTAATAAATTGTTTAAGCCTTAAATAACTTGTTAATAATACTAAAAGGGTAAACAAAGAGGCGAGTAACGCAAAAGTAGTGGGGAATATAATCATCAATGCAAAAAAGATAAATGCCTCAGCTCTTTCGATAAGCCCTGGACTATAAAAAAAGCTTTTTTGAGTATTATTTGCAGTAAAAATACCCACCATGAGAAAGGTGGTGATGCAGATATAACAACTTCCTAGCATCATTAAACATAACCAACCGCGGTTTTCTGGATCAACCGCAAATAATCCTACAATGACGGAAAATTCGACAATCCTATCTGAGACAATATCATACATCGTGCCGACATCACTTGTTTGCTGAGATATTCTTGCCACAGTTCCATCGAGAGTATCTAAGTAACCTGATATGAGTAAAAAAATAAGGGCAAGACTCGTTAGATTAAACATTAATAGAGGGGCAACCATGATGCCTGTGAGACAAGCAACTAAGGTGAATTTATCTGGGGAGATATGTTTTACTCTGTTTGCAAGAGGTGAAACCAAACATTGTTGATATAATGGTCGTAAATAGGTTTCTAGCATAAAGTTACCCTAAAATTTTTAAGAAACGGACTAGTCTTTGTACGCTTTGAGAAAATAATTTTGGCTTATAGTATTCACTTGCAATCCCTTTCGTTAATTCGCTTAATGTGGGATAAGGAACTATGAGATCAGTTATGTTCTTAAGAGATTTTTTATGTTGAATTGCATCTATCCATGGTAACAACAATTCTCCTGCGTTTGAACCCAATATGGTTACAGCGAGAATTTTACCTTTACTGCTGATAGCAATTTTAATTTTGCCCATGGTTTGGTTTTCAGTTTGTGCGCGATCATTGTCAGTAAAATTTAGAGATATCTCTTGCGCATTGGGATCTTGCTTTTTTATCTCATCACTTGTTAACCCTGCGTGCGCTAGTTCTGGCACAGTGTAGGTTACCCAAGGTATAGCGCGATAATCTACTTTTGAAGGCAATCGAAATAAAATGTTCCGAATAACAATACCAGCATGATAATTCGCAATGTGAGTAAACTGAAACCCTCCGACAATGTCTCCGATAGCATAAATATTTTTGTTTGTTGTTCTTAAACTTGCATCAACGATGATGCCTTTTGAGTTAAATTTAATTTTTGCATCTTGGAGCTTTAACTCATCCAGTTGAGGCTTGCGACCCGTTGCGATAAGTAAATCTGACCCTTTAATGGCTTTATTTTCGCCATGTTGTGTAAAAAGTATTTCAATCTCATTATTTTGTTTCGAGACGGCAGTTATATTCGCATCCTCAAAGAGCGTTAGCGTTTGTTTTAATTCGTTACGCATTATTTCCACACAATCTTTATCATCATGCGGTAAAATGTGTTTGCCTTCTAAAATGGTAACTTTTACGCCTAAAAGCGAAAATGCTTGACCTAACTCACAGCCAATAGGCCCCCCTCCAATGATGATAAGATGTTCTGGTTTCTGGTGTAAATTAAAAATCGTTTCGTTTGTGTAAAATGGAACTTTCTCTAAGCCCGGTATAGGAGGGATAGCAGGGGATGAACCGGTTGCTATCACAAAGCGACGGGCCTTTATCTGGTTTTTACCGGCAATGACGGTTTTTGAGTCTTGAAAAAATCCGAGTTCTTTAATGACGGTGACCCCTAACTTTTCAAAGCGTTCTTGCGAATCATGATCTTTGATATTATCGATAACACCTTGACCATATTGCATTACTTTTTGAAAATCAATTTGAGGCTCGCTGGAGAGTATGCCAAATTTTTCGCAGGTACGAAAATGATGAGCCGCTTTAGCAGCCGCTAATAGTGATTTTGAGGGGACACATCCGTAATTGAGGCAATCGCCGCCCATTTTATGTTTTTCAATTAGAACGACACTGGCACCCATTTGTACGGCGCCTGCTGCCAGACTCAATCCACCTGGTCCGCCGCCAATAATACAAATATCGGGTTTTAAAATAGGTGTCATCTCTTTTTTCCTTTTATCTTCTTATAGAAAACTGGCAGCAAAGCTAAAATGGCAAGTCCTATTAAAGGTAAAAATAAAGAGGGGGTAAAGATAATCTGAAGATTAGGTTTTTGATTTGTTTGAAAAAGCTTATTTAAGCCATTGCCTACCATCACATAGATTAACGATCCTGGAATAATGCCAATAAAAGTTGCCATCATAAATATTTTTATTTGTACATTGACTAAAGCAGGAACAATATTAATCACCCAAAATGGAAATAAAGGGATCAATCTTAGAAAAAGCAAATAGTAAAATGCATTTTCTTGTAATTGATTCTTCATTTTGTGGGTCCACTTTTTTACTTTTTTTTCAAGCCATTGACCTAAAGTGGTGCGTACTGTCAAAAAAATGATGGTAGCGCCAATCGTTGCACTAACGACGACATAAACTGTAGCTAGAGGTCCAAATAAGAATCCTCCAGCAAGGGTGATAAAAATGGCTCCAGGAATGGAAAGGGCAACCGCAATGATATAAACCAGCATATAAAGGGTAACGGTTAATAAGTAGTGTTGGTTTGCAAATTGATGCAATTGTTCATGATGTTGTTTTAAAGAAGAGTAACTAAGATATTCATACCAATGAAAATAATAGAAAGCTCCTAATCCTATTATTATTAAGCTTAAGACAAGCCATGGCAAACTCGTTTTAAACCATCCCTGCATTTTACTATCCTTTATGATCTATTATTGAATAGTACTTCTCAATTTCCATTTTCACTAGCGATTTACAAAGAGGTGTATTATAGATTATCTATCTTACTTAGATGGCGCTATTTTAGGTAAGGGATCTCAATTGACTCATTCTATTTTACTGGGTGTGATCTTTGTATCAAGTTACATCGTGTTTTTTATCGCCGAGAGGATATGGCCTTTGCGCAAGCGCAAATGCTCTCAAATATCCCGAATTGTCGTGAATATGATTTTTACCCTGTTTGTATTATGCATAGGGGCATTGTTGATTGGCCCCATTATAAAATTTACACTGCAATTTAATCATGATTATACCTTTGGTTTATTACATCTAACCCCATTACCGACTCTAGTATCGATGATATTAGGTTTTATGTTGATGGATTTAACGATGTATTATTGGCACTTTTTGAATCATAAAATCCCGCTATTATGGCGATTTCATAATGTTCATCATGTGGATCCTGATTTAGATGTGACGACGTCAATGCGCTTTCATGTGATAGAAATCGCTTATTCCGGCATTTTTAGATTGGTACAAATAAGTTTAATTGGTCTTGATCCTGTTATTTATATTTGTTATGAAGTAGCTTTTCAATGTAATACATTTTTTCATCATAGTAATATTAAATTACCTATTCAAATTGAAAGAATTCTCAATGTGATTATCGTGACACCCAGGATGCATGGTATACATCATTCTGATTATCAAAATGAGACTGATAGAAATTATGGTGTTGTTTTTTCATTTTGGGATCACCTCCACAGAACCATTAAATTAAACATAGCGCAGGAAAATATTAACATTGGCGTTCCCGCCTATCAAAAGCCAGAAGATAACACGATTATTAATTTGATATTGATGCCTTTTAGACAGCAAAGAAAATATTGGGTGTTAAATAATAACAAACATTATTCCCGTGAGGATCCTAATATTAATCTTAAAAGATTATCAGAGTAAAAAGCCACCATCACCTTTAGGCAATAGTGGCGTTATTTAAGCCAAATATCAGAAATTGTAGGAAAGATTGAAGTAGGGACCGTTCACGCCAAAGTCACTTTGACTTTCTCCCATTGTTTCAACCGCTATAGTTCCTGTTTGCAAAGCATTGGGAGGATTAACAAGCGAGTTGGGGTATACTTTTCGAATGGCATTTGCGTAGGAAGCGACTTTATATCCCAATTCTGCGGTTAAGAAAGAATTTCTATTATATTCATAAACATAATTGAAACCCAATTTGGCATCTGCGCCTGGCACTACACGAGTCTCATGCTGTGTGGTAATAGCTTGCACATTCTGGGGAATAGGAGGAGCCGCCCCAAGCAGTGCGGTAGAAGTTTCAGTAAAATGATCAGTTGCTCTTATCCTACCAACAGAGGCAGAAGCTGCAATTTGCCCTACAATGCCAAAGCCATAGCAAAGATCGTAAGTTCCGCTGAAACCAAATCGCGGACCAAATCCTGTAAATTCGGAAATATTATTGCTAACGAAACTGAAATTGACATCAGCCGGTGCAAAAAAAGTAGTTTGCAGATCTTGTTTGATGCGAAGATAACTCACACCACCAAATAGCCGTGTTTGCAGACGATGACCAAAATTAACATATTGACCGCCATCTAGATTAACCACATCGTATTCAAAGTGGTTTTGTGCCGCTGAACCAATAAGGGGAGCAAAACCGCCGGCACCTCCTGCTGTGGGTCCAATTTGATAAAAGGGGCCAATAAATTGTAGTAGACCATTATCGTCAGGGTTGACTGCAGTTGAATCGTTTGTTTTGAGTCTTGTCCAATTTAATTGAACATCATTCCCTGTATTATTGAAAGCATAACTGGCACCCACTTCAAAACCAAAATGATATTGTGGTTTAGCGCTATTGATTAGCCAGTTTGGTGTAGGGACTGGAAGAGGATGAGTATGAATCGAATAAGCATTACTCGAACTTGTGGGCTGTTGCCAAAGCAAAGAGGCATTTATTTCAAACATCGAGGTAAAATGAGGAATGGTGACAAGAAATGGATTGGCGATATTTGCAGGCTGTGCAGCATTGACTATTGAAGAAATACTAGCTCCAAATACGATGCTTAAAAGTGATAATTTGAAATAATGTCCCTTCATATATAAATCTATCCTTGAATGGTGATGATAATTTTAAAGATTCATGCTTATCCAGTGTACCTTAGGGATCATCGAAAATGTAAGACATTTTTAGAGTTAGGATGCTGGAACACCAACTATAAAAAAACGCCGGAGTTTCCTCCAGCGAAGGGGTAATCGTTAATGGATAGTCAGAATGGAACGGGGAATGCCATTTTCAGCTTCATAGTCTTTTGCTTGCTCTTTCATCCGGGCGATTCTGGCATCAAGCGGGGGATGAGTCGCAAATAGTTGGCGCACCCCTTGTGAAAATGACTCAACATAACCGACATCCGATGCATTGATGCCGTCTTGAATTTTTTGATCGAGTTCAGGATGAAAACTTGCGCACATCATGCTTGAAAAGGCTTCCATATGATGATCGTGTCCATGTGAGCCTTTTTTGCCAGGTTTACGCAATAATTCAAAAGCTTCGGCCAAGTCCCCAGCACGACCCCATTTTCCTGCCATATCATCAGCAGCATATTCACGAGTCCGTGATAAGCATAAACCCAATAAAGTGCCTGTATAGGGAATAATCCAGTGATAAACTAAATATTCACCTATTTTGCTAATGGTGGAAGATTCATCTTTTTTAGACTTTTTATTGAGAGAACGTTCTTCGGCTTTTTGTCGGTACAAAGATTCACTCATCACACGGACGCTTCCTATTAAGATGGATGCGGCTGTTTTAGTGGTGATATCTCGATTAACAATATGACCTAATTCGTGAAGCAAAATGGCTTCAATCCAGCGGTTTGCTTTTGCCATATCGCCTTTGGCAACAGTTTTGGCTTCTTTCAAGAGACCGGTCGTGATGGCAATAGCAGTGTGATGTTGATTACGTCCAGTCGCAAAAGCATTTTTGGTTTCACTGTTCATGACACATACTTTTGGCATAACACTTAAATTAACTTCTTTTAATTGACGAAGTTTATCTACCATGGCCACTAAATCAAACCCTTCTGGTTTTACGTCAGGTTTAACTTCTTTTGCGCCAAACAGCCATAAAGCAATTTCACGGGAATACCAAAGCACGGCAGTCGAAGTTGCTACAGTCAATCCAATGCCGAATAAAACTCCTGATGTGCCCGCAGCGAGACTGCCTAATGCGCCTGCCAAGGTTAAAACACCGGTCATGACTAATAAAGATTTAATATTAGTCTCCGTTGTTGGTGAAACTTTAAAGCCGAACATAATTGCTACTCCTAGCGGGTTTTTTAAATTAAATTGATGACGTAAAGGTAAACAACATTAGTTAGTTACTCAATGCCATACATCTGCCAAGAAAAGCCATCTAACTAAACATGAAGTCGGCTAACTTATTTGTGGAGGTGCAGGAACGGATAGGTGAGGCTAATAATAAAAGATCTGTTTTCTCAAGGATTTTCAAGTCATTGAGTCTATTAACTTGTAATATGTTCAGGATTTATGTAAGATAACTTAGCATTAATTAATGAGTTGGATAACTAATATGACTTTAAGCACTTTCAATTATTTAGACAGTACGAATATCAATGATTTAGCACGCGCTTATAGTTTGGCTTACCTTCATCAGAAAAAAGTCAAAATCAATAAGTGCGAAAGTGAAATTGATAATCATTGGAATGTAGGTAAGTTTGAAGAAGGTTATTTGCTGCGTGGGCAAGATAATAGCATTTTCACTTTATTTAATTTTCCAGAAATAGTGGACCGAAAATTAGCAGCTGAAAAGCAAATCGTGGGTAGCAACCTTCATGAAAATTTTGTAAACATTATTTCGCATTTTATTGCTTCAGGCAAAAATGCACTGCCAAGTAATACAATAAAAATTGGAATGGGTATCAACCATCATAATGCTCATTGGACGCTGCTTTTAGCCGAATTTTCAAATATCAATCAAGCTGAATATAAAGCGCTGTATAATGCTTATCAAAAGCATGCAAAAAATACCAAAGAAAATCAATATGACGACGGCTCATTAAAGCCTATCAACATTATTAGAAATAATGTTGTTAATTTCGTGAAAAGCCATAAAAATATTCATTTTAATGGTAATAATACAACAAGTAATGGTTTAGGTAATAATCAATTGCCCTTGAAAGTAGGGAAGATTGCATTAAAACAATTTGATTCCATGGGCAAAAATACTAGATATGCAAAAAATATTGAACAATCTGTAGAAGCTTTTGCTAAAAAACATAAAACAAAATGCCCATCAATGGTTTGTGAAAGACAAACTGGCATGACCTGTGGTGATTGGACTGTATATAATGCATTTCAATATGGTTTATTAAACCCCAAAAAACAACATCCCACTTCAATTAATCTTCGTCATTTTTTCAATAATCGAAGTGTAGCCAATGCACACCAAATTCTTTTTGCGGCAAAACCGAAGTTAAAGAAAGTTGCGCAAAAAGATCAAATTAGCATTAACCAAAATAGCCAGGCACTAGACGATAATTACGTTCCTGTATATAAAGACTTCGGCAGTAAGCATGGATCATTAATTGGCAAAACATTCTTAGGCCTTGTTTCTGGAGCTATGTTCTATGCAGGAATGGCGCTTGCCTTCATTAATCCATTAGTTTCTATCGTTGGTGCTGCAGTAGGCGGATTAACCGTTTCTGCGCTATTTTATCAACGCTTAACAGAACTGTTTTTTGGACAAAAAACAGTTGTCCTTGAGACAAAATATGGAAAACCTGTGGTGAAGGATAAAATAGAACATAAAGGCTTGGGTAACTATTTTGGTTTGAGCATGCCCTTTCAAAAAGATTTAGAATCGCTTGAAAAAGAGATTCAATCTTTAATTACACTAGAGGGTTCAGTAACCGATAAGCAAAAGATTGAAGTGCTCACCCATCAATATGCGAAAAAGATTGTTGAACAAAATCCAAGCTTTTTCTCAACCCAAGATCAAGCTGTTGTTAAACTTGACGGCTATGCCCACAAGTTAACTGCTAGATAATTGAATCTGGTGCAGGGGTTCTCATGAGTAAGCAGATAGAACAGATTGTCCGTCTTCTCAAAACTCATTGGTATCCCTGCACGATTGGTTTATTTATTTTAGCAGTCAATATGAGCCTCTATTTTCTGCTCATGTCTCTTAGCATTTCACCATGGTTAGCAGCCTCGATACCTAGCATTATTGATTGGATACTTTGGGATCCGAAATTAATCATTATTAGCCTACAAAGCATTGCATTGAGCCTTGTGGTTGCAGCAGGTGTGATTTACAAAAGGGATTGGGAAGGACTTAAAGAGTTGTTCGCTATTCAGCTTTCAGTCGGTGCTATCACAGAATTCTTGAAGCGATCGGTTCAAAGACTGCGACCCAATGGTTATGATTACAAATCCTTTCCTTCTGGGCATACTTCAGCCACCTTTGCTGCTGCAGGATTCATTCATCAACGCTATGGCCTTCAAAAGGCTATTCCTGCCTATATGTGTGCTTCAGTGGTGGGTTGTATAAGAGTATATAAACAAGCCCATTATCCTACGGATGTTTTTGCAGGAGCCGCGATTGCGATTCTAACAGCGTATACTATAGCCACTGAAAAACAACCTGCCAAAGAAATTGCTTGTAAGCAAGAATGTGAAATCACTTCGATAAAGCAGAGATTTTCCTAGCAAAAGTCAGTCATGTAATAGTACGTCGTTGTTTGGATTAATCTTTTAATTTAAATAATCAATCAGTACTATACAAAATATCTAATACTCTTTAATAATTATATGGATTTGTTATGACAAAACGTACTTCAGCAACAACAAAAGCCACACCAATACCTTATCATGGTATATACCAGGTCTTTCACTTTGGTCAAAATAATGGTCCAGCCACGGGTGGTTTTCTTATTGCATTTTTGAATGAAGATGCGAGAAAGCGCTTTCTGAGGACAGAAGGGACCAACATAAAAAAATTGGGCAAAGTAAATGAAACTGCAACCCATGGTGTCCATGATGATGATTACAGCACGTTAGCAACCGCATCCCTACCAGCGATTGAAATTGATATCCCTTTAAAAAATGACGATTTAGATGAAAAATTTAAGTCCAAAATTAAACTCTATTTGGATAATCTTAAAAAAGATAAAAAAATAGTCTACGTTCCCAGAAAAGATGTCATAGATGAAAATCTAAGAAGAGAAGGGAAAGTGATTTCTTTAAAACGGAGTTTGATGAGAAAACTATTTACTGGATTAGCAATAAGTTTTGTTTGTGTTATTGGTTTAGGATTTCTTAATTTAAATCCGTTATTCATGAGTATGGCAAGCATAGCCACTATAGTAGGCTTGACCTATCAACCCTTGGCGAAATTATTTTTTGGTCAAAAAAATATTGAGCTAGAAAAGAAGAATGGCAAATTGGTTGCAATGGATGCAATGGATGCAATAGAATTAAAGGGTTTAAGCTATTATTTGGGAATTGAAAAGCCGTATCAACATGATTTATCTACTCTTGAAAAGGAAATTGATTCATTACTTACCCAAGAGGGTACAATAAAAGATAGCAAACGTATTCAAGTACTTACCCATCAATATGCAAAAAAGGTTGTTCAAGCAAACCCAAGCTTCTTTTCAGAACAAGATAAAGCCGTTGTGAAACGCTACGCGCTAAGATAAACAAGAAAATTATCCAATAATCTACTTGCCGTGGCTTGTCCACGGCATCCAGAAGAATTACGTAACGATTTTTCCTGGATGCCGCGGACAAGCCGCGGCACGTAGGAAAGATGTCCATCTTTGTAAGGTTTCTTGATAAATATCTATTTATTATTTTTGTATGATTTCATCAGCATTTTAATCATTTGCCCCCAGTGGACAATAAAAATTACATAGTTTACCCTGATTCTTGTAGTGCTTTTTTATGACATTAGCAATTAAGCTAAAGTATTACAGTGTTTTTGTATAACAATAATGGAGTGGGGTAATCATGGGTGATATTTTTCAAGCTGTCATAGCGGGTGATCTAAAAAGCGTTCAGTATGAGCTTGCCCATGGTGCCAGCCCAAATATGATTGGCCAAGATAGTTTAACCTTACTGCATTATGCTGCTATGGCCAATCAACCAGCTATATTTAGTTTGCTGCTCTCTCAAGGGGCCGCAATTAATGCAAAAGATCCTCATAATAATATGCCACTTTATTATGCTGCCAGAAGCAATGGATCTAAAGAATTTATTGATTTTATTATCTCATCAGGTGCTGATATCAATAATCAAAATAAAATTGGTCAGACAGCATTACATACTGCGGCAAGGTTAGGTAGTATAGGTGCGCTTGATAGCTTGTTAACGAAAGGTGCAGATGTCAATATTAAAGACATCCAAGGAAAAACAGCTTTACATGATGCCATTGTGACTAATCACCCCAATGAAATTTTATTGCTTATCGAGTTTGGGGCAAATCTTCATAGTAAAGATAAATACAACCATACACCTATTGATGTCGCTCAAACTGCAAGTCTCGCTATACAGCAAATATTTGCATTACCCATTTTAGAGTCTATTCAACTCCCTGCACATAATACATTATTGCAATCGGCAGCCATCAATGATGTGCATGCTGTTAAAGTAGAGCTAGATAAAGGCGTTTCAGCGTTTACTGCAAATAGTCATGGTATGACAGGACTCCATTATGCGGCTTTGAATGGTTATCCTGAAATGATTCAAGAATTTGTGAATCATGGGGCATTTATTAATCAAACGACTGATCAAGGATTACAACCTTTGCATCTGGCAGCTATGGCACATCAACTTAATGTTGTTGATACTTTACTAAATTCACACGCTGCCATTAATGCCATTGACTACCAAGGGAATACGCCATTGCATTATGCTGTTCAGCATGGTGGATCAGCTGAATTGGTGACCAAAATCCTTGATGCCGGTGCATCGATTGATACCGTGAATAAACAGGGAGAAACAGCGCTTCATCTCGCCTCAGCCGATGGCAATTTTGAAGCAGTAAAAGTGTTAATAGCCCATCATGCTAACAAAACGATTTATGATACTCACGGCGAAACGCCAGTGGATGAGGCTGTCAAGAAGAATCATGCCGATATTGCGACTTACCTTAAGGAACACAACAAGTCAGAGGCTATCAAGCTAAGTGATGTTATTTCAGAAAGTTCAGCGTTGGATGTTTTGTCTGAAAGTGGACCCGTTCATGCTAACAATATGAATCAAGTTCAAGCCACAACGTTTGTGCAAGAATCCATATTGCCTGTGATGACGGTTGAAACTGTGATGTAAGATAAGAAGGCGCGGTATCAAGAAATGGATACCGCGCCTAAAGCGCGGTATGTGGACTCAGAGTCAACGCCAACTAGTCTTCTTTATTTAAATGCTTTTTGAGTTCAGTACCTGCTTGTATAAGCGCGGACTTTGTTCCAGGAACTTCACTGAGCGCATTTAATAAACCATAGTCATGAATTAAGCCATTGTACCGAACCGCTGTGACTTTCACGCCTGCCTCATCAAGTTTTTTAGCATAGGCTTCACCTTCATCACGCAAGACATCATTTTCAGCTGTTTGGACTAAAGCCGGAGGAAGTCCTTTCAATTGTTCTGTGGTTGCCAACAAAGGAGAAGCATAAATTTCCTCACGTTGCTTAGGATCGGTTGTATAATTATCCCAGAACCATTTCATCATATTTTTGGTAAGAAAATACCCTTTTTCAAATTTATTGTAAGAATCAGTATCAAATTTAGCGTTAGTGACTGGCCATAGCAATAATTGAAAGGTAATGTTAGGAGTGCCTTTTTCTTTTGCCATCAAGCACATCACCGCAGCCATATTGCCACCCACACTATTACCAACCACGGCTAATCTTTTTCCATCAACATTAATTTCTTTACCGTGTTCAGCAACCCATTTGGTCGCTTCATAAGCTTGATTAATGGCTGTTGGATAATGTGCTTCAGGAGAAGAGCTATAGTTAACAAACACCGCCGCGGCCCCCGAATTGACGACAAGATCATGTACTAAACGTTCATGCGTTTCATAATCCCCAAGTACCCAACCACCGCCATGGAAAAACATGAAAACGGGAAGCATTTCCTTTTTTCCTTCCGGACGCACAATGGTTAACTTAAGAGGGCTGCCATCGACTTCAATCATCTTCTCTTCAACGGTTGTGCCTTTCACATTCACTTTTGTGGCTTTTTGAGCATTAATAAGCACTTCTCTTGCCTCTTTGGGAGGGAGTTGTTCAATAGGTTTACCATCACCTTTTGATAATTTATCCAAGAAATCTTTAACATCATGATCAACCCAATCAGCCCAGACGTTGTGGGTGAAGGTTAATAAGCATGCCATGAGAAGATGAGTAGTTGTCTTCATGTTTGTACCCTTTCATTGAGGCCGGTAATATTTTCAGGCTGATGATTCCATTGTATTTAAAGAGAATAGCTAAGTTTGTTTCATTTTTGGCAAGTTTTGAGCTAAGTCTTTATAGATGTTTATTGAGAATTGACGTCGATAAGAGATCTCTTGGTAAAAAATTCAGTACCATTTCACCCTCAGAATGCGTTGAAGGCGCGATAATGACCACATTTTTTTACATCATGCTAGCAATAGGTTTTATTTTTCTGAATGCATTCTTCGTTGCCGCTGAGTTCTCCATTGTAAGGATCCGTCATACTCGTGTTGAGAGCCTGCAACGCACGAAAGGCCTACGAGGTAGAACGTTAGCAAAAATTCATCATCAATTAGATTCGTATTTATCAACCTGTCAACTTGGGATCACCTTAGCTTCTTTAGGATTAGGATGGATTGGGGAACCTGCTTTTGCTCAAATCTTAATGCCGTTATTTAAGATATTAGAGATTGAATCTGCGCAAACAATAGCTTTTCTCTCTTTTCTTAGCGCTTTTATTCTCATATCTTATCTTCACATTGTGGTTGGGGAATTGATGCCAAAATCTATCGCTATACGACAAACAGAGATGTTATCATTGTGGACAGCGATTCCTTTGTATTTATTTTATTGGCTGATGTATCCTGCTATATGGATATTAAATTTAAGTGCGAATTTTTTTCTTAAAATATTTAGACTTGATAAAGTAAATAAAGAAAATCTGTCGTATAGTACGGAAGAAATTAAACTTATTCTCAAAGCAAGTCATCGATATGGTGAATTTGATAAATCAGAATTAGATCTTTTAACTAAAAGCTTAATGTTCACAGATCTGGAAATTTCAGATGTGATGAGACCTTTGTCAGAATTAGTTTCTTTAGACTTGGCGCTATCGATTGAGGAAAATATCAAGAAAATTTGCAATAATCAATATACACGTTACCCAGTTTATAGAGGCAGTTTAGAGAATATTGTAGGAATTTTGCATATAAAAGATTTTTTTCCTGCCATGTTAAATATTTCGAAAGTAAAGAATCTAGTAAGTTTTACAAGACCCATTTTAAAAGTAAGAGCGGATGATAATCTTTTAGATATTTTTCATCAGTTTCGTAAAGGAAAACCGCAGCTTGCATTAGTCTATTCAGAAAATCATCCGATTGGCTTTGTCACGCTTGATAATGTATTACAAGCAATTATAGGTAATATTAAGGATGAATTTCATATTACCAAAGAAGATTGGATCATGCTGGATGATGGTAGTTTCATCATAAAAGGTAATGCCCCTGTTTATACTTTAGAGAAATTATTAGGTATTGATATATCTGAAACTGCTAACACAATGAGCGGTTTAGTTTTTGATAAATTGCAAGGCTTTCCGACTGAAGGGCAAAAAATTGATTTTGATCATTTTTGGCTTGTCATAAAAAAAATTCGAGGCCCTCGCATTTTACAGATCAGAGTCTACCCTAAACAAAATGAATCAGTTGAAGTTAGTTAGGCTTGCGAAAACTGTTACGAACCTCAAAGTTACGCTCTTTGGTACTTGGGTAGGGATTCATGATAGAAATCATTTTTTGATGAAAACGCGTAAAATACCCATTTTTCATTGAATAACTTTCTTGGTTCCTTTGGGCTAATACGTCGAAGTATTTGTCTTCAAAACACGCTGTCGGTATTCTGAATTTTTTCTTCCATTCCTTATCTAAAAATGAAGAATTGATTAATTTTTTTTCTTTTTCCTTGAAAGGAATTTGTTGTGTAAGAATATTTTTGAATTGATCATATTGAAAAGAACTGCTAATTTTTTTTATTAAGGAAAGGAATTTACGGATTTGAGGTCTATCTAAAAGACTAAGCCAAGTATAAATAGATAAAGAAGAACCTCGAGTACTCATATGTTTATTCGATTTAACCATGCCCTCAATATCATTGGTTAAATGAGCGCCTCTGATATCAGCGGCCGATTCCATATTTTTTCGATATTGAAGCAACAACGAAATGCTAATTGCTCCATAAATGAGTAAACCGACACTTGCCAATGCAAGGGGAATGGCTGCTGTAAAAGTCATTAACGATAACGACATCAGTTGTAGCGATGTCTCTATCATCGCCATGATCACAGTAAGATAAGTTCCTACGGCGGTTGCAATACTAAATGTCAGAACTGCCATCATTGGGTTATCTTTACCAATTTTATGACCAAGCTCATGTGCTAGCGTTGCACGAATATCACGCTTTGATAGTTCCCCCAATCCAAAGGAACGTAGAGAACCTGCGGTTAAGATTATTTTTCCTGGGGTGAATAAACTCCATTTAAATTCTGCATTGAGGGTGCTGTCATTCTCATCGACATAAATGTTGGGTGCAGATATGCCCGCTTTTTTCGCTAATTGCGCAACTTGGTTTTTGATGAAAATGATTTTTTCTGGTGAAAGTGCAAAAGCATCTATTTTTTTTATTTTATCGTAGTAAAGAGGTTTGAGATCATAAAAAGCAAAACACAATGCTGAAAAAGCGGTAACCCAAATTGAAATATCAATGGGTATACTAAACATAATAGAGCTTACATAAAGCAATGTGAAAAAAGGTATTCCTATAAGATAGGAACACAATCCTATACTGAGTGCTGCCAATATAAATTGCATCAACAGGGTGAAATTTTGTCTTTTTTCAATATTTTGAATATGAGTGTTTATCAATTCATTAAAAATTTTGAGAGGATTTAATTGCATGCGTCATTGTGTCGAAGCTTGATACAAGTTCGAAATATAACAAATCAATATCAACCAAGCAAGTTAGATAAATTTACGACAACCATCATCATAACAACTTAATAACCATAGACGTTTTAAGTGATTTAGGTCACACTAAATGCGTCATAAAGCTGTGACCAGCATTAAGTTATGTCACTTACAGTGAGGCATGGTGAAGCAAAACACGCTGACACGTAAAATTATTATTCTCTTACTCGCGAAAGTTTTTTTGCTTATATGTTTATGGAAATTGTGCTTTAACAAGCCTTTACCCATCGAAGAGCGCAAAACCGGTATACACCAAATCTACTTCTCACAGTCTGGAGACCATGAATGATCCAAGATTCTGTCGTTGAACTTTCACGATTACAGTTTGCTATCACGGCGCTATATCACTTTTTATTTGTCCCCCTTACCTTAGGCTTAGGTTTTATCCTAGCCATTATGGAATCGGTGTATGTTCTGACGGGCAATATTATATATAAAGACATGACACGATTTTGGGGGAAGTTATTTGGTATTAACTTTGCGATGGGTGTGGCAACCGGTATAACCATGGAGTTCCAATTTGGTACTAACTGGGCATACTATTCCTACTTTGTGGGGGATATTTTTGGGGTACCCTTAGCGATTGAAGGCTTTATGGCCTTTTTCTTAGAATCTACTTTTATCGGATTATTTTTCTTTGGTTGGGATAGATTAAGTAAAGCGCAGCATTTAGCCGTCACTTGGTTGGTGGCGATTGGTGCAAATATGTCTGCGTTATGGATTCTCATCGCCAATGCTTGGATGCAATATCCTATAGGATCATTCTTTAATTACGATACCATGCGTATGGAATTAAGTAGTTTTTCAGATCTCTTTTTTAATCCTGTCGCTCAAGTCAAATTTGTTCATACAGTGGCATCCGGTTATGTCACAGGTTCCATCTTTGTATTAGGGATTAGCAGCTACTATTTACTAAGACATCGCGATGTTCATTTCGCCAGGCGCTCTTTTGCGGTAGCCGCAGGGTTTGGTTTAGCCTCCATTTTATCGGTCATTGTCCTAGGGGATGAAAGTGGTTACACCGTCGGTGAAGTGCAAAGAACAAAATTGGCAGCTATTGAAGGTGAATGGGAAACGCATGAACCGCCAGCACCTTTTACCTTGTTTGGTATTCCAAACGATAAAGAAAAACGGATGGATTACGCAATTCGAATACCTTATCTTTTAGGAATAATTGCGACACGTTCGCTTGATGAGCCGGTTGTTGGCTTAAATGATCTTGTAAATAATCATGAGAAACAAATTCGCACTAGCGTGAAAGCGCATCAATTGTTAGAGGAAATCAAGAAAACAAAAGAGCCGTCTCCAGCCATGATTGATGAGTTTGATATGGTGAAATATTCTTTAGGGTATGCACTGCTTCTAAAGCGCTATACGAACGACATTAAAAATCCAACCAATGAAGAGATCCGCCTTGCTGCTGAAAATAGTGTCCCTAAAGTGGCGCCTTTGTTTTGGTCCTTTAGAGTCATGGTAGGACTGGGTATGTTGATGTTGTTGTTATTCGTTTTAGCATTTTATTACAACATCAAAGGTAAATTGCAGCAACGAAAATGGTTATTACGTTTTGCTCTGATAAGCATCCCTTTTCCATGGATAGCAGGAGAATGTGGTTGGATAGTGGCGGAATATGGCCGTCAACCTTGGGCAATAGCTGAGATTTTGCCAACTTACATGGGAGTCTCCTCGGTTACTTCTGGACAAGTATTGACCAGTATTTGCGGTTTTATCCTTTTTTATTCTTTGTTATTTGTTGCTGAAATCTACTTGATGTTTAAGTATGCAAGATTAGGTCCCAGTACGTTAGGAACTAAGCGCTACCATTTTGAAAAAACATAAGTTGAGGCTTTGATGATATTAGACTATGTAACGTTAAAAGTGATTTGGTGGTTTTTTATTTCTTTGCTTTTTCTTTTGTTCTTTGTTTTTGGTGGTCGAGATTTTGGAGTTTGTATTTTGTTGCCCTTTTTGGGCAAAAATGATGAAGAGCGTCGGCTATTACTCAATAGCATTGGTGCTACTTGGGAAGGCAATCAGGTCTGGTTTGTGACAGCAGGGGCGGCAACTTTTGCGGCGTGGCCGATTGTTTATGCCACTGCTTTTTCAGGTCTGTATTATGCGCTTATCTTAGTTCTTTTTACTCTCATTTTGCGACCCCCCGGTATTGATTATCGAAGTAAAATACCAAGCAAAGCTTGGCGTAGTTTCTGGGATTGGTCATTGTTTTTAAGTGGTTTTGTTCCTGCGCTTGTCTTTGGTGTGGGATTGGGTAATCTATTTTTAGGTCTACCATTTCATTTTGAAGAGAATTTGCAATCTCATTATGATGGCAACTTTTTTCAACTCTTAAATCCATTTGCCATTTTATTTGGCTTAAGTGCGGTTGCTATTTTAGCGTTGCATGGCGGAGTCTATTTACAGAAAAAATTACCCTTACCTTTTGCTAACAATGTTAAAAAATTCAATGCAGTTTTTGGCATGTTATTTATCACCTTATTTTTATTGTTAGGTATTTGGATAGCCTGGGGCGTGAGTGGATATCAAATTTTGAGTATAGGTGATCTCCAAAGTGGCCTGATCCCCTTAAATAAAGAAGTCATCGCTGCACCAAAGGCATGGCTTGCTAACTATAATCAATACCCACAATTATGGGCATTACCCATTGTGACTGTGCTTGCTGTCATATTCACCCTCATAAGTTCAATGAGGGAATGGCTTTCCGTAGGCATTTTAATGAGTACGATTGCAATGATAGGTGCCTTATTCACGGCAAATGCAGCAATGTTCCCCTTTATTTTACCGTCATCGGTCCATCCTTCACATAGCGTTACTTTATGGGATGCAGTATCAAGTCATCGCACATTGCAATATATGTTTTGGGTAACGGTTGTATTTTTGCCCATTATATTAAGTTATACATTTTGGGTATTTCGTGTCATGAGAGGCAAAATGCAAACCGACGAAGCGCTGAACAAAGCGGAATCATATTAGGGGGTATCATGTGGTATTTTACTTGGATTTTGGGCGTGCTGTTTGCTTGTGCTTGCGGTATTATTAACGTGGTTTGGCTTGAGCATGAGCACTTGTTAGAAGAAGATGAATAAAACAAGGATGAATAACTATGGCAATGAACGGCCCATCTATATACGTACATGATCGCGCTTTTGAAGATGAAGATAGGAAAAATGTCTTTGCTTATTTTGTGCCTGTAACTCCTAAATATGAACCTGAGCAAGAAATAAAATATCAATCAATATCTATACCTAGTGCAAACTTAGTGGCTTATGCCTTAGAGGTTACACAACGTCAAAAAGTAGATATTCAATTTGAGAGAATAGAGGAAAATGCGGCCTTATCGATTCTCTTTAGCGCTTATAAGAATACCAATCTTAAATCAAAGCAATTAAGACTAGGTAAGCATGTTAGCCTTTGCGATCATGTTGACTCAGGAGATGACACAGTCATTTATGCAAACTGTTTAAAAATTAATGCAAAGTCATTATCACCGACGGAAGCTGCGCAATTAATTAACATCATTAATGCTGGAGAATTTTCTTCGATTGAAATTGCTATTGAAATGATAAATGAAGGGTATACCTTGGCACTTTTAGGTATCATCGAGCAAAATCCATTTGTTCAACATATTGATATTAAAATTCCAAGATATAATGTGAATGATTTAGGGGCATTACGTGCCTTTTTGGCAAAACCGCTCGTGCAACTAGCTGGGGCAGACGGCGATGATGAGATAGCCTCTTTAGACACTCTTTTGCAAAGAATGAGTGTAGATTTAAATGAATTTGGCGCTGCTGCGCAAGCCTCTTATGCAAGTGTGATGGAAAGAAGCTCGACATTTTTACAAAATTATGTGGTTGGACCTGCCGTGCGCTTTTTAGCTGAAGATGATCCCACACCTGAGATAGGCGCGCAAGTTCAGCATGCAGCTGGTAGCCAGGTAAGACAAAGCTTAAAATAACGAAAAAGATTAACGTATTAATCCTGCGTCTTTTAAGGCAGCTGTTATCCCGAGTGTTCGCATATTATCCATCCGCTCGGGATAGAGCTTGCCATCAAGATGATCAATTTCATGTTGTATAATACGAGCTTCGAATCCTTGATAACGCTTTTGAAAGAGTTGTCCTTTTTCGTCTTGAGCTTGCACTTCTATCCATTCATGACGCGGAACTAATCCTCTCACTTCAGGTAAACTTAAACAGCCTTCATAGAGATAAATTAAATCCTTAGAGCCTTCAATAATTTTAGGATTGACCATTAAAGTCAAAGGAACGGGATCTTGATCGGGATAACGTGAATTGACTTGAAATCCATACACAATCACTCGTAATCCAACCCCTATTTGAGGAGCAGCAAGCCCTACGCCATTGCGAGCTTTCATGGTATCAAAGAGTTCAGCTATTAAACTAATCGCATCATTTGTGCCAAACCATTGAGAATTGATAGATTTTGCAATCTGGCGAAGTTGGGGAGTGCCGGCAAGCACGATATCTTTGATTGTCATTTATCTTTAAACCAAATCATTTTCACACTCCATATTGTCATTGTAACAAAATTAATCATGAAAGCGGATTTAATTTAAAGTTTGAACTCTACCTAAATGTCGTCGAGGACTTTTCTTTTACTGCAATGATAAATTGCTTAAATATATTTCTGAATATTTTGGAATATAATAAATATTCCGGATGAAATTGCACACCTAATAAAAATCGTTTATGAGGATCTTCGATAGACTGCACAACGAAATTTTCTTCCATTGAAGTAATAACTAAATTTTCACCTAATTGGTCAATGCTTTGTGTATGACTGCTGTTAACCCTCGTTTTTTGTGTTTTAAGAATGGAATGGAGCAGGGAACTTTCTTTAACGTTAATGGGTTTGCGAAAAAAAAGTTTTGCCCATAAACCTGAAGGGTAGGAGGCTTTTTCGTAAGCCTTGCTTATATCAAAGTGCAAAGTTCCTTTTCGGGCGATGTTAATGAGCTGTGCACCTCGACAAATCCCTAAAATAGGAAGGTCATCACTTTGCGCTTTATTAAACCATTCGAACTCTAGTTCATCTCTAGCAATATCATAAGGATACAGAGGTTTGATTTCTTTTCCATTATAATAAGTAGGGTTGATATCTTTTCCTCCGCTGAGTATAAGCCCATTAATTTTAAGATCATATTTAGGCTTTGAAGAGGTAAGAACAACCCCTCGGCCACCAGCTAGCCATACACAAATTAAGGTGAGCACATACGTTATTTTGCCATTCCCGAGTGGCTTTGTAATGCCGATGAGAGGACGACTCATGTTATATCCATCTACATTTTCTCAAACCAAATTTTACTTTGTTCTTCAACTACTTTTTCAAGCGTTCCATTTTGAGAATAAATATCTAATAATATTTGCGCATCATTTTGCGCACTTTTTACCCATTCTTCTATTTGAGAGAGTAAATCATTATTTTTTAAACCCTGAGCATGAGGTTTTATGATATTCAATGTTTCTAGGATATCTTCAGAAATAGAAATTTTATTCATAGTATAAGGATTAATGAAGTCTCCATCAAATCCATAGCGTGCTGCTTGGAAACGGTTGTATTGATAAAATAATTGCAATTCATGTTGAACAGGATAAGGTTTTTCCAATAAAAGATAATGCGCTAAAGTTTGAATGTAGGCTGCAATTGCGATGGCTTTATTCAGTGTTAAAGGCATATCGCAAACTCGGATTTCCACTGTGCCAAATTCAGGTTTTGGTCTAATATCCCAATAAATATCCTTCATGCTTTCAATTAGGTCCAAGCTTTGCATTTTATTGAAATAATCAGAAAATTCTTTCCATGTAGTGAAATGGGGCATCATACCTGTAAAAGGGACGGCAGCACCAAATATAGTGCTTCTTGTTGATTGAAAGCCTGTAGCAATGCCTTGATAAAAAGGTGAAGACGCACTTAAAGCAATCAGTTGGGGAACGTATCGAGAAAGAAGATGAGTTAAATATAAAGCATCAGTCTCATTGAGACATCCGATATGAACATGCATTGCAAAAACAGTATGATGTTTAGAAAGATACCCATGTTCTTTTGATTTTTGTTTGAAACGTTGGGAGGGAAAGATTTTGCGCGAACCCCAAAATTGAAAAGGATGGGTACCCCCTCCTGAAATGAAAGTATTAAGTATCCTGGCTTCATGCGTGATAAATCTGCATATTGTCGCCAAGTCATCAAAAAAATCTTGTGCATAAAGCCTGGGTTGTGAATTTATTTCAATCATACTTTGGGTAATTTCAGGTTTAATGCTATCTTTATGTTTGCTTTCGCTGATTAAACGAATCAACTCTTTTGCTTGAGTGGCAAGATCAAAATTAGTGGGATTAATAAGCTGCAATTCCAATTCCATCCCGATGCTGATATTTCTTGAATTTTTAAAAGGGAGGGTGTTCATGGAGGGATGCTCTCTTTATAATTGCACAGGTGATGGTTTATGTTCGGACTCTTCTGGGACTTTCTTAGTTTCACTTAAGTTTTCTGCCAGCATCATATACATCGCAGGCACAACAAACAAAGTAAAAAGCGTGCCAATAGAAATTCCCGTGGCCACAACAAGACCAATACTATATCGGCTCACAGCCCCTGCACCTGATGCAGTAATTAAAGGTAAGACGCCAAGTACCATGGAAGCCGTAGTCATTAAAATGGGACGTAAACGGATAGTGGCAGCACGTTCTATCGCTTTACGTTTACTCATACCTTCTGCTTGCAAGTCGTTAGCAAACTGAACGATCAAGATACCATGTTTACTGATAAGCCCAATTAAGGTGACAAGACCCACTTCAGTATAAATATTAAGACTAGCGCCGCCTACTCCAAGACTAATGAATATCATTGCGCCACAAATGGACATGGGAACACTAATTAATACAATGAGCGGGTCACGAAAACTTTCAAAAAGAGCAGCTAATGTAAGGAAAATAATAATAAGTGCAAAGAAAAAAGTCACCACCAAAGCACTACTTTCTTGCATATATTGACGCGATTGACCCGCGGTATCCATCGTGTAGCCAGCGGGAAGCATTTCTTTGCCAAGACTTGTAAGATAATCAAGTACTTGCCCCATGGTAATGCCAGGGAAAGGAACGCCAGAAATAGTGGAGGAATTAAGCTGTTGAAAATGATTGACTGATTCTGGCACAACGGTTGTTTTTAAACTGGCTATGGTTGAAAGGGGTACGGACGTGCCGTTAGCTGTGGTGATATAATAATTTAATAATTGATCATCATTGAGGCGCTCAATTCTCATCACTTGTGGAATGACTTTATAAGAACGGCCAGCCATACTAAAGAAATTAACGTAATTTTGGCTTAAGTTGGACGATAGCACATTACCCACGTCTGACATAGTCAACCCCAATTCAGAGGCTTTGTCTCGATTTAAATTAATCGATGTTTGTGCTTTGTCAATTTTAAGATCGGCATCGACATAAATAAACATACCGCTTGCATTGATTTTATCCATCATCGCTTGCGTGACTTCGTTAAGTTTGTCATAGCTTTCGGTTGTTTGAATCACAAATTGTACAGGTAGCCCGCTGCTTCCTGGTAAAGGGGCTGGTTGAAAGACTGCTACGCGTGCACCGGGAATGGTATTTAACTCATTTTGCACGATAGGTTGTAGTTGATCTGCTGTTCGCTTACGCTCATCCCAGGGCTTTAAGACCATACCTGCAATGCCAGAATTCAGCCCAGAGATCCCATCTAATTGAAATACATGATCAGTTTCTGAATATTTGGCAAAAGTTTCATAGATAAGTCGTGAAAAGAGTTGTGTTTGACCAAGGCTCGCATTAGGGGCCGTCGTGAGTTGTGAAATAATAATACCTTGATCTTCTTGGGGGGCCAGTTCTTGCTTAGACGTTTTATAAAGAAAATAGTTACTAGCGAGAATGATAGCCGCAAACACAGCAGTGACGGTGAGAAAATTTAAAGAATTGTGTAAGAGTGTTTCATAACGTGCTTCTAAGGCTGCAAATTTTTTGTTTATATACTCAATGAAGCCGCCATCATTATGGTTGGACAATTTCAGAAACTTAGAGCACATCATTGGAGAAAGAGTAAGGGCGATGACGGCGGATATCCCAACGGCACCTGCTAAAGTAAAGGCAAACTCGGTAAACAAAGCGCCAGTCAGCCCACCCATAAAACCAATAGGCACATAAACTGCAATTAAAACCACAGAGATAGCAATGATAGGGTTAGCGAGCTCTCTTGCGCCCATCAAAGCTGCTTGCAGGCGTGAAACACCTTCTTCCATATGTCTAAATACGTTTTCAACTACAATGATAGCATCATCAACAACTAAACCAATAGCAAGAACCAAAGCCAATAAAGTCAATAAGTTGATGGAATATCCTAGAACTAACATAATGAAAAATGTGCCAATCAAAGAAAGAGGTATCGCAATCACGGGGATAAGAACAGAACGTACTGATCCCAAAAATAGAAATATCACAACAGTCACTATCAAGATGGCTTCTAGAAGGGATCGTACCACTTCTTTGATTGAGCTGTTTACAAATTTTGTTGAATCATAAACAATTTGACCATTTAAGCCTTCTGGTAATTGTTCTTGGATTTCAGGAAACGCTTTACGCACATTATCGATAACCGTTAACAAGTTAGCAGCGGGGGCAACTTGAATACCGATATATACTGCTTGCTGACCATCAAATCCTACGGCAGTATCATAATTTTCAGAGCCCATGGTGACATTACCCACATCACCCAGTCGGACAATCGCTCCCTTTTGTGATTTAATGATAAGGTTTTTAAATTCCTCAACCGTATGTAAACCAGTATCAGCAATAAGATTAACGGTGATCATTTGCCCGTCAGTACGACCTGCTGCGGCAATGAAATCGTTGGCAGCTAAGGCATTTGAAACATCTGCTCCCGTGACGTTATAAGAAGCCATTTTATCCGGATCAAGCCAAGCGCGAAGAGCAAATGTGCGTTGACCTAATATTTCTGCATTTTGCACACCATCGATGGCTTGTAGTTTTGGTTGTACAACGCGCACAAGATAATCTGTAATCTTATTACTGGTGAGTACATCGCTATTAAATCCGATATACATTGCATCGATAGTTTGTCCAATGGATACCGTTAGGATAGGAACCTGTGCTTCTTTAGGTAATATATTGAGTACCGCATTGACTTTAGTATTGATTTCAGTCATTGCTTTATCGGGATCATAATTGAGTTTTAATGTAGATTGAATCGAGCTTGAACCTAGTGTACTTGTTGAAGTCATATAATCGATGCCATCAGCTTGCGCAATAGAGTTTTCAAGTGGTGTTGTGATGAAGCCTGCAATCAATGCAGGATCGGCTCCTGTATAGGTTGTTGCGACAGTAATCACTGCATTTTGCGTAAAGGGAAATTGCCTAATGGGAAGTAGTCCCATTGCTCGAAGTCCCAGCACTAATATCATTAAACTCACCACCGTGGCAAGCACAGGCCGGCGAATAAAGAGATCTGTAAATTGCATACCAAAATCCTTGGTTATTCGTCTACTATGTTTGGTGAAGGATTATTACTTGGAACCACTTTATTATTAATAATCACTGTGCTGCCATTTTTTAATTTTAATTGACCGCTTGTAACAACAATATCACCTTCATTAATGCCTTTTAGTACAGCCACTTGATCACCTCGTGAATCTCCCACGGTGACAAATGTTTGCTGTGCAATCAGAGCAGGGCCTTTATCATTATCTTTACTTTTCTTTTTATCTTTATTCTTATTTTTCTCTTTCTCTTTTTTGTTGTCTTTGTGGTCGGTTTCCGTCTTTTCTTTTACAATGTAGGCAATTTCACCATAAGGATTGTAACTAATTGCCGTTTGCGGCAAAGTGAGATATTTAATGGGTTTGCCAGTATCGATTTCCACAGAAGCAAACATGCCGGGAAGTAATTGCTGTTTTGCATTAGCAATCGTTGCTTCTACTTGAATGTTACGAGTGGCAGTATCAACAATTGGATTGATGGTTGTGATTTTTCCAGTAAATTTTTGACCCGGAAAAGAATCACAGGTCATGACAATGTTTTGACCTGTAGCGATTTGATTCAGTGCTTGTTGTGGTAAATAAAAATCAACATAAATTGGATCAAGTGTTTGCAAGGTGACAATTTTATCGCCCGGATTTAAATATTGACCTGGGTTAACGTAGGAGATCCCAAGGCGTCCGCTAAAGGGAGCCTTGATGATTTTTTTAGCGACAACTGCTTTTTGTTGGTTAACCTGCGCATTTGCTCCCTTTAAAGTCGCAGCATCATTGTCAAGAGTTTGTTTGCTCACAGCCTCAACAGCAAATTGTGCGGTGTCGCGATCAAAGGTAATTTTAGCAATGTCAGCCGCTGCTATTAATGCATTCAATTGAGCAACTTCAGCATCATCATTGAGTTTAACAAGTAATTCACCCTCTTTGACAGTGGCACCTGCTGAGAATTTTATTGTCCTTATGATCCCTGCAATTTCAGTGGTGACGTCAACTCCTTTGATAGCGCGCAACGTACCTGATGCTTTTAGTTTTGGTTGCCAGCTGAGATTTTTTGCTTCAATCGTTGTAACCGTAACAGCAGGATTACCGGCAGCACTCATGTATTTTTTCATCATATGCGATTTAAATGCGGAATAGGAGAAGATTAAACCAAATAAAATGCCAACAGCAATAAGCATGTATATCATTCTTTTAGCCATTTGGAATATCTCCGTTTGAGTTGTGTTGCCACCAACCACCACCCAGTGCTTGAAATAATGCGGCTGTATCTGTGTAGCGTAAAGCTTGTGCTTGAATACGACTGACCAGGGCAGAATTATATTGGCGCTGTGCAATTAAAAGTGCAAGATAAGTGACGGCGCCTAATTTGTATTGTTTTGCCGTGAGATCGTAAAAAGCTTTTGCTGCTTTTAAGTTTTCTGTTTGTGCCTCTAGTGCTTCGGCATCTAATTCAATTGCTTTGAGAGCATCGGCTACATTTTGAAAAGCGGTGATAACCGTTTGTTTATATTGTGCAAAAGCTTGATCGTAAGCGGCGATGGCTGCACGGCGTTGTGCTAATAATGCACCGCCATGAAAAACAGGTTGCAAAATCTGGCCGGCAATACTCCAAATGTTTGTACTGGATTGGAATAAATCACCTATTTGATTTGCCTGCCAACCATAGTAGCCATTTAAAGTGACTTTAGGTAATAAATTGGCGGTTGCAACACCAATTTCTGCACTGGCTTGTCTTAATAAAGCTTCTGAAGCGCGAATATCTGGACGTTGTTGAACTAAGGAGGATGGTAAAGTGACGGGTAGTTCACTTGGTAATTGTAATTCATCTAAGTCAAAGCAAGGAATGTCAGCTTGAGAAGGTATTTCACCAATAAGTGCTGCCAAACTGTGTCTTGTTTGCGCAAGACTTTTTTCAAGTGGAGGGAGGGCGGTTTTTGTTTGTGCAAGCTGTGACTCTTGAGAAAGGACCGCTGCTCGCGCAATACCGCCGAGCTGAAATTGTTTTTTCGAAATGGCTAATAAATCTTCTTCAAGTTTAATAATCTCACGTGCTGCTTTGATTTGCGCATTCAAAGAAGCTTCAGTAATGGCTGTGGTAACTATATTGGCGGCAAGACTGAGATAAGTGGCTTCCAATTGATAACGTTGATAATTCACTTGTGCACATAGCGCTTCCAATTCACGACGATTACCCCCAAAGATATCAAGCGTATAGGAGACATTCACTTGGGTATTAAATAAATTGAAGATCTGTGTTGGAGAACTTGCCGCCGATCCTATTCCTGCTCCGGAACCTTGACCAGGTACAGAACTGGCACTACTTCCCTGCGAAATTTGTTGTCGTTGTGCACCTAATTGTAAATCAAAAGCAGGGTACAGATAGTTTCCCACTTGAGCGCGAAAGTTTTCATGCGATTGCAAAAGTGCTGCTGCTGCTGCTTCGATATTGGGGCTATGCGCAAACCCTTTCACGATTAATTGATTAAGCGAGCTTGAATGAAATAGTATCCACCAAGCATCTGGTATGCTGGTTGAAGTATAGAGCGTTTGAGCGTTTCCCCCTTTGCCTTCGCTACTGACTGTTTTTTCAGGGACCGGATCTTCGGTATAGGTGCGTGTTTGTGGAGGCAAAGGGGTTGTAAAATCGGGCCCCACGGCACACCCTGCCATACAAAGACATATTCCAACCAGACTGGAGATTTTACAATAAGCCATCCTTGGCATTATCTCTCTCGCTTGAGGTTATATATAAGGAGTATTTGATTAAGTATAGGATTAATTTGTTAAAAAGGAGTGCCAGCCTACCCAGAGAGGCTTCGATGAGAACCATATATCGTTGAATTTTCAGCTTTTATCGTTAATATAAAGATTGTTATTTACACAACTTACATATTTTTTTATGCTTGAGTTCAGGCATTAAACTTGATATGTTAAAAATCATGAAAACGAAGTTTACACTCTTACAAAGCCTCTCCCTACCGCTGCGCAGCTGCGGCTGCTAAATTATACCCATTCAAATTATGCAAATTTTAACTTATTATCGGATTTAATAGGATTAAGGCACAATGTTATGCAGCAACATAAAAATGTAATATCTGTTTGGTTGATGTGGTCTTTGGCATCTTTCTTTTATGCCTACCAATACATTCTTCGCGTTCTACCCAATATTATGATGGCTGATATTTTAGAGAAGTTTCAGATTGATGCTTCTTTATTTGGTCAATATTCGGGCCTTTACTATATAGGTTATGCTGGTATGCATATTCCGGTTGGAATTTTATTAGATAAGTATGGTCCAAAATGGATATTACCTTTATGTATGTTTCTAACAGTAATTGGTTTAATGCCATTACTTTATGCAGAAAATTGGATCTACCCAGGAATTGGACGTTTGTTAATTGGTATGGGATCCTCTGCGGCTATCTTAGGTGTTTTTAAAATAATCAGGATGTCATTTCCTGAAGATAAATTTACCTTTATTCTTGGGTGTTCTGTCACTATAGGATTACTCGGTGCCATTTATGGTGGTCAACCTGTTAATTATTTAATGCATACCTTTGGCTCTGAAATTGTGCTTCAATTTATCATTTTGCTTGGTATTTTGCTTGCTATTGCTACGTTTTTTGCAGTGCCCAAACAAGTAGCGAGTAAAGCACATCAAGGTTGGATGACTAGCGTGAAAGAAGTCTTAACCAACCCGCAAATTATTTTTGTTTGTTTATTTGCAGGCTTTATGGTTGGCCCCTTGGAAGGGTTTGCTGATGTTTGGGGTAAGGAATACCTTAAATCTGTTTATAAATTAAATGAGAATGTGGCGGCGTCATTACCCTCACTTATCTTTTTAGGAATGTGTTTTGGCTCACCCATCTTGAGCTGGATAACAGAAAAAACTAAGGCTTATTTTGGGTTTATCATCTTAAGTGGCATCGTGATGAGTCTTTCATTTTTCTTATTGTTAACAGGACAACTTCCCGTTAGCCTTTTAACAGTGATGTTTATTATCGTTGGTGTATTTTGTGCCTATCAAATATTAGCAATATATAAAGCCAGCACCTACGGCGGTGAACAATTAGTAGGTTTAACCACAGCTTGCGCTAACATGATTATCATGACTTTTGGTTATGTATTTCATAGCATCATTGGTCAAATCATGTCACATCTTTGGGATGGCACCATGATTCAAGACGTACCAGCCTATGATGCGCATGCTTATACTTTAGCCTTGATGGTCATCCCTATTGGGTTAATGATGGGTGTGTTTGGCTTTATTTGGTTAGCCATGTCGAAAAAGCCTTCAGCTTTTACTGTGCAAAGCAGAATGATGTAATTGAAAAATAACCAGTATTTATTCTTTTGATTTGAATATACAGTAACGGGGTATTTACAGAAAAAAGGATTTTTTCTGTAAATACATCTGCTCGATATGTATACAGGTTAAAGGAGTAACTCTCATGATGTCAGGCATTGCGATCCCACGCCGTAAAATATCTTCATCAAAGGAAGAAAGTTATTCGCTCAGTCCAGAAGATAAACAATTTATCCCGCATTTTTTGGCAAAAAAAGACACAATTTCGCTTAAAGTACCGTTCCATAACGAACTAAAAGCAGAAAGCATTCAGCAAAATCATTATTTAGATTCAGGGCAAAGAGCTGCTTACAAAATAACCTGCAAAGACGGGTTATTTTATAATGCCCAGGGCTTTTTACTGGATGGGCCACAGGTTTTTGTATTATTTCCAGATTATCGATTATATGGCGCATCTGTATTTACAAATTTAAGTCATTCTTATGTTAGCTCTGGATTAGAATTAAAAGGCGCAGGTATTTTGTATTTTGCTAGTGGTCATTTGATAACACTTAGTAATGATTCCGGGCATTACAAACCTACAAGAGCTGAGATGCAAGATGCACTACAATGGTTTAGTGCACAGAATTTACATAAAACCTTTATTTTTGAAGATCATTCCGATCAACATGAAGATCAAGAATTTAATGGCATAAAATATTCGCATGTTAATTTTAATCCAGATTCAGATCGGGTGGCATTAACACCCATTCAAAATAAAGATTTGGTTTCTTCACTATCATTATTAAAAAAAGAAGCCATGTCTGGTTACGATGGTAAGCTTGAAGCTCTCATTGAACAGTTAAGTATTAGGGCACAAAATGGTGATGACTCTGTTTACTTTAGTGCTCCAAAAGCACAGGAGACAATTCAAGTCTCTTCAAGCACAACCGATGAGAATAATATCCTCACTAAACCTGACTTGAAAGTATATACCTGTTTACAATTTGCTAAAGATGATAAGACTTATTCAAGTAGATTTAATGGCGTATTAAAAATATCATTATAATATTAAACTCTTTTTCCATTTTTAGATTTCGTTATTTTTTCTTTAAAAATAAATAAGGAGCTTGCGATGATAATGACAGCTCCCAAAACGGTGTAAAGCGAAGGAATTTCATGAAAAAACAAGGTGCCTAATAAAATAGAGGGAATCAATTCGAAATATTGCAAAGGGGCTAAAAAAGTGGCATCTATTTTCTGATAGGCTTTAATGATGCTAAATAAAATGGTATTTGCACAGATCCCTAATAAAAAACACAATCCTATTTGTTCAAAAGTTATTTCTTTACAATAAGGTATAGCAAAAAACCCGGAAAGAATTAAACCAAAAAGGGCAGGATAAAACAACATAGATAAGATGGATTCGTCGAAGGCATATTTTTTATTTGCTATATTGGATAAAGCATAAAGGGCTGCTGCAATCACCATATATTCAGGATGTCCTTGCATTAATATAAACTTGTTTGTTAATACAATCAATAATACCCCTAAAAATCCTAAACAAGTCATACTTATTCTTAAAGTTGTTAATTTTTCTTTAAGTAAAAAAGAAGCAAAGATGAGCACAAACAAAGGATTAGCAAAAGTGATAATAGTTGCAGTGGTAAGATGAACTTCTTGCATCCCTAAACACCAAAGCGCAGTTGCTGCAACTAACAATGCCCCACGATAGAAATGAAACGAAATAATGCGGGTTTGTAGCTGCTTTTTTCCACGTAAAATAATAAAGGGAATAAGACTAACAAGACAAAAGAAAAATCGATGGGTGGTAATTTGCCAAAAATGTAAATCTTGGGCTAAGATTTTGACAAAAAAATCGTTTAAGTTGCACACACATAAAGAAAAAACAAACCAAAGAAGTGCAATGAATTTGGTTTTTACATTGATATAAGTCGAGTGGCAGAAAAAAACTATTTCTTTTGTGCGGATAGCCATTCATTTACCTTGACCATGAGTTCAGATTTTGTCTTCACATTTACCTTGTCTTTAATGGTTGCAATATAATGTTCGATTGTTCGCGGTGAAAGAAAAAGTATTTTCGCCATTTCTTTGCTTGATTTACCCTGCATAATTAATTCAATACATTCAATTTGACGTATACTAAAATTCTGTTGAATTACCTTTAATTCACGCAGATGTAATTTATGATTATTGATAGGTTTGGATAACAGTCCCAATTCGTATAATTGCGTTAAACTCTCCGCCATTGCAGATTGAGCAAAGGAGCAACCAAAGACGCCGATGATCTTATCGTCTTGTGAATACCAAGGGAAAGAAATGCTGACGTAGGAATAAGACATTTCATCATGCCGTAATAAGGTATCTTGTATGATTTTTACTTTGCCACTTTGCATCACTTCAATTTGATTTTTCGCACCACGCTTTGCTGTTTCATCGGTAAAAAATTCAAGGCCAGAACGCCCAATGATTTCTTTAGCAGATTCATAACCACAAGTCTTGACACTCAATTCGTTCATATTTACAGCAACATGATCATAATTATCAAAGTACACATTGCAGGGTAATTTAAAGATATTATCAAGAGAATAGAGTGATTCTTCGTGTTCAAACGAATTGGGTTTGTTGAGTTTTACTCCTTCATGATGGCGCTCAAGAATAAGTTCCAAGCTGGTATCTGGAAGTTTGAAGCTCATGTAATAATCCTGGGTTTAAAGGGGAAGGCAAAATATATCTACGCAAAGCAAGACATTCAACCGTTTTAAGATGAATAGACAATTTCAAGCGAGAAAATTCACTATCGTCATAATTATTATGACATTTTAATTGAATTAAAGTGTCATTGAGCTTCGGTGCATCTACTCTTGAAAAAATGGAACTTTTCAATATATTTTGCTGTCTTTTTATTTAAGTCATAGTGGCTGGAGGATATTAAGATGGCGTATATAAAGCTTACAACCTGGCAAACTACCACTAAAGAAAATAAAGGCTATCAAAAAGCGGTGATTGATACCACTTTTAAACATGAAAACGTTGGGCATGCAGCGGTTACTTTAGTTTTACCTGTTAACGATGAGACAACAAAATTAGTACAGGAACATTGTGATCCTAATAATATTCCTTATTTTGTGGTTAATCATAGCGTTTCAACAGCAGATCTAGAATATTCAAGTGACAATATTAGAGTGACTACTAATCATGATTCTATATCCTCACAAACTGAATACCATATTTATTTTAGTTTTTGGCCTGCTCCTGAATCGGAGATTAAAGATAAAAATACTCCTAAATATTCTTTAAATACACCGGACGAAGATTATAATAGTGAGAGACTGGGGCGAACATTTTGGAAAGAAGGCAGAAGAAGAGATCTTATTGAATCAAGTCAAATTAAAGTTCAAGAAGTGATGGATGATAAAGGTGAAAGAGTCGTAAGAAAATTTTTACTGAGTCCACAAATATCAATTAAAAGAGATACGAATACGTTTAATGAAAAGGCTCAAAAAATAGGCGCACTAAAAATGGGCTTATCTGAATTTCATTCAAATTTCATGCGAGTGATAAGTCACGCTCAAAGCCAAAATAACATAGCCGATATGATGCCTTTCTTAGAGATGCCAGATTTTACGCTCATTGATCAACTGGATGCTTTTTTTCCTGATCTTGATATACGCAATAAATTAGATTTAAGCGTACTACATGACTTGTATGACGATCAGGGTAATATAATCAATCAAGCTGCTTTTATCAAAGAATCTATTCAAATAGCAGAAAATGTATCTGGGATCCTCAAATTATTGAATTCGGCTTCTAAAAGTGTTCCTTATCATGAGAAGCTTTTTCATGATACACAGGAAGGAGATATGGGGGATGATGAAATTATTATTCCTGTCTCTTTCACTTCACAAGGTCAGTTACCTTCTCCGGCAGATAAAGAAGCGCTCGATGCAAGAAAAATGGTAGAAAGAATGGGGGAAATTGTAAAGGAAAGAAAAAAATGGCAAATGCATCGTTATAATTGCTCAAGTGCTGCTGAAGATGTCATTGTCTCTGGAATTCAAAAAGAAGAACAACTTCGTCAATTTAAGCGCGTTAAGACCCGAGGATTACCAGAAACCCCGCAAATAGCACGTAGAAGAACGCTTGCTCTGGCAGGCGAAATTCAAACTAAATGGCAAGGGGCTATACAAAAGCAATCCAAAAAATCTGATTCATTTTCTGCTTCAATACAAGGGATTGTGAAGGTTTTAGAAAAAGATCTTAAGGCGAACACGGTAGAAATTAACAAAAGTGATATCACCTCAGAAAAAGAAAGTGATGCCAATTTTACAGCAGATAATCTTATTGCTTTAATTGGGGAAATTAAAAGAATTCGAGCTGAACAAGGAAAAATTCCCGTTTTGAGTGCGCAATTATCCAAGGAAATATACGAGCTTAAAAATAAATATGAAGCACTTACTGCTATCAATCCTAGGAAGGTGAGGAAAGAAAGCTTGAATGAGGCTAGGAAATTTTTAAGTGCCTATAAGGATTTAGAAGCTGAGAATATGAGTCTTTTTAATGAAATTAATAATAGACAAAGAAGCGTTAGAACCGATGAATATAAGAAAAGAGAAATTGATCATCAATTTCTTGATTTGATTCAACGCTATAAAAGCAAACCAAATAAAACCGATCTTGAAGAGATTAAGAAAATGATTACGGAAAATCGTCGATTATTTAAAATAAAGGTAGACGGGGTCAAACTGGAAACTTTTGCGAAAAAGAATGGTTTAAAAAGCTTAGAGAAAGCGCTAAAAGAAGAAGAAGAAGGTAGAATGAAGCCTATTGTTCTTTCATTAGGAGCGAGTTCTGCTTTTGAGGTAAAAGCCAAAGAAAGCAAAGGTAGCCGGCATAAGAAAGATGGAAAAGAGAAAGAAAAAGAGAAAGAACAAGAAAAAAGTGAAAAACCGGTGAATCCTCTTTTACAAGCTCAGACGTTTCAGCCTATCAAGCCAAGAAAGCCCAGGGGATCTCATGGTAATTAGAGTAGGCTAGGCAGTTACTTATGATTTTTTGCTAAAAAACTATCTAATGCATTAGCAAAAGATTGGATATCACGGGGATGTAAGGGGGCAGGTCCACCCGTTCTTTCGCCTTGGGACCGTAAATCTTCCATGTAATTTCGAATAGTCAGTCTTTGTTGAATATTTTCCTTTGTGTACATCTCGCCTCGTGGATTCAAGGCGTGAGCATTTTTTTCAATGACGCCAGAGGCCAAAGGTATGTCTGCGGTAATGACCAAATCACCTGCTTTAACTACTTCAACAATTTTATGATCGACGACATCAAACCCACCCGGTACTTGAATAAATTTTACAAAAGGGGTTTTAGGGATTGTGAGGGTATGATTAGCATAGAGTGTTGTAACAATTTTAAGTCGCACGGCCGAGCGAAACAGTACCTGTTTAATGGGGTTAGGGCAAGCATCAGCATCAACGAGTATTTCCATGGGGAAGTATTATGCCACAAAGCAAGTTGATTAGACTAGATTACTTTGTAAAAAAGCCAGGGTAAGTGCCCAGGCTTCTTTGGCAGCATGGGGATGATAGGTATTTCTGGCATCGCAGAAAAACCCATGATCGGCTTGTGAAAATTCAATATCGATAAAATTCTTTTTGGATTTATACAAGGCTTCTTTAATCTGTGCCCTGTCTTCAAGTCGAATGTGCTTATCAAGCCCTGCCCAAACGAGCAGGAGAGGGCCTTGTTGTTTTGAAGCTAAGGCCAAATGATTTGGTGCAATTTGGGCGCCATAGAATGAAACCGCAGCTTGAAGTGGCAAAATAGAGTTGGCGATAAAAGAAACACGTCCTCCTACGCAAAATCCAATACTTCCTAACCAATTGGAATTGACTTGTGGATGGGTTAAGCAAAAATTGGCCGTTGCTTTTAAATCAGCTTTGATCGTCTCATCCATCGCATGAAGGTGTGGTCTTGCCAGATCAAAATCTTCATAGGGTAATTCAAATCCTTGAGGTGCTGTGCGATGAAATAATTCAGGTGCCACTGTAAAAAAGCCAAGTCGAGCAAAACGCTGGCAAAGATCTTGGATATGTGCGTTTACGCCGAATGCTTCTTGAAAAATCATCAATGCGGGCGCTTTGGTTGTTTCCATTGGTTTTGCTGTATACAGACGCAATTCAGTGCCATCTTCAGTATTGATTGTTGCCCAATCAGTTTTAACAAAAGCAGAACACTGAGACTTAGGTGTGTCCATAATTAGCCATACTCCAATAAAAACCTTTTATCAATTTTAGCAAAATATATTCAAGGCGGGGCTAAACACCTGATTTTACATACGGGATACATTTTATTGGGTTACTTTTTCAAGGCATCGATGACAATATCGGGTAAGATTGAGTTCAACATACCAACTAGATTCATTATCCCAATATTTTTCAATAAATGATTGTTTGCAGCTGACACATTCTTTCATCACATAATCGAGAGAGGGCTTGGGAAGAGAGATATCTTTTATTTGCTTGCGTACTGTCGTCATAAAGTTCCCTCCATGGAACTATATACTTTCCTTGTTATAGCAAAGTTTTTTTACAGAGAACAGGTACAACTCACTCAGTTTGTAGAGGGCAATGTCTCATAGAGCGCAAGGTTTTATCTATTTATTAATCCTGCTTTGCGAAGTTATACATCCCTTGGAAGTCAACGACAACAACCGGTTCATTCCCAACGACCCAGGCATCATGGCCAGAAGGTAATAAGGAAACATCACCAGGATGGCACTCATATTCTTTACCATCATCCATTAACACTTTTAATATACCTGACACGTGATATTGAAAATGGGGAGCTTCGCAGCTGGGGGTATTGGCTATGGGTTGGATAGAGGTTGACCAACGCCAGCCTGGTTCAAAGATGGCTCTACCAATCGTCACCCCACCAATTGTAATGATTTCAAGCTTTCCATTGGGAAACTCACGGATTTCTTCTGCTTTGCTAAAGCTTTTTTTGTCTGATATATCGTGTTCGGTAATTTTTTTTGCCATAAATACCCCAAAAAGAGCTCATATGTAGAGTGATATAACTGATAAGGTATAGCTATCCGCGCCATCTAAGTCAAATGTATAACTAATTTATTTTACAGTTTTTAGGGATCAAGGCTTGACTGTGAGTGAGCAATCACATACCATTCATTTATTAATTTACCTACCCTGGGAGTTACACCAATGGCAAGTGAAAACAATGATTCTGTTTGGGAATTCATCGAGGCATTTCGTGATGAGATTAAACAGAAAATAGTAAATATCCTAACCTCAATTAGGAATTCTAAGCACCACATTAAGAATTTTATTCAACAAAGCATGCTGTGGTTTACGCAACAATTAAGAGATTTTAAAGCAAACGCGACTCGCTTTATCCAATGGAGTGCGCAGAACCTGTCCGCAGGTTTTAGGTATGCTTGGCAAACATTGTCCTATACATTAAGAAACTTTCCGCAAATTCTTAATCAGACGTTACACTGGTGTGCCAACCTTATCGTCAGAAGCTTTGAAACAGGTTATCGCTTAACGACGGCCCTATTGAAATTTTTAGCCCAAGAATTACAAAATTTACCAGCTCATATTGTCGCACTTGCTAAAAATTGTGTTCGCTTGTTAGAACAAGGATTCGAAATAGGAAAATGGCTGATTAAAAATACATTTAAGATTTTAAAATCAATCGCCACCTTGTTGAAAGATTTTACTGTTCAGACAATTAAAGATATTGGAAGAGCATGTCGCTATGTATTTAATAATTTTGGGACATTGGCGAAGCAGTTATTAGATGGGATTTACCAAGTTCTAAAAGAATTACCGCAGACGCTGATGAATCTTGCTAAAGGGATTTATCGACTAGGCAAAGCGATATTGCTTAATATTGGGCCGTTTTTAAAGGAGTTAAGTCTAGACACTTTACGGTTTGTACAAAGGGTTGCGACGACAGTATTAAAAGAAATCTGGAACGTCGTGGGAATAACCCTTGGGGCTATAGCGGCAGTATTTGATTTAGCGGTTGATCTGTTTAAAGGATTGTTTGGCATCAATACACCGGCAAGCAGAATGGCTAGAGGCTCACATGGCACCTCTGGTGCTGTTGATAGAGAAGTGATAGAAATGAGTCCACGAACTGCGACACCTCTTTTTAGAAATCGAGTTGCTACACTAAGAGAGTCTTTTTCTGAAAATGATCAAGCCAATGTCCAAGAAGTAAGACATGAAAATCGTCTAAGAAGGGCATAAATAAAAATAATGCAATATAAAATTTTATTTTTTTTATTTTCTGTGCTAAGTTTGAGGTAGTTACCCTAGTATGAGGAGAGGCCAGGATGGTTGTTCGTAAAAAGAAGGCAGCAGGACGTAAGAAGGCTACCGCTAAACGTAAAGTGACTACTAAACGTAAAGCAGCAGCTAAGCCAAAGGCAGCAAAGAAACGGACCGCAAAACGGAAAGTTGCTAAAGCTGCAGCACCTAAGAAACGTAAAGTTAAACGTAAGACAGCTAAAGCTGCTACCGCTAAACCCAAAAGACGGGTTAAACGTAAAGCAGCTGCTAAGAAGGGCGTTGCGGCTAAAAAGCCAAAAGCTCGTAAGAGAAGAGTTAAGAAAGCTAAAGCAGCTTAACTTATCTTTGAAATGCCGCGTTGTGTCTCTGATGCAACGCGGCATTTTCATTTGTGGGATAAGAAAATCTGAATTATTAAATGAAATTGGAAATTGCAGCTTCATGTCCCCTCTACCGCTTCGCGGGAGAGGGTTAGGGTGAGGGTTCTTTTCTAGAATGACCCTCACCTGCTACATCCGCTTTCGCATATTGCTTCAGCGGATTTCGCATCCTCTCCCGCGAAGCGGTAGAGGCAATTTGCGAGCAAGCTCGCAGAAGATACCCTTCAATAAATTAATTAATCCCTCGTCTCTCTCTGATCTCTTTGACTTCTCTGACCAGCCGGCTTTCCTTCATAAGTACGTCTTGGCGTGCCGCCGTCTTTATAGTTGCGTCGACCAGCGCCTTCTCCACTTGAACGTCTTGGAGCACCAGCGTCTCCACTTGAACGTCTTGGAGCAGCAGCATCCCCACTTGAACGTCTTGGAGCACCCGCGTCTCCACTTGAACGTCTTGGAGCACCCGCATTTTCACCATATGATCGTCTTGGACCGCCAGCACTTTCACCAGCTGAACGTCTTGGACCTTCACCATTTGAACGTCTTGGGCCACCTGAACCTTCCGCATTTGAACGTCTTGGACCACCACTATTAGGTGCGCCATATCGACGTCTGCGCTGAGGATTTTCTTTGCCGCCACCAGAACGTGATCTGTTTTGGTATCCGCCGTTTTCTGAAACTTTGCCATGGTTTACATGCTGATAAATAGCCTGCCACTTTCTATTTTCACCAGGACCAATAAAAGAGATGGCGTGGCCTTCCATGCCAGCGCGACCTGTTCGACCGATGCGGTGAATATAGTCTTCTGGGCATTGAGGTAAATCATAATTAATCACATGCATAATATGAGGAATATCAAGTCCGCGGGCTGCAATATCTGTTGCTACCATAATTCGACTTTTTTGGTTACGAAAGGAACGAATAACGTCGTCTCGTTGCCGCTGTTTTAAATCACCATGAATAGCATCGGCGCTGTGATCTTGGCGTCTTAGCTTTTCAGCGAGTTGCGCTGCACTAATTTTGGTTCGAACGAAAATAATGACAGAGCCTTCTCGAGTTTCTAGTTCTTTCAAGAGATTAGGAAATTTATCATTCGATGAAGTTTGTAAGGTTTTTTGATCAATCTTCGCTGCAGCTTTCGTTGTTTCCCCAATACTAATATGTTGAGGATTATTAAGATATTTCTGAGACAACTTGATAATGTTGGCTGGCATGGTGGCAGAAAACATCATGGTTTGGCGTTCAGTTGGTAAGTGTGAAGCAATTTTTTCCAACGCTTCACTAAAACCCATATCCAGCATTCTGTCGGTTTCATCTAATATCAAAAAGCGAGTGTTTCGAAGATTAAGCGTGCCACGCATTAAATGATCATTGATTCTGCCTGGGGTGCCGATAATAAATCGAGGATTTTTCTTCAAAGCCATAAATTGCTTAAAGATGGGAGCGCCACCAATTAGGAGGGCTATATCAGAGTGGGCATTACGACCTAGGATCTGCGTCAAAGCAGCCCGTATTTGGTCAGCCAGCTCTCTTGTTGGTGCTAATATAAGTGCCGTTGCGTGTGCACAATCTACTAATTTTGAAATAACAGGCAATAAGTACGCAATGGTTTTACCGGTACCTGTTTGCGCAGAGGCTAAAATGTCTTTTCCAGAAAGGGCCACTGGAATAGCTTGGGTTTGTATAGGCGTAGGCACAGTAATTTGCATACGTTCTAGGGATTGTTCGACAAAAGCGGGCAAACCAAAAGTATTAAATTGGGTCATGAATAGGTCCAAATTGTATGTGGATATTATTGTTTCTTGTTAGAGCCAGCAAATTATAGCTAGCCGTTTAGTTATCTTTGTCTAACAAGTAATAATGATCTGAAGGTGTTTATACTCAAAAGGAGGAAAATATGGAGTATAGGGTCTTGTTATACGAAGATTTCTAGTTATGCAATTTACAAGCTTTATCAAGTGAAGTCAATAAATTATTGCTTGCTCAAGAACTTAGGTCTCAAAGAAGCCGTTTTTATCAACATAAATTTCCTATATAAGACACTATTGACCCAAATAGGTTTACCTGCAACCATAGGCATAACCATGGCGTTAACCCATGGTCAAGATGTTATGCAGTTTCAAAATGTAAATATTGAATTCTTTGTATACAAAAGGAGAGTAATAATGGCTAAGAAAACTGGGATGGTACTTGCTGCTGCTGTTGGCGCGCTTTTCGTAACTTCAACTTTTGCTTCCAGCACCACCACAACGACCACCACAGATGCTGGCGTTAAGTGTGCAGGTACAAACGCATGCAAAGGTCAAAGCGCTTGTAAGACTGCTAACAACGCTTGCAAAGGACAAAATAGCTGCAAAGGTAAAGGAATTGAAATGGTTGCAACTGAAAAAGATTGCACAGATAAAGGTGGTAAAGTAGAAGCTGCTGACAAAGCTAGCTAATCTATTTTCATCTACGCTACTCTCTAGGTGTTATTTATAACATCTAGAGAGCACGCTTTCACTTCAACCTATTCTTGCTAAGAAAATTCATCACCACATCATTAAAAACTTCTGCCTGATCTACGATTGAAATATGTCTGGAATTTTTAATAACGACTAGCTCGGCGTTTGGGATAAGCCTTGTCTTTCCAGCACATTGGGATCCTAAGCTTAGAATTCCACGTGGACAAGTTGTCGCGGCCGCTTCTATAGTGTCACCTAAATACTAGTGACTCCAGCGTAACTGGACTGGCCACAGTTAGGCCGCAAATGTAATCACACTGGCTCACCT